>Ga0116190_1002602_pt1 | contig 14178 bp, 7 predicted proteins | sample AD_JPNTR4_MetaG_FD_89808 | JGI IMG/M metagenome (GOLD analysis project Ga0116190, IMG submission 89808) | Active sludge microbial communities of municipal wastewater-treating anaerobic digesters from Japan - AD_JPNTR4_MetaG | ecosystem: Engineered > Bioreactor > Anaerobic > Digestate | place...
AAAATGAAGATAATTTTTACACCAATAGTATCAATTATTTGCATTCAAAAATATTTCATCTTTCATTTTTATTCGAATAACAGAAAAACTTTATATTATGGTTAATACATGTAAACTAAGTGTCAATATAAATAAAATAGCTACCTTACGCAATGCGAGAGGTGAAAATATGCCCGATGTCGTTCAAACAGCAATTGATTGTGAGCGATTTGGAGCACAAGGAATTACTGTTCATCCTCGTCCTGATGAGCGTCATATTCGCTATCAAGATGTTATAGATTTAAAACCCGTAATAACTACCGAATTTAATATTGAAGGCTATCCTTCCGACAAATTTATTGATTTGGTATTGCGTGTTAAACCTCATCAAGTTACTCTCGTTCCCGACCCGCCTGAGGCTATTACTTCTAATGCAGGATGGAATACAATAAAGCATGCTTCCTTTTTAAAAGAAATAATCGATATATTTAAACGTAAGAATATTCGTACTTCTATTTTTGTTGAAGCCGATCCTATAATGGTAGAGCATGCGTTAGAATGTGGAACTCAACGAATAGAACTTTATACGAAATCATACGCCTCAACTTATCCAAGCAATCCGGAACTTGCAATCAAAGATTTTATAATAGCTGCTCAAAAAGCCGAAGAAATAGGATTAGAACTAAATGCCGGTCATGATTTGAACCTTGAAAACTTAGCCTATTTCTATGCTAATATTCCTAATTTAAAAGAAGTATCCATAGGACATGCACTTATTTGTGATGCTTTGTATTACGGATTAGAAAATACAATACAAATGTATTTACAACAGTTGAAAAAATAATTTTTATTTTAATTTTTCATCTACTGCTTTTAGCTTAGTTGAAAAAGCTTCTTTTTCTTCGTCGGTTGTTGTATCAATTCTTGGGTAGATTGTTTTTAACATTATCAATGTATTTCTATCCTCAGGGTCCATTTCATGGGCTTTTTCAAGCAGAGGAAGTGCTTTTCTTAACAAAACTTGACATTCTTGTTTCTCTTTTTCGTATTCGTCATTGTCTTCAATTTCGTCCATTTTGTTGAATTTCTCTGCATAATGATTGTAATAACTATTTCCTAAGTTATAAACAATATTAACATCATTAGGTTTGATTTCTAATGCTTTATTTAAATATTTTTCTGCTTCTTCGTATTTCTTTTGATCGCTAAATGCCGTTCCAAGTCCAAACAACAACAAATGATTATTCGGATCTTTTGCAAGAGCTTCGTCCATTATAGCAGTTGCTTCTTCCGTTTCGCCTGCCCACGTAAGTATTACTGATTTATTAATAACATATTTTATATTAAATGTGGTGTCTTCAGCTGGTCTTGCTTTTATAGCTTTTAATGCACGAGCCGTATCGTTTTCTTCTTTATATATTAATGCCAATTGTATATAAGGCTCAAACATTAGTGTAGGTTTTTTCCTATTAATCATTGCACTATAACGTGCTTTTGCTATGTCTTTTTTATTGGCATATTCAGCTGCTACGGCATAAATAAAATTTCCGCTTTCACTATGAGGATTGCTGTTATAACATTTTTCGGCAAGCACAAGCGCTCTTTCAAAGTTATTTTTATTGAGTTCTGCAAGGGTTTCATTGTAAAGTAAATCCGTACAAAAATCTATTCCTTTAATAGGATTATTGGGCATCATAGTAGACGCTTCTATTGTTTTGTCTATCTGCAATGCTTTTACATAAGAATCATAAGCAATCTCTCCACAATTATCACATAAATTTTTATACTCCGAATTGGGATTTTCTTGCTTAGCATATCCTATTTGTAAATAAATATTTCCTCGATAAAACCATGTACGAGCATCATTTTTAGTGTCTTCGTGTTCTGCTGCCTTGTCAATCGCTGTTTTTGCTCTACTCCAATATTTATTTGAATAGTGATTATAGGCATTACTTAATTCTTTCCTTTGAGCCATGCTCAGTGTTACTAATGTAACTAATCCAATGGTAAAAACAAATTTTTTCATATTATTTTTATTTTATTGTTTAATTTTCGTTTTCAATAATTTCTTCACCTTGTTGTTCGTTATCGGAATATTCTTCTTCATCACTGTCGTCTTCTGAAGGAACTCGAGTAACTGCTGCAATAATATCGTCTTCTTTTAAATCAATAAGTTTAACTCCTTGAGTTGCTCTTCCAACAACACGTAAATCAGCTACTTTCATACGAATAATGATTCCGCTACGATTAATAATCATTAAATCTTCATTGTCATTCACATTTTTAATAGCAATCAGATTTCCTGTTTTTTCAGTAATATTAATCGTTTTCACTCCTTTACCTCCTCTGTTAGTTTCTCGATAATCATCTAAAGAAGAACGTTTTCCAAAGCCGTTTTCCGATACAACCAAAATGTCATCCGTCTCTTCTTCCTCTTTATTTACACAAATCATGCCAACAACTTTATCCGATTCATTTGCAAGTGTAATCCCTTTAACACCGGAAGCATTACGTCCCATAGGGCGTACTCTTTCTTCGTGGAAACGTATTGCTTTTCCGGAATACAGTGCCATTAATATAATTGAATTTCCATCTGTTAACTTAGCTTGTAATAAATTATCTCCTTCACGAATAGTAATGGCATTGATTCCATTTTGACGAGGTCTTGAATATGCTTCAAGAGAGGTTTTTTTAACAATTCCTTTTTCAGTACACAATATAATATAGTTACTGTTAATATATTCTTTGTCTGAAAGATCTTTCACATTTATTACCGCTCTGACTTTATCATCCGGATCAATACTTATTAAATTCTGTATAGCACGTCCTTTTGATGATTTTGAGCCTTCGGGAACTTCGAATACACGTAACCAGAAACATTTCCCTTTTTCTGTAAAAAACAATAAATAATTATGATTTGTTGCCGTGTATAAATGTTCTATAAAATCAGTATCTCGTGCATCAGAACCTCTTGACCCCTTTCCTCCTCGATTTTGAACTTTGTATTCTTTTAAACTTGTACGTTTGATATATCCTAAGTGTGAAATTGTTATAATTACATCTTCATCGGAAATAGTATCTTCTATTCTAAAATCGCTTGCCGTATATTCTATGTTGCTTCGAGCTTCGTCTCCGTATTTTTCTTTTATTTCTAACAATTCTTCTTTTATAACTTGCATTCGCATATCTTCATTGGCAAGTAGTCGTGTCAAATAATCAATTCTGATTTGTAAATCGTCGTATTCTTTTTGTAATTTTTCTCTTTCCAATCCGACTAATTGACGTAATCGCATTTCGACAATGGCTACTGCTTGTATTTCTGAAAACGACCATTTTTCCATTAATCCGTTTCGTGCCTCTTCTACCGTTTTAGATGCTCTTATTAAATCTATAATTTCATCAATGATATCCAAAGCTTTTAGTAATCCTTCGAGAATATGTGCTCTTTCTTGGGCTTTTCGTAAATCATATTGTGACCTACGAATTACTATTTCATGGCGATGCTCTACATAGTAATGTATTAATTCTTTCAAATTTAATGTCCTCGGTTGACCATTCACCAAGGCAACATTATTAACACTAAAAGAAGATTGTAGCGGCGAAAATTGATACAACTTATTGATTACAATACTTGTTATTGCATCTCGTTTAAGTTCTAAAACTATTCGAATATCTTTTTTCGATTCATCTCTTATTTCTGCTATTCCTTCTATTTTTCCTTCTTTTACCAAATCAGCAATCTTACGTACCATTTCTGATTTACTAACTTGATAAGGAATGTTTTGAATAATTATTCTATCTCTTCCATGGCTGTGTTCTTCTATTTCAGTAACAACATCTCCTCGCATAATGATACGTCCTCTTCCCGTATGGAAAGCATCTCGCACACCGTCATAACCATAAATGGTACAAGCTGTAGGAAAATCAGGGGCTTTTATAAATTCCATTAAGCCATCTATTGTGATTTCTCTGTTATCTATATAAGCAATAATTCCATCTACAACTTCACTTAAATTATGGGGGGGCATATTGGTTGCCATTCCTACTGCAATTCCTGAAGAGCCATTTAATAAAAGATTGGGTATTTTAGCAGGTAAAACTGTAGGCTCTTGTAAAGAATCATCAAAATTTGACTGAAAATCAACAGTTTCTTTGTCAATATCGATTAGCATTTCTTCTGCTATTTTTTTCATCCTTGCTTCGGTATATCGCATTGCTGCCGGACCGTCGCCGTCAATAGAACCAAAGTTTCCTTGTCCATCTATTAAAGGATAACGTAACGACCACTCTTGAGCCATACGCACCATAGCATCGTATACCGCCGTATCGCCATGAGGATGATATTTACCTAATACTTCCCCAACTATTCTTGCTGATTTTTTAGTTGGACTATTCGATAATATTTTAGTATCCCACATCGCATACATTATGCGTCTATGCACCGGTTTGAATCCATCTCTAACATCAGGCAATGCTCTTGATACAATTACCGACATAGAATAATCAATATATGCCGATTTCATTTGCTTCTCAATATTTACCGGAATGATTCTTTCGCCTTTTGTCTCCATTTTTAATAATGCTACGTTTTAATTATCAATTAAATATGATTTAAATCATTTGTCTACGAAAATACACAAAAAAACAACATAAATTCTTATTTAATTTGAAGTTTTTTCAAATCCATTCTTCCCTAAAATCAATAAGTAAAAAATTATTTTTATAAAAAAATGCTTTTTATTTTTCTTCAGACAATAAAGACTTTAAGTTGCACTAAATAAGCATTTATTGGGATAATTTAATGCTTTGTAAATGATTTCTTTATCAACAAAAAAGGCAACCTCTCATAGTTGCCCTTTTATATAAAAAAACAAATTTCTTTACTCCTTCACAAACTTCTTTATAAGATTGCCTTGTGGGGTGGTAAGTTTGAGAAAGTAAATACCGGCACTAAGGGTACCACAGTCTATCTCGTTGCTACAAGTAGTGCTAAGTTGCCGACAACCAAGCACGTCATAAACTTCTATTCGACTTACCTCAGCATTGCTTTCCATATAGAGTGTAGCTTTGACAGGATTGGGATAAATGTTGAATGCCGTTGCTGTTTCTGTAGTAGTAATGCCTGTTTTTTGTCCTATCACCACCTCTGTTTCAACCACTTCCCCATTTAACATCACAGCTTGTCCACCACTCTCGGCATTATCAACTACCGCACCTTCAGGCTGAATGATATCACAATCTATAAGAGTAATGCTTTGCAAATCACATATACTGCCATTATAATCACCCTTAGCTTTTACAATGGATTTTTCTATTATTAGTTTTTCACCACTTGTGGCATCATACCCTGTAATACCAAACTTACCTCTGGCTTCTACGGTAGTATTTTTAATGGTAAGCGTGTTAAGAACATAAATTCCAGAAGCATCCGATTTAAGTTTTAGCGAACCGCTACCTTCGATGGTAAGATTACGATATGTCCAAATAGAAGCAGCTACGGAAGTTATAATATTGTTATCTACAAGAATTATTTTGTAATTGCCATTATCGGCAAACTCTGTAATATATATAATACCTCCATTAATTGCAGTTATATTAGCATTTACTCCACTTAATGTAAAAGTCTTTGTGCTATGGTTGTAAGTGATAGTACCGCTTGTAAGTCCAAGATTTGGGAAGTTACTGTTGTTTATAGCCCCTGCATTTTCGGGGGTAAGGTCTGTGCCCGCTATCTTTATACCATAATTAGTTTGTGCGGTTATTGTTCCGCATAGCATTATTCCAATTAGGAATAAAAAAATCCGTTTGATGAAAAATCTTCTCATATTACCTTAATGTTTTAAAAAATTTATAATTATATTTTACTAAAATTTACCTTTTGGGTTTGCAAAGATAATAAAATTTTCCTTTGGTTTTCAGGTATATTTGTTTTTATTATTGAAATTTATCCCAAAACCAAAAAAAGGCAACCTCTCATAGTTGCCCTTTTATATAAAAAAACAAATTTCTTTACTCCTTCACAAACTTCTTTATAAGATTGCCTTGTGGGATGGTAAGTTTGAGAAAGTAAATACCGGCACTAAGGGTGCTACAGTCTATCTCGTTGCTACAAGTAGTGCTAAGATGCCGACAACCAAGCACGTCATAAACTTCTATTCGACTTACCTCAGCATTGCTTTCCATATAGAGTGTAGCTTTGACAGGATTGGGATAAAGGCGGATATTATCCGGTTTTGTTTCTTTTATACCTAAGGTAAATTCCGGACAAGCATAAGTTGTGTTTTTAATTGGTATGTTTCCATAATTATGCCCATTATTATCTAACACATCCCAAAATTTATTGGTAGCTATTGTATCTCGACAGGAAAAAGTACCGGGGTTTGTTTCTGTTTCATTCTTAATAAATATATGGCTTTCCCTATTTTCGGTTCCCATTGGCAATTGGTGAAAAATGCTATCCAATCCGCAGGCAGAAAGTTGATTCCCATAGCAATACAATGTTCTTAAAGCTGTAATCCCACTAAGATTTAAAGAAGAAAGTTTATTATTAAAACATGCTAATGTTCTTAAAGCCGTAAGCTCACTAACATCTAAAAAAGAAAGATGATTATTAAAGCAAGACAAAGTTCTTAAAGCCGTAAGCTCACTAACATCTAAAGAGGAAAGTTTATTAACACTGCAATTCAAAGATTTTAAAGCCGTAAGCCCACTAACATTCAAAGAAGAAAGATTATTAAAACTGCAATTCAAACTTCTCAAAGTCTTAAGCTTACTAACATCCAAAGAAGAAAAATTATTATTACTACAATCCAATACTTCCAAAGATGTAAGCCCACTAAAGTTTAAAGAAGAAAGATAATTATTACTGCAAAACAATTCAATTAAAGCTGTAAGCCCGCTAAGATTTAAAGAAGAAAGATGATTATTATAGCAATTCAAACTGTTTAAAGAACTAAGCCCACTAACATCTAAAGAGGAAAGTTTATTATTACTGCAATTCAATCTTTTCAAAGCTGTAAGTCCACTAACATCTAAAGAAGAAAGTTTATTACCAAAGCAAAGCAAATCAGTTAAAGCCGTAAGTCCACTAACATCCAAAGAAGAAAGATGAGTTAGACCGCAATATATTCCTGTTAAATCCTTATTATTAGAGGCGTTAAGTCCTGTTATTTTGGAATAATTACTTGCACAATAAAATTTTTTACATCCCCATAAACCCTCATAGTGTCGGACTGTGCGTAGTAATCCAAATTTGTCATTTTTATATCATTAACATAAAAGGTGGTATCTGTTGTGCCGCTTACTATCTTTACGGTAGTATTAGCAACATCTGCTACAAATCTAAGATTTATCCACTCCCCTTGCTGCACAATAAGGGTGATGTAGCGATTCATGTTTTGTGCCTTTACTGCTGTAACACACAGCATTATCAGCCCGGCAAAGGCTGTTGCTAAAATTGATTTAAATTTTTTCATGTTAAATTTTTTCTGAATATTCTTGTATAAGTGTTGTGTATATAATAGGTAAGACGTTGAGTGCAACGTCTCTACACCTATACTTTATAAATTTTTAATGTTTTATAAACTTAGCAACTTTATTGCCTATACGTACCATATACATGCTTGCTCTTAGATTTGAAATATCTATGCTAATTTGTTTTCCACTAACTTGTTCTGAATGAACTATTTTTCCAAACAAATCACTGATAATAATTAGCTCATTAGTATTTTCAGAAATTACTATGTTTAGTAGATTGCCAGCTGGATTTGGATAAACATTGATAGAATATAAGTTTTTATCTTTATGGGGAGCAATAGCGGAAGTTTCATGTTTATACTGTATCCCTTTTAATTCTGCCGAGTTAGATATTTTATCAATGATAGCACCGGTTTGAGCATCTATAATGATAATATAATCATCAATACCATTTTCAGAAGCAATGATAAAATATCTGTTGAGATTCGGATCAAATGTGCTTTCACCCGCTTCTACCCACTCAACACCTATTAAGGTTTGTATAGCAGAAAATTTCTTAGTCATTAAATCTAATTCTGCAAAGACTTCTTTTTCTTTGTTTTCGTCCCAATAACTTCCTATGATTTTATTGTCGCCCTTATATTGTATTCCTTTTAATCCTACTGAGTTAAATATTCTATCAATGATAGCACCGGTTTGAGCATCTATAATGGTAATATAATCATCACTGCCATTTGCAGAAGCAATGATAAAATATCTGTTGAGATTCGGATCAAATGTGCTTTCACCCGCTTCTAACCACTTAACACTTGTTAAGGTTTGTATAGTAGAAAATTTCTTAGTTGTTAAATCTAATTCTGCAAAGACTTCTTTATCTTCGTCCCAATAACTCCCTATGATTTTATTATCGCCTTTATATTGTATCCCTTTTAATCCTACTGTATTGGGTATTTTATCAATGATAGCTCCGGTTTGAGCATTTATAATGGCAATATAAAAACTACTGCCATTTTCAGAAGCAATGGTAAAATACCTATTTAGAACCGGATCAAATGTGTATTCTCCCAATTCCACCCAATTAAAGGTTTGTAAATCCGAAAACTTCTTTGTTGTTAAATCTAATTCCGTAAAAACTTCTTTGTTTTCGTTCGAATAAAAGCCCAAAATCTGTGCATTGATACTAACCATAGTAATCATTACAAAAATAACTGTAAATAAATAATGTTTCATTTTTCCTCCTTTTTTTTATTTTAATATTTAATTTTTTAACTCATCTTTCTTTATTATAACCGTCTAAATAAAAATTTGCTACAAAAATAGTATTTTTTTCATTACTGTTCTATAAAAGATTAAAATTATTTTTGTATTAACATTTTTTTTACAATACGCTGTTCTTGATATTCCATGCTGTAATAATAAAGTCCATTGTTCAATTTTTCTGTTGTAATCTTTAATTCTTGTCGTCCTGCAGGTAATTTTATTTTCTTTTTGTATAACTCTTGACCGCTAACTGTTGTTATTCTAATAATAACTTCATCTTCTGTCGGAATATAGCAAGGGATAACAATATTGTTTTGTGCCGGATTCGGTCTATTTTGCCCTAAATCCCAAATTTGATTTTTACTATTATCTATTCTTACATCTGTTTTAACGCAAGGATAAATACTTAATCCATATAATTCGGCATATACATAAGAGCTTAACTTGTAAGTAGCTTTGTCTTCAAGATTGGGAATTTGATACGGCTTTGAAAATTCCAATGTCGTTAATCCTGAATCTAAATACAAAACTTTTTCTTTGAAAGTTGTAATATTTCCTTGATTATCATCAACTATTAAATAAACTTCATCTTGCCTTGTATAATCTTTTTCTGCATTATACAAAACAACAGTAACATATTTATACGTATTTACCAGATCACAAGAATCAACTATAGGAGATAGAATAGAAACAACTTTCACAGAAGATTTCATAGAACAACAGCTTATACTTTTTTCATTATTGCTTGTATTCCTATCGCATGTTAATTCTGCGGCTACCGATAAATTAAAAACAGAAGTCAGGGGAACTATGTACGGCTGACTAAACGTATAGGTCTTTTTTTCTCCGGGATTTAATGTCATAGTAAGTACTTCAACTATATCGTTCGAGCCATCTATTTGAAGACGTAGAGGAATATTATGAACTTTTATATTACCTGAGTTTTCAACAAAAACAGTTATATAAACTTCACTGCCAGCTATTTCGCATTTATTAGTTACAATAGAATCAATTGCAACATCAGGAGTAATAGTTATCGTTTTTAAAGGACACGTATCATTGAGAGGATTGCTATCGATATTTTTCAAATAAGCTGTAAAATAATAAGTCCCTCCTAAAGAATAATCAAAATTATTTTCAACAATAACAGTATAATCATCATTAGCTTTGATTTTTCCTATTGTTATTGTTTTTGAATAGGTTTGATTTACGGCTCCACTTACTTTAATTGTTACGGTTATAGGATTTTCCGAAAAATCCAAATCTTTATTTACATTATTCGCAATCGTTACCGACAATGATTGATTGGACAAATCGCAAGCTATTAATTTATCCAATGTTTGAATATCCATATTTGTTAATCCTATTTCATAATTGGAATTGATTCTAAATCTGTCTATCAACATTTCACCTCCTCCTTCGCTTATGGCTTCCAATGCAAATAGCAGGCATGTTTCTGTTGAATAATTTAATAAATCTATCGTATAATTTTTCCATATAGGTGTACTTGCCAATGTATCATAGCGATAAACTGTTTGTAAAAGCGTAAATGTATTGCCTCCATCTTTAGAAACTTTTAACAAAACACGGTCTTTGGCTGTCGGATTTTTATCGTTATGTGCAAACCAAAAATTCAATGTCGGAAATACGGTTCCTTTAATATTGATAGGATAAAACACTAAAGTCGAAGTATCTCCAGCCGACGAACCTACGCCTAAAACTCCTGTCCCGTAAATAGGATTTACACTCGGATTCGTAATGATTTGCCATGCAATATTTCCTGTTTGTTTAACTTGATAATCATTCGTTGGAACACTAAAATCATTATCATACGGGAAAGCAATCATATTCACATTATACGTTGTGTGAAGTGTATCGTCCGTATGAATAACATCATCATTACAATCATAATAAACTTTTATGTTATATAAACCGGGGGTTTTACTATCAATGGTATCGACTATTATTTCTTTTTCACCAAAACCAATAACTCCATTGCTTATTATTTTCTGTTTCTGTTGATTAACAGCTCCTGTAATATGAATATAAAATGTAATAGGATACATTGAAAAATCAACAATTCTTGTCCCTACATTTTCTAAATTAACTTTTAAAACTATTTTTTCCGGAAAACAGACTTCTCCTGCTATATTTACAGGCGAAACAATGGATTTTGCCATTATATTTCCTCCTAAATAATACCCATACGCACTTTGTTGTAAGGTATCATCTTCATTCACAAAATCTATTTGCCCATTGGGTAGGCTTACCCATATTTTAAAATTATCAGTTGTGTCAAAAATAGGCGTATATGTTCCTATCGTTATAGTATCTGTGAAATCTTCCGGTAAATTTCCACTCCATTGATAGCTTGGTTGAAACGTATTATTTTTACTCCATTCTATGGTGCATTGGGTTAAATTTTTAATTCCTTTATTTTTTATCACAACTTGAATAGGAACTAATTGAAAACATTGAGCCGTATCGAGAGGACTTATAATTTTAATTAATGCAACAGAATTGCTATCGTTAGTCGTATGGCTTCTTTTAGTATACAACCAGTTTTCAATCTTAAAACTTGTTCCTATACTATCTATTAATGTTATAGAATATTCAATATGAGTATTATAAGGTTTTCGAGGGATAATTGCCTTGTATAAAGAATCATGTACGACGGTAGTCATCATTATTGTATCATAAGTTTTTACATTTTGATAAGTATATGTTACGTTTAAAATCGGATTTAAAATAGGAATAGAATTAAAAGATTGAATACGAGCATTAATTTCAAATGGACCTACTGAATTAATCGTATCCGTTACCAAAGGAGGAACAAATTCGGCAACAATTCCCGCTTTTCCAAATACTTTCAATACCAATGTATCATCATCGCTAATAGGATCTATTACTCCATTCGGATTGCTAACCCATACGACAATTGTATCTATTTGATTAGGAGTAGGCATGTATGAACCTAATAAAATCGTATCTGCAAACTGTTCGAATAAACTTGGATTGCCTCGCCATACAATCGGAGTTTTAAGCTGTCCATTTATCATCCAATTGATTGAACATGAATCTAATTGACGTATTCCTTTATTTGTAATTACCACTTTTACAGGAGTTGAAACTGTGGCTGGTGTTACTGTTTTAGGATGTAAAATAGAAGTTAATTCTACCGTATTGCTGTCATTAGTAACGAGATTAAATGTAAAACGTGTGAATGGTTTATAAGACGATAAATTTTGAGTAAAAAAAGATGTTAACGAAGATCCGTAACCAAATGCACTTGCTCCCGGTTCATTTATATAATTCCATGCAAACACTCCATTGGCAGTTCCATGTTGATCTATATAATAAACAATTAGGTTTTTATTAGGACGTAAAACAAAAGGATGCTGTAAATTAATTGTATACCAAATCCCCGGTGTAGCAAACAATGTTGTTGAGCCGCTCCATACCAATGTTGCTCCGTCAAGAATAGGGTCAATATAATTAGCAGTTGTAATAACGCTATCGTCAACTTCTTTGCAATACACTGATTGATTATTTCTTATGGTGTTATAGGTGTAACCTGCATCTTCCAACGATTTCCACCCAATGGATGTTATTCTAATAGAAGATGTCTTTTCTCCCAATTCTCTTTTTTTATAAATTACACGTGAATAACTTACAGCATAACGACAATCAAATGGGACGACATAAGTCCCACCAATATATGGAATTAGCGGAGTGGTAATTGAATCGAACGTTATAGGACGCTGAATATAAAAACTATTGACAACAATTACATGATTGCCTAAGCTGTCTACAACATCTACAGAATAAGTAATTTTAGAAGTAAAAGGACTTCGTTTTAAAGTAGCTGTCCAAAGTGTATCGTTTCCTGTATTGGTCATAGTAATAGTATCATAAACAGTTGTGTTTTGATATGAATAAGCTACTTTTAATCTTACATTCGTATCGATTGGTTGAGATGTTAATGAAATTATTTGAGCATTGACGTTGAATGGTCCCGTATGGAAAACAGTATCTTGAGGTCCGGAAAGACTGAGCATTACCGCTGCTTGATTTTTTATAGTTATACTCAATGTATCGTCATAGGTAATTGTATCTATTTTCCCATTCGGCAAACTTACCCATACCGTAATTTGATTATTTTTTCCTGCATTAGGCGCATAATAACCAAGGGTAATTGTGTCGTTAAAATCTTCGGGCAAATTACCTTGCCATAATTTTGTTGACTGAAAAACTCCATTCAAAGACCAGCTTACATTACAAGATGTTAAGTGTGCTAATCCTTTATTTTTTATCGTAACTTTTATAGGAATATGCGTTATATTAGGATCTATTAATAAATCTTCCGTTGGACTATCTATAGATTGTAAGGCTACTGAATTAGAATCGTTAATACTCCCTATAATGAAAAAACGAGCATTCGGACGATTGTATTCAAAACCTCCGTTATAAGCAGTAGGATAATTAGGAAAAACATTGTCTTCATAATCACTAACAGCCATATAATTTGGATAGGTGCTTGTTGCATAAAAACTAACATAAGGATAAGCATAATTGCCGTCATAGTTTTCCCAATAAACCATTAAATGTTTCCCGGGCGTTAGAAAAAACGGTTCCTTTAATGTTATTTCAACCCAATTTGTTGCCGACAATGTAAGAGTATCAGTCCAAACTAAAGCGGCTCCATTAGCAATAGGATTTTCATATAAATCCGATACTACAGTATCTGAAACCTCTTTAAAATAACAATATTGATTAGCAGCATTAGGACATGCTGAAAGCACTTGCCATGCTAATTTTGTAATCAATCCGCCACTTGACGAAGCACTTAATTCCGATGATTTAAACAATATTTTTGACCAACTATAATCATAATATTTATACAGTGGAAGTTTTTCTTGTTGAATCGTATCCGTACCTATTGTAACATAGCCTGTGGTTGCACTTGCAATAATTCTTTTTATAAAAAACTGATTTTCAGCAAAAACATCGTTCCCTAAAGCATCTTTTCTTTTAATAGCATAATATATGTTTGTCCCAAAAATATGCTGAGAAATCGTTGCCTCGAATTGATTGTTGCCTATAGGTCGCATTGTCATTGTATCATAAGTCGTTGTTGCATTATATGTATAAGCTATATACAGTTCTACAGGAAGTTGTATGGGAATATTATTGCGAGATAAAAGTTGAGCTTTTACGACAAAAGGACCTGTATTATAAACAGTATCAGGAATCGTAGAAACAAAATTTATTGCCATTTCCTTCACTCCAAATACATAAGCTGTTAATGTATCATCATAGGTAATCGTATCTGTTTTTCCATTCGGATTACTTACCCAAATAACAATAGTGTCGTAATTATTCAGTCTCGGATTATAATAGCCTATGGTATCGGAAGCATTAAAATCACTTGAAATTTTTCCTCTCCAAACATATTTTGTTTGT
>Ga0116190_1002606_pt1 | contig 14165 bp, 14 predicted proteins | sample AD_JPNTR4_MetaG_FD_89808 | JGI IMG/M metagenome (GOLD analysis project Ga0116190, IMG submission 89808) | Active sludge microbial communities of municipal wastewater-treating anaerobic digesters from Japan - AD_JPNTR4_MetaG | ecosystem: Engineered > Bioreactor > Anaerobic > Digestate | place...
AGAATGCACATACACTCCCCATGACCACATAATCTCCCGGAAGATTGGGTATGATGCGGCTGTTTGTCGTATCAACGACCCCCTCCGTGTCGCGGTCGATGGTGTCGATGAGAACCTTCGTTGTCGAGTCTGCATCTATACTCTGCGCCGCTTTTCGATAGGCCCTGGCCTTTATTTTCCCGACATTTTCCAGGGCATCGATCTGCTGCCCGTGGGCATTGATCTGCTGCCCGTGATCGGTCGCCTGTCCCAGGATTTTCGACACCTCCTGGGAGAGCCACTGCTGAAGCTGCTGCGACCATGCGGCCATGCCCTGCTCAAGGGCGTGCGTCGCGGGGTTGCCGCCAGCAGGCAGCTTCAATGCCGGTGGATATACGGCTATGTACCGCTCCTGCGCCATATTACCTTCTCCCTCCCGCGCGCGCGTATCCGCAGATCTCCGAGAGCCGGAAAAAGTCGTCCAGACCGTCCGCCTCTACCCTGAACGAAAGATACACGCCGTAGGATCGCGTACCCATGACCTCCTGGTCCGTGTACGGCTCCAGCTCCTCCCACACGATGTCGTCCGAGATCCGGCTCCGCGAGCCTATCGAGAGGTGGATGTCGTTGCTCAACTCCTCCACGACCGGCCAGATCTCCGCGATCTCCTTGATTCTCCCCGGCATTTCGAGATCGTACTCGCCGGTTATAAAGTACGAGATTCGCGGGTAATCGTCGTCGTTGTCGGTCACGCCCACGTCCATGAGATACGACTTCGCATCCGCGTCCGCCTCGGCGTAGCTGCTCGAAGAGGCGCTCTGCGAACTGCTCGACGAGCTTTCCGAGGAGCTGCTCGACGACGAGGACGAGAGCGAGGACATGGAAGAGGACGACGAGGACGATGCGCTCGACGATGACGACGATCTTATGCCGAACTGCGTCCGGGCAATGGTCGGATAGTCGAGCCCGTCCTGTGTGCAGCCAGCAGAGGCGTCGATATCCTCGAACGTCCACAGATTGTTCGTTATGTCGTAGATGCAGGCGAGGTTCGGCCTGTCGCCGTAGTGCGGAATGACGAACCACGCCTCCTTCGTGCTGCGGTCGATGAAGGAGAAGCTCTGCGAGACCTGCGCCATGTTCAGACCCTTGAAGATCCAGCGGTTATTCCCCTCTCCGATCGTGTCGAAGCTGTACCCGTCGAAGCGATAGATGTTGTTCTGGCCGAAGAAGATCACAACATCTCCCGCGCTCTGCACGAGCCCCTGAGAGAGAGCGCCGATTCGGGAGTTCACGACCTGCTTCGAGAACACGAGCGTCCCGCCGACATAGTTGACGAGATGCGTCATGTGCTCCTGGAAGATGACGTAGGAATCCCGCAGCGCCGCGCCCCCGGTAATGGGCTGAGAGTTGGGCTGGAGCGTCTGGAAGCCGCCCTCGCTCGCGGGATCGTCGTATCTCCAGTCCTCGGCATTGTCCAGGCCGCTCCACCACCATCGGTTCGGGACCGCCCCGTCCAGCTCATCGACCGTATTGAGCGCGATGACGTGCTTCGCAAACACGTCCACGATCCTGGCCCTGAGCCCGTGCGAAACGAGCGTGCGGTGCCGGTCGAACGCTACGCCCTGAATGATCTGGATAGGCTCCTCGTAGTTGCTCGCCAGCAGGTTGTTGCCCCACGGGGCGAACGACCACTTGGTCGCGTCGTTCTGGTCGATCCTGCGGTCCCTGCCCGTAAAGGACTCGGGAGTCCCGGCGACTGAAGACGACATGGAGGACGAGCTTTCGGACAGACTCACGCTCGAAAACGGGCAGACCGGAATCTCGCCGTTGGGCGTGATCCGGTAGATGACCGTATTGAACGGGTCCCAGGTGTACCCGATCTCGTCCCACCAGGGGTAGCCGTCGTCCCATTCCCTCATAATGCCGAACGGGAGCTTGTAGAGGTAGTTCCTGTCTCCGAAAAAGATGTATGCCTGACCGCTCAGGTCCCGGAACTGCGTAACCCCCAGGATGTAGTCGCTGCCCTCGCAGTCGTTCAGCCTGCGGTATCCCTTCCTGCGCTCCACATAGGCGTCCGTGACGCGGATGCCCCGCCCGTCAACCAGCCCGCCCACGGGCATGGACTGGGGCGGGATGTCCCTGAGGACCCCCCGGGAGAAAGGCTTTATGGAAAACGGTCTCAATACACGTCCTCCGTGTCGGACATGGCCTCGCGCATGCCGACGTTCTCCATGTCGCGGGTCTCCGCTTCGAGGTCGTCGAGAAGCTCGTTCAGCCGCGTCTTCCACACCGGAATCCTCTCGTCGTCCTTCAGGAACGCTTCGAGGTCCACGAGCACCTTCATCCGCAGGGTCGCAAGATAGGTCGTGGTCCAGACGTTGCTCGTGTTCGTCGTCAGGTCGAGCGGGTCGAGATGGTGGTGCGCCCAAAACCTCAAGACGTACTGCGCGTCGGCCTGCGGAGCGAACCGGATGACGTGGCCCATGGCGTATGCGACCTGGGGCCTGTCCTTGATCGGGTTCGTCGACTGGAACGAAGGGTATCTGTCGCGGATGATAGCGGGCGTGCCGAACATGAGCGGATAGCTGAGAGAGTTCGAGTCGAGGATCTCTGCGTCCAGGACCCGGATGATGTGGTTCGGGAGCTTGGTCGACGTGGCGCCTGCCGGGATGACCTGCGTGTACTCGTCGATCAGAAACCACAGGGGGAACTTCTTCTCGATCTCGTACTGGCTCTCGATGATCTGCTGCGCGATGATGTCGTCGGCCTCGCCGTGCCGCCTGTTGATCCACTGCCCGATGTTCGTGATGAAATTGCTGTAGTCCATGTCGGTCCCTCTAAAACGGGGAGAGGGTCTCCCCTCCCCCCGATGGTTTTGTTACGCGGGACTGATGCACCAGCCGAGAGACTCGGAAGCGGATGCCCACGAGTTGTAGGACCGGGAATACGTCGATGCGGACGAAGCGTTCGTCCCGTCCGCCGAATCCCATTTGATGATCCTCGACTCGTGCCAGTCGTCGGTCGCCACCCTCCGGTCGCCCCACTGGAGCTTGTACCCGAAGATGCCGTACCACGCGAGACCCTGCTTCCTCTGGTAGTCCGAAGGCTCCTTGACCCTCACCTCCTCGGGAATCGCAATGGCCTCGATCACCGTATCGGAGCCGAAGAAGTACGCCTCCGAGGACTTGCCGACATCGAAGCTCTCGGCGCTCATGCCGTGGTTTACCTCGACGAAACGGCAGCCATAATACCGACCGACCTCGCCAGCCAGAATCGGCTTGCGGCCAGACTCGGTATACATGCCCACCTTCTCCAGCTCGTCCTTCAGGTTGCGAAGCGCGAACGTGGTGGCGAGACACACATAATCCTCGTCGTCGTAGGTCGGGACCTCCCGCGTGCGGAGATCGTCGATGATCTCCTTGACGTGGTAGGGGTACATGCCGGTCGCGTTTGCGATGCCTGCATAGCCGTTTCGGAACATCGTCCCTGCAGTCGCGCCGGTTCCGACATACCGCATGAGGGTGTTGTCGAACTCCAGCTCGATCCTGCTGTCGATGGTGTTGGCCGCGTCCCTGGCGAGCAGTTTGCGGATAATGATCTCCACATCCCACTTCGACAGGACCTTGGACTTGCCGGTAAACGGAATGGAGTTGCCGAACTCGACCACGCACACCGAACCCTGCTTGACCCGGAATCCGGTCTCGGGCATGTTGTCCTTCTCCCGGATACCCATGACATTCGCCCCGGACGTGACGTTCGTGACGATGTTGAAGTCAACGGAGTCGCCGGAGTTCTTGCCGAGCGCCTCCTTGAGGTCGCAGAACTGCCTGAACCTCAGCTTCGGGGTCAGGTAGTACCTGAGCTTGTTGGACATCTTCTGAGGATGAAGATATCCCGCTTTGTTTGCCTGAAAATACCACTGCATAGGATTTTCCCCTTTCTTGTTGTCTTACAATCCTTGTGCAGCGAGCCGCTTTTTCGCCAGCGATCTGACGTAATCCCTGTTGCTTGCGGGATTTTCAGCTTCGTCATCCTCGTCGCCGCCCTTCTTTTCGACGGTAGACGGTTTGACGTCTTTGGCTTTCTTCTTGCCTGCCCTCTGCTCCTTCTCCCTTTTTGCCAACTCTGCCTCACGCTCCTTCTTGAACGAGGTGGTTGCGTCCTGTGCTTGCTGGAGCGCCTCCATGCACTTCTTGACGTCCTTGTAGTAGGACATCGCCAAGTCCATGGCCGGGAAAAACACTCCAGGGCCGAAAGACGTGAGCAACTGCTCGTTCAGGAACGGAACGCTTTTTGCTCTGAAAGCTACGAAGTCTGGATCGTAGTCCAGATTGTCCGCGTCGGGGTGCCGCTGATACAGCGTGTTGCGGCACTGCATAAAGAGGTTCTGATACTGCAAGACCCTCTCGGCCTGCTCCCGTTCCCGCCTCGCCTTGCGCTGCTGGACCTCCTCGGGCGTGAAAAGCTGCTCCTCGTACGCCCTGAACTGCTCGTCAAGCTCCCTGGCCTTGGCCTGGAGCTGCGCGCCCACGTTGTCGAGTTGCTGCTTGTAGGATGCGACCTGCTGAAGCTGTCGGGTGAGATGCCCCTGGACCTGATAGGACTTCTGAAGCTCCGCGATTGTGACCTCGCCGTCTTTCCCGTCTATCTTGACCGGGATCTTGACCTGCAGGACATCCTCGGGCTTCAGCTCTCGGTGCTCGGCTTCCTCCTTCTCGGCTGCGTCTTCGGCAGGTTTTCCTCCGCCGCTCTGATCCTCGCCTTCGGAGCCTTCCTTCTCGTTCTCGCCGCCCTCGCCCTCTTCAGCTTCGTCTCCTGATCTTTCGTCATCTCCACCCTCGTCGACTTCCTCTTTTTCCTCCTTGCCCTGATCGCCTCCGGGTTCGCCCGCCTTCTCGGTCTCGTCCTCGGTGTCTTCCCCGAGGATCGCCCGGATCTCGTCATCGTCGAACCCCTGATCCCTGAGTTCGCTTCGCTCGTGCTCCTGATACTGCTTGAGGAACACGTCGCGGTCCCTGCTTGAGATAATGTCGGAATCAGCTTCCAGCCCGTTTTCGACAGGGGTGTTCAGCTCGTCCGCCTGACGGTCCTGAAGTCCCTTATCCTTTGCTGACATATCCTTCCTCCTCCATGGTTGTGATTTCGTCCTCTGCGGCTTGGCCCTCCAGGACCTTGCCGTCTATCGCGTTGTCAATCGTGTCGTAGAGCTTCGCCACCTCCTGCCGCTGGATGACCTTGATCGTGTCCTTGGGGTCTACCTGCACGAGATCGATCATCGCGTTGTGCGAAAGGTCGCGGATGATGCCGAGCAGGGGGCAGTCGCCCCTGCATGCCTTGAGCCTGTCCGCGACGTCCGCGCGGTTGAGCAGCTCGCCGATGTATCCGTCGAGGCTCACATCACCTGTAGATCTGCTTGTCTCCGCCATATCCCTGCATGCTCTCCACTTGGCTTCCGCCGCTGTTTGCCGGACTGATGAGCCGAGCCGGTCCCTGTGTCGGGTCCATGAGGTTCATGCCCGCCACCTGCCCGAACTTGCTCATGACCATATTGAGCACGTTCTCGTTGACGTACTTGTCCGGGTTCTCGAAACCCGCCAGGGGCATCGCGTCCCTGGCGAACTGGATGAGGTTCATGACCGGAGCGCCGTACTGCGTGTTGAGCGCCATCGCGCGATCCAGCATCATGCCCAGGTTCCTGAGCCTCAACTCCCGCGAGGTGGCGCCGATCCCGGCGTCAACCTCGATGTGATACTCCCCTTCTATCGCCTCGTCCGTCCACACGGAGTCGAAGTCGATCCCCTCCTCGTCCGCGACGTAGCGCATAATCTCCTCGCTCTCGAACGCCTGCTCGAACTGAGCGTGCATGCGAAGCAAAGGGACCATGAACGTCTCGTTGACGATCCTGAGCTCCATGGCGTTGACCGTGTTCGCCTCCTCGGTCAGGATCGACACGCCGGTCGCGGTCGGGTTCATGCCTGGACGCTGAGTACCCATGTTGTACGGGGTGATCCCGGTCGCCTCCTCGAACGCCTGCTCGTTGATCTGCTGCTCCTTGTACGAGCTTGAGGTCACGTCCTCGTACCTCAGTTCGCGCACGGCCATCTCCCCGATGTCGTCGCCCAGGATGGGGGCGCCGGGGCGCGAGTAGAGCAGCGAGTTCGTGTCGATCCCGGTGTTGCGCCTGACCAGCAGCTTCTTGTTGAGCGCCAGGGTCACGTTGTCCCTGCGCTGGTTTCTGATCGCGTTCAGCTCCCGCTGGAGACCCTCCACGACTTCGAGGAACGAGGGCCAGTACACCAGCCCGGAGTCGGGCATGATTCCGCCCAGGATATACGGCCTGCCCCTGCACGGCCATTTGTCCTCGACGCGCTCCGGCTCGGTGAGCATGTGCTCGCCGCGAAGCGAGAGGAAATACACGTCCTCCCCGTCCACATTGACAAAGCACTTCCAGACCTCGATCTGCTGCCACAGGGCGTTCTTCGTAAACCCGTCCTTGTCCTCGCCGTAGATCTCGTCCTCGATGGAGGACGGCTTCCACGCATAGCCCTCCAGAAACTCGTCGAGCTTGCCCTTCTCCTCCAGGTCAACGTCCTTGGGCGCGTTCCACTCGCTGCCCTTGAACTTCTTGACCGCATCGTAGGTAAAGACGGGTATCCTCTCCACGAGGCAGGGCGATGAGTTGACCGGGTCTATCGGGTCTGCGGTCGGCGCGAGGAACAGGTTCCACAGCGGCACATGCCGCAGCGTCGGCTCGTCCTTGAGCACCTTGACCGTCTCGACGGTCTGCTCGATGATATCCTCGGGGATGCCGTCCTCGTCCTTCAGGGGCAGAGTCTCCTTCCTCTTCGTCGTCTCCTCCTGGTAGTCCCATCCCATGCAGACCGCGCCCCTGCCGTACTGCATGATGTCGAGCCACGCGAACAGGGTGTTGAGGAAGAAGTTCATCGTGTTCTTCAGCCGGTAGTTCATGCAGGAATGGAGCAGCGCAGCCGCCTGAGCCATGACCGGATCGCGCTTCCTGCGGGGCTTGAGACTCACGACCTCGGGGTTGGAAAAGTAGGTCGACAGGAAAGCCGCCAGCTTCCGCATGACCGCGTTGCGCGCCTTGGGGATATAGAGCTTGCTCCGGTGCCGATAGCGCGGGTCGGTCATGAGGGCCTGATTCTCGTGGATGAGTTTGAACATATTGCGGTTCTTCTTCCACTGCCCGTGAAGGTGGCTCTCCATGTACTTCTCGGAGGATGACTGGAAGGATTTTACGCGCTCAAGATATTCGCTGTTTTTCAAGGGAAGTCCCATCTCAGTACCCCACGGCATCGTCCATCGGCGGCAGCTCATCCGGCGCCGTCATGGGCTCGAAGTAGTACGGTCCGACCTGATAGATATACCGAAGCGCGGCATGGTGATGGTGCCTGCCCTCGGCCACTTTGTCCTTTTGCCCCTGCCTGCTCTCGTCCCGGTACTTCTCGCGGGTGAGCGTCTGCATGCTCTTGATGGTCATCGTGCAGTCGTCGAAGATCCTGAGCTTGGGCTTGCCGGTGAGCTTCGTCGGCTTGAGCCGCTCCCGGATGTCCGAGATGCCCTTGCCGATGGAGCCCGGACCCTTGGGTGCGAGCAGAGCGTTGATCCCGTTGAGACAGAAGCCCGAGTAGATGTCCTTGCCGAAAATCTTGATCTCGGTCTGCGCCGAGGAGTCCATCACGGACCAGCCGGTTCTCAGCCCGAGCCATCCCTTCTTGATCTCCGCGCTCATCTCCTCGATGGAGCCCTCCAGGAACATCTCGCCGATGACGTACTCGTCGCCGAGTTTGCCCACTGCCAGGAACACCACGGCTGTCGGCGTCGTCGTGTGTGGGTCGATCCCGGTGAACACGACGTAATCGTCGGAGAGCTTGAACCTCGGGATCGTGTGCTTGCCCTTTCGGAACTCGGGATACACCAGCCCCGCCATCTGCGTGAACTTGCCGTAGATCCTGGCTTCCTTCTCCTGCGAGGAGTAGTTTCGGATGGTCCGCTCGATGTCCTCTTCCTTGAGCGTGAAGTTGTCGAACAACGAGATGATATAGGCGTCGATGTACTTCTTTTCGTTCCCGTCTCCGAAGATCTGATCGTACATATACGTCATTCCTTCGAGCGGGGTCATGGAGGTGAAGATGTACCCGGAGGTCCGCATGGTCCTCATCTGACACTCTTTGTAGATGTCCTCGGGCGGCTCCTCGTCCAGCCACACCACGTCGATCGCCGCCGACTGGAACTTCTTCCAGCCCGACTCGAAACTTTTAAGCTGCGCCTCGCTGCCGTTTTTGTACTTGATGATCTTGTCGTGCTGGTTGAACTCCGCGATGTACTGGGTCCCGAGCGTGAGCAGGGCCTTCAGGGGTCCGTCCTTGGTCAGCGAGAAGTCCTCGCAGGCGACCCATCCGGCGCACGGGGTCCGGTGCTTTATCGTCGGATGCCTGCCGATCATGATCGCGGTGAACTTCGCGGCAGCGGTCCACGACTTCGCCGAGGAGTTCCCGCCGAGCAGAGCGCCTTCGTGCTCCGTGCTCAGGAGGAACTTCTGGTGCTCCCGGGTAAAGGGCTGGAAGAAGTCTATCCCGAGGTCGAGCACGGCCTGCCGTTTCTTGTCCCAAAACCGCCGTATAACTTCTCTTTCGCGGGTCCCGATCAACTGCTCGGAGGTGAGCCCGAATTGATCGATGTCGATGGGAACATCGAAGTTAAGAGGCTGCATTCTGCGCCTCCACGATTTTCTTCCCCTTGCCCATTGCGTACTTGGAAAGCAGCTTGTTGATGTTGGTCGCCTCCTCCTCGAACTTCTGCGTCAGGATGTTCACCTGCGCCGAGATGTTCGCGGTGCTCTTGTTTTCCAGCAGGCGCCGGGAGTCGAGCAGCACCTTGTAGGCGTATGCCAGATCGCCGCCCTTCATATTGTCGAGGCGACCCTCGTCGTCGAGCTTGCTGAGGATCTTGCTGCCGATGACATAGAGCTTGTTGATCTCCATGTCGCGCAGGGTCTCTACCAGGGCCTCGTTGATAACGTCGATCCTGCGGTTGCGGATCTCGGATATGGTCTGAGGCGAGACGCTCACGAAGTTTCTGATTTGGGTCGTCGTCATCCCGGAGTCGAGCAGGAGCTTGACGAAGGCGTACTTGACGGAGGTGTTCTCCATGAAGAATTTAAGCGTTTCTTTCGCAGCCGCCCACGCGGTCTCTTCGACCATCGAGCTGACGACTTTCTTGTCCACGGAATCCTTCTTCGCCATGCCTGATAAAAAAGGCAGTTCGCAAATGGTTTGTCAACGTAATTGTTTACCTGTTGCATTTGTTGTCTAATTGTGCTACCATGTAAACCATGGTGGATAAACGATCAGCCAACGGGCAAAAAAGTCGGGTCGAGACACCTCCTATAGTGTCGTTAATCCACCATTAACCCCACAATAGTTTCGACCCGACTCTTTTGCCCGGAGGCTGTTCCGCCTGAAATATCGCTGAAGAGGAGATATGGGGAAACAGCCGTCATTCCAATTCTATCCCGGTGACGCGAGAAGGGACGCAGAACTGCACATGATGAGTTTTCAGTCGCGGGGAGTCTGGTGGGAGATGATCTGCTGCATGTGGGACGCAAAAGAGCGCGGCAAGCTCTTTGGCACGTCCGAACAACTCTGTAGATTACTCGGCTGCACTCCACCCGAATTACAAACCGCGATTCACGAGTTGAGCGTAACCAAAACGGCTGATGTTACGGTGCGTGACGATTTTATTACGGTGATAAACCGCAGAATGTTCAAAGCAGCCAAAGAAAGGCAGCAAGCCAGGGATCGGATGGAGAGGTATCGGGAGAGAAAGAAGAGTAAACGGAAAGGTGACGACGATATTACGCCCCCTTCTTCTTCTTCATCTTCATCTTCTTGTAACAGTAATACTGTTACAAAAAATATATCCGCATCTGGCGATGCGGTTGACGGTGAGAAATTCTTCCTGACCAAAAAGAAGCGGAAACTCTCAGGTAAGAGGCTTGAGACATTCAACCGATTTTGGGAGGCGTTCAACTATAAGCATGGCAAGGCCGAGGCCGCTGACGCATGGCTCGACATCCCGACCCTCACCGAGGCCACGGTAGCGGCCATTATCGACGCGGCGAAGAAAGAGGCCGAGCGGCGGAAGAACGTCATCGCGCAGGGCAAGACCCCGAAGTGGGCGCAGGGCTGGCTGTCCGGCAGGAGATGGGAGGACGAGGAGTACAGCAAGCCTCCCGAGAAAGACACGAGATGGGAGGGCTTATGATATCAGGACCGGACATGGGCTTGATCCTCATGCCGCTGGAGAAGTTCTTCAAGAAAATGCTCGAAAAGGATCAGGTCGACATCTATCATGACCGGCTGAAGTTCCTGGATGCGAAGATCCTCAAGGAAACCGTTGATTTTCTTATCGACAACAACAGGCACTTCCCCACTCCCGGAGAAATCAAGTCGGCATACCGGGACGCCGCCGCAGGGAAAAAGGGTTTCAACTCCTACGACTCGGTGAAGGAAGGCTGCGAGAAGTGCAAGAGCGGCTGGATCTACTACTACCGCATGAGGGAGGAGAAGGGATATCTCTGCTCGAACCCGTGCGCTCACTGCTGGACCGAGCACAGCCTGCCGCTCATGACGAGAACGGAGCGGGATATCTATTGGGCATGCCGAAGGTTAAAGCATGTATGGGTGCCGGACCTGAGCCACCCCGAACCGGCGAGCGGCATACTGTCGAAGGAGCAGTACGAGACGGTCCACGGCAAGAAGGCAGATCCGGGCGAGGAGTTGTTCTAAGATGCCCAGCTTGACCCCTTTGCACAGACAGAATATAATATCTCCAGAACACTTGGGAGGTGTCTGTATGAAGGGGTCTGTCCGTCCGCATGCGAGGGGGTACTGGGTAATCGACTGGTATCACAACGGAAAGCACGAGCGATTCTACAGCGATTTCCTGCATGGCGGCGGCAAGTTCTGGATGCGTCATCACGACAAGGCCAAGTGCATAGGCTACGAGATGGCGAGCCGCTGCCTCAATCAGATGCGGACTGACTGGGAGGCGTACTGCCGGGGTGAACGCGCCTTCGATATCAACAAGTACCGGGGCAGCTATACCGATGTCATCCCCTACCTCCAGACGTGGCTCAAAACCAAAGAGGGCAAGGTTATGCCAGGGACGTTCAAGCTCTACTCGGGCTCCATAAGCAAACACCTGATCCCGTTCTTCGAGCGTCATCCGGTGCAACTCCACGAGATCCAGAAGGACACGATAGACCTCCTGGTCTCCGAGTTGACGTGCGCCCCGAAGACGAGGAAAAACATCGTGAACGTCCTGCATGCCTGCCTCGTGGACGCCAACGTATCGAACCGCATCCCGAAGATGCCCGGGTTCCCGAAGAAGGGCGACTACCAGATCAAGAAAAAGCCGATCCTGTGGATCACGGAGGCCGAGAAGGATGCGATCTTCGAGCACATCCCCGAGGAGCACCTCCCGATCTTCTGGTGGCTGCGCCTGTCCTGGCGCAGGGAGGGCGAGGCGATTGCCCTGCTGAAGGCCGACTACGATCCGCGAATCGACGCCTTCGTCATTCATCGAGGGGTCTCCGACCGGAAGATCGCGGAAAAGACGAAGGACGGGGAGATCCATGTATGGCCGTGTGACGAGCGGTTCAAGCCGTATCTGAAGAAGATCCTCAAGCAGCGGGAGTTCTCGCCGTTCATGTTCACCTGCCAGAGTTCGCGCATGGAGGGCAAGAGGTACACCCGCGAGATACTGATGAAGGCGTGGAAGGATGCTTGCGCCAAGGTCGGGATCGTGATCGATATCCATCGGGGCCTGCGGACGAGCGGCGCGTCCTCGGCGATCAACGAGTTCAACTGGAGCCTCGAAGAGGCGCAGATACACGGACAGTGGAGCAAGGTGGACACGCTCAAGGAGTTCTACGGCAAGTACGATCTGGAGAGGATCAGGGGGCTGCAGAAGAGGATGGTGATCCCGATGAAGAAGAGGGAAAAGAAATGACTCGTGGCACACCCGTGACACAGGCGCCTGTGCAACGGCATCAATGCAGGCCGATGGGTAAGTTCGATTCCTGTGCGCTTCCGCCATTTCCCCGCATGAATCCAGCCCTCAAAACTCAAAACTCGTGGCACATCCGTGACACAAAAGGAGATTAAAGATTAATGCCTACGAAAGAAATGCCGCCCCAGGGATACGCAAGGATACGCATAAAGGGCCGGATCACCGACATCGACTACAAGGAGTTCGAGGACGGCAAGAAGCTAACTCGGGTTACGGTCGTAGTCAACGACCTGATGAACGGCAAGCGCGCCGAGTGGTTCGTGGCCGCATGTTGGGACAGGATCGCGGAGAACGCGCACAAGAATCTGTGGAAGGGGGCAGAGGTCGAGTTCTACGGCTATCCGCATCTGCACAGATGGAAGAACAGCTCGGAGATACAACTCAAGGTGATCGACATGATCTACATAACGAAGCTCAAAAAACCCGAGTCGTACGACCCGAACGAGAAGTTCTGAGGAGGGAGAATGCAGATACTCGGAATAGATCCAGGAACGAGGGAGTCGGCATTTGTCGTGTGGGACGACGAGGCGGAGGCCATCATCGAGAAGGGCATCCACGGCAATCCAGAGCTTGTGAGGCTGCTGGCCGAGATGCCCTACGACATGGTGCTCGGCGGGATCGCTATCGAGATGATCGACAACAACGGGCAGGCAGTCGGAAACGACACGTTCGAGACCGTGCTGTGGATCGGGATCTTCCTGGCCGCTCTCGGGGTCGATCTCACCGACATACACAGGCACCTCGTCTACCGCAGGCGCGTGAAGCTCAACCTGTGCGGCGCCATGCAGGGAGTCAGGGACGCGCACGTCAGCATGGCGCTCAGGAACAGGTTCGGCGAGAAAGGGACGAAGAAGAACCCGGGCAAGCTCTACGGGATCAGGTCTCACGAGTGGTCAGCCCTGGCCGTCGCCGTCACTTATTCCGACCAGCAGAGACAATTAGCCAAGTAGGAGGTTGACATCCATGCGGATTTCTGATAGAATACTCCTCAGTTTTTCCAGACATAGAGAGCACTCCTTTTTGACGCTGCATCGTCTTGCGCCAGTAGGTCATGCAGCGTTATTTTTTTGCCGAGGTGACTCATGAAGCTATTTACCTACTACCTTTTCACATCGACCAGATGCCCGTACGAGATCGCAAAGTCGTGGCTCGACGACTTCCGAGAGAAGAACATGGCCGCATGCCTCGTCAAGCATACCGACATGGATCACCACATCGAGTACCATGTGTGGGTGGAGTACGACCCTACCCTGTTCGGCGAGCACAAGATTGCGGAGGAGAATAGGAGGCGCAGGTTCTTCGGCTTCCCGGTAGAGAGCTGCGGCGGCTTTCTGGAGCGCCTGGACCGGGAGACCGGAAAGCTCGCCCCCAGGACCGATTACAGCAGGATAACCGGACTTGAGAACCTGACGGGCTTAGGCGGGGAGAAGGACGAGTGATCCGGTATATTAACGTGCACCCGGCATACGTCTGTCCCGTCGCATACGAAGGGTGGCTGCAGGCGCGAAAGGCTGGTGCCGCAGAAACAGGCGCATGGCCTTCGGAGTTTGCCGGGTTCTCCTTCAAAAACCGGCACCAATGACCTTTTGTAAGGCGGTAAAACGCCGCGGCCAGCCCGGAGCCGTTGAGAATCCGGGCAACCCTCCTTCGTGCGGGGCGTCCATCGGGGGCGTCCCGCGTTTTATGGGGGTGAGGTGATGGATAGATGGGTGAATAAGATACTGCTGGGACTATCCGAGGACATCCTGAGAGAGATGCCCGACAACTGCATAGATTCCATCGTAACAGATCCCCCTTATGGCCTCAAGTTCATGGGTAAAAAGTGGGATTATGATGTACCGTCTGTTGCCCTGTGGGAAGAGGCATATCGGGTGCTCAAGCCGGGTGCTCATGTCCTGTCCTTCGGCGGCACTCGCACCTATCACCGGATGGTTGTCAATATCGAGGATGCCGGGTTTGAAATCAGAGATCAGATACTTTGGATCTATGGCAGCGGCTTTCCTAAGAGTTTGGATGTTAGTAAGGCGATCGATAAACATCTTGGATGTGCTGATGAGCGGAAGATAACGCATTTCAAAAGACAGGGGCCA
>Ga0116190_1002621_pt1 | contig 14089 bp, 12 predicted proteins | sample AD_JPNTR4_MetaG_FD_89808 | JGI IMG/M metagenome (GOLD analysis project Ga0116190, IMG submission 89808) | Active sludge microbial communities of municipal wastewater-treating anaerobic digesters from Japan - AD_JPNTR4_MetaG | ecosystem: Engineered > Bioreactor > Anaerobic > Digestate | place...
TAGAAAAACAGTTGGCTCTGGCAGAAGAAAGGCTCCTACGCCAACATAGCATAAAAAATTAATCTATAATAAAAAACAATTACTATGGGAAAGAAAAGAGTTATTAGTAAAACTACTTCCATTGAAGAAGCAGAAAAAATTAAAGAAACAATAGCTAAAACAGCAGCTAAAAAATCCGTCACTAAACCCATAAAAAGGGGAATTATTTTTATAAACTCGACTTTTAACAACACTATTATTCAAGCTGCTGACGAAAAAGGTAATATTTTAGCCTCATCGTCAGCTGGAGCTATAGGTTTTTCAGGTACCAAAAAATCAACACCTTATGCGGCTTCAAAAGTAGCTGAGGCGTTAATAGAAAAAATCAAAAAATGGTGTCCCTTTGAAGCTGTGGTTAAAATTAAAGGAGTTGGCAAGGGCAGAGAAACGGCCTTACGAACATTGATTACTTATGGAAATAACATTGGTTTAGATATCACTACGGTTATAGATATTACGCCCATTCCTCATAATGGACCTCGGCCACCAAAAGCTCGTCGTACTTAAAATTTAATTAATAATTAGTTTTGAAAAATGATTTTGGATAAAAAATGTAAAAAATGTAGATCCTTATCAAGAAAACTTTTCTTAAAAGGAGATAAATGTCTTTCTGATAAATGTCCTCTTACTAAAAAACCTTATCCGCCAGGCAAGGCTAAAGGTAAAAAGAAACATAGTCGGACTCTCTCAACATATGAACAACAGCTAATTAGCAAAAAAGAAATCAAATTAGCTTATGGATTGACTGAAAAACAGCTTAAAAGATTTTATAAAGAAGCCCTAAAAACAAAAAAATCAACACCTGAAAGATTAGCACAATTACTGGAATTAAAGATTGATTCTGTAATTTTTAGTTTAGGACTTGCTAAGTCAAAAAAAGAAGCACGCCAATTAATAAACCATGGGCATTTTTTGCTAAATAACAGACGCCATACTATTCCTTCAACAGTACTTAAAGTTGGCGACGTTATTACTTTAAGGCCTCAATCAAAAGATCAAAAATTATTTAAAGAATTACTGGAAAAAAACAAAAAAACTAATATTCCCCAATGGATTGATTTTGATCCTAATAGTTATAAAGCAACAATTAAAGCATTACCTGATATTTCACAAATTTCTTATAATTTCGAGGCTGTAATTGAAAGTTTTTCACGATAAATAAGCAATTTCCAACTTTAAAAATTTAATTAAATTATTATGATTAGTTTACCCCTTGAAATAAAAACTATAAAAGAAACACCCACTGAGGGCACCTTTCAAATAGAGGGATTATATCCTCATTGAGGTATTACTATAGGTAATGCCTTGCGACGAGTACTTTTATCGTCGCTTGAAGGAGCCGCAATTACTTATGTAAAAATAAAAAATGCTCCCCATGAATTTATGCCTCTTACGGGTGTCTATGAAACAGCTTTGGATATCGCTTTAAATCTAAAAAATTTGAGAGTAAAAATGTTCACTGATGATCCACAAATTCTTACTTTATCTGTTAAGGGAGAAAAAGAAGTAAAGGCATCTGATATTAATCCTAATCCCATGATAGAAATTATTAATCCTGATCTTCATATTGCTAATTTAACCGACAAAAAAAGTGAATTGGAAATAGAAATGACAGTAGAAAAGGGTACTGGCTATCAGCCTTCAGAAGAAATAAAAAAAGATAAGCTACCAATTGGCGCTATTCTTTTAGATGCTATCTTTTCTCCAGTAATTAAGGCAAATTTTTCTGTGGAAGATATGCGATTAAAAGGACGAGTCGATTATAATCGATTAATTATTGAAATTGAAACTGACGGAACAATCTGTCCTTCTGAAGCCCTAAAGCAAGCAGCTAATATTTTAGCTCAACATTTTGCATGAATAGCGGATGAAATAAGTGAAAAAGAAATTCAAAATCAAGATATAGTCTCCCAAAAAGAACCCCAAACAGAACTCAACGAAGATACTAAAATAGAAAATTTGGGATTTTCTACAAGAACCTCTAACGCTTTAATTAATAATGGTATTAAAACCTTAGCTCACTTACTAAAATGTAAAAAAGAAAAACTACAACAGATAAAGGGATTAGGCAATAAATCCTTAGAAGAAATAGAACATTTTTTAGAAGAACATAATTATTCATTAAAATAATAATTTTATCTAGTATGAGACATCTTAAAAAAGGAAAAAAACTGCACCGAAAAAAGGATCAAAGACAAGCCCTAATTAAAACTATGGCTTATAACTTAATTATTAAAGAAAAAATTACTACTACAAAAGCCAAGGCAAAAATAATTCAACCCTTTGTAGAAAAATTAATTACCAAGGCTAAAAAACAAAATTTATCATCGTTACGCTATATAAAAAGTCAGCTTCCCCAAAAAGCAGCTAATAAAATTTATTATGAACTTTCAGAGCGCTATAAAAATAGAAATGGTGGTTATACACGGATTATTCCCACAGAAAAATATCGAATTAAGGACGCAGCAAACCTTGTTATTTTAGAATTAATAAAATAAAAAGTAAAAATAACAACATAAAAGAAAACAAATGAATAAAAATAAGAACTAAATATGCCAAACGAAATAAAACCATCAAACAAAACAAAAATTATTATTGATGCCACAAATCAATCTTGAGGGAGAGTAGCAAGCAAAGTTGCTTCAGTTCTGCAAAATAAAATTTCTCCTGACTATGCACCTAACAAAATAAATACCCCCAACGTAATAGTAGAAAATTTTTCCAAAATTAAATTTACTGGTAAAAAGCTAAAACAAAAAATGTATAGAAGGCATACTGCTTATTTAGGGCATCTTAAAGAAGAAAGTTTAGAATTTAAATTGCAAAAAAATCCCGAAAAAGCCTTTAAAGAAACAGTCAAAAAAATGTTGCCGAAAAATTCCTTACGCGATAAACGGTTAAAAAATCTTATAATTAAATTCTAACTATGTCGAAAAAAGCTAACCAACAATCACCGAAAACTTCTCAAGCCATTAACTCAGAAAATAACTTTAATGGTAAATATTATCAAGCAATTGGCAGAAGAAAAGAATCAACTGCTACAGTACGTCTTTATCCTCAAGCCGAACAAGCAGTTATTATTATTAATGGCAAGAAGCTTAGCGAATATTTTCCAGTTTGAGAAGATCAAGAAATAGTACTAGAACCACTTAAGCTCACTAATGTCCTAAATAAATTTGCCATTAGTGCCAAAACACGAGGAGGGGGTATTACGGGCCAAAAAGAAGCTGTTAGGCTGGGAATAGCGCGTGCTTTAGTGTTATATAACCCCGAATTTAAGTCAGAGCTAAAAAAAGAGGGGTTATTAAAACGAGATCCTCGTGTAGTAGAAAGAAAGAAGTATGGTTTACATAAAGCTCGCCGTGGTTTGCAATGGAGAAAGAGATAGTTTATACATAAAAAATACTAAGAGAAATACCATAAAGTATAAATGGGAGAAAGATTAAACTATCTATTTATGATTGAAAAAATATTGTTATATCAAAACGAAATAGTTTTAGAATTTGATGATCAAAAACATCAATATTTAGTTAATAATAAAGTTGTACCAAGCGTTACTACTATTACTAGCATAACAGCTAAACCTCAGTTAATTTACTGAGCAGTTAATCAAACTATAGATTATATTAAGAATAATATCAAGCCGGGTGTTATATATGACGAAATACAAATTTTAAATTTTCTCAAGGAAGCCAAAAAAAAACATACTGAGGTAAAAAATAACGCAGCAGAAATAGGCACTCTCGTTCACGGCTGATTATGCAAATATATCACCGCTAAAATCAACGGCACCCCAGAACCTCCACCGCCTATCAACAAAGAAATGCAAAGTGCTGTCAATGGTTTTTTATTGTGAGAAAAAGAAAATAACGTGCAATGGCTAATCAGTGAAAGAAAAGTTTACTCTAAAAAATATAATTTTGCCGGTACTCTTGATGCAGAAGCTATTGTTAATAATAATCTTGCCATTATTGACTTTAAAACATCAAACCATTTTCATAACGAATATTTAATGCAGGCTTTTGCTTATTTAGAAGCACGAAAAGAAGAAAATCCAGAAGGAAATTATAAAGAAGTCCATATTTTGCGTCTCTCTAAAGAAAATGAATTACAAAAAATAAAAGGGTTCGAGGTTGTTTCTTCTAATGACTTTGATTTACATATCCAAGCGTTTCTCGCTTGTCTTCATTTATTTCAATGACAAGAAAAAATGAAAGACAAAGAAATCCAACAATTATTAGAAGTATCTGAAAATGTTGATAAAAGTGACTAATAGAAATACACCGTATCTAAATTTATCTTATTAAAAAACTATGTTGATAAATTTTATTTTTAAGAATAAAAAGGTTAGCATACCTATAAAAAGAGGGGATGATATCCTACGGACTATTGACAAATTAAAAAAATATGATAAAATTGATATACTAAGAATAAAAGGTATCAACATCGAATACGAAGCCGGAGAAAATCCAAGTCAAATGGCCGAAAGAATTCTTTCGGTAATTTTACAAGCATCTAATTTTTCAAAAAAAGCTTTAAAAATTTTTTAATCTTTTAACATTTATAAAATCTATAGCAAATGCGTAGAAAATATCAAAAATTTCTCCCTTATAATTAAGGGAAAGATTTTATATTTATGTTTTCTATAAATTTGAGTTGTTTATAAAATATTCTAAAATTATTTTATGCAAAAAGAAAATAAAGAAATGAGGCAAAAAAATTTTGCTAAAAGGCCTCTTTTATTTACACCACCATCCTTAATAGCCTTTCAGCGTAATTCATTCGAAAATTTTATCAATAATGGTATTAAAGAATCTTTTCAAGAGGTGTTTCCCATTACAGATTATAGTAATAAAGATTGAATTTTAGATGTTACTGATTATTATTTAGAGGAACCAAAAACCGATCCAAAAACAGCACAAGAAAAAGATAAAAACTACGAAGCCGCCATAAGAGTAACCCTCGTCTTAACCCGTAAAAAAACTGGGGAAACGAAACAGCAAGAAATTTACTTTGGAGATATCCCAATGTTAACAGAGACTGGCACTTTTATTATTAATGGAAACGAGAGAGTCATTATTTCCCAATTAATTAAATCTCCTGGAGTTTATTTTAATATTGAATATTCTCCGCAAGGAAATAATCTTGCTCAGGCCACTATTATTCCAAAAAGAGGAGCTTGATTAGAATTTATTACAGAAACGGATGGCTCTATTTGAGCTAAAATTGATCGTAAGAAAAAAGTGCCTGCTACTATGGTTCTTAAAGCTTTTGGTGTAGAAAGTAACGATGAAATAAAGCGACTATTTTACGAAATAAATAATGGTGAAATAAATTATATCGAAAAAACCTTAGCTAAAGATTTTACTAAAAACCAAGAAGAAGCCTTGTTAGAAATCTACAAAAAAATGAGACCAAAAGAGCCGGTTGCTATCGATAACGCTACATCTTCTTTCTTCAATCTATTTCAAAGATTTGACAGATATAGCTTAGATAAAATAGGCAGATATAAATTTAACCAGAGACTTAATCTCCCCCAAGAAGAAACGACACAAAAAGAATTTTGAGTACTTCAGAAACGAGATATCATTGCTATTATTAGCGAACTCATCCATTTAAATAATGATCCGGATGCCCAACCCGATATTATTGATCATTTAGGAAATAGACGGGTGAGATCAAATGGCGAATTACTTCAAGATAGATTTTTTATGGCTTTAATGAGAATGAAAAGAGTTATCCAAGATAAAATGACCCTGTTAAACCCCGAGGTTTTAACTCCCTCCCAACTAATCAATCCTCGTATCCTTACTAATACTTTGAGAGAATTTTTCAATACCTCGCCGCTATCTCAATTCATGGACCAAGTTAACGCTCTTTCAGAGCTAGAACATAAACGTCGTCTCACCGGATCAGGCCCTGGCGGTATTAAACAAAAAACTAAAAGTGGCGTTGAAGTAAGAGATGTCCACCCAACTCATTATGGAAGAATCTGTCCTATTAACACTCCTGAGGGACCAAATGTGGGATTAGTATTAAGCTTAGCTACTTTTTGTCGTCTTAACAATTTAGGCTTTTTAGAGGCTCCCTATTATAAAGTAATCAATAAAAAAATAACTAATGAAGTGGTTTGGCTTAATGCTCTCGAAGAAGAAAAATATGCTATTTGTCGTGGCGACGTGCCTTTCAACGAAGAAGGAGAAATTCTTTTAAAAGAAGCAGAGGTACGTATTAATGGTGAACCGCAAATTGTGCCGGCTTCTCAAATTCAATTAATAGATGTCTCACCATTTCAAATTTTATCCCCAACAAGTGCTCTTATTCCTTTTATAGAGCATGATGAAGCCCATCGATCTTTAATGGGCAGTGTAATGCAAAAACAAGCAGTACCTTGCATCAAAAAAGAAATTCCCTTGGTAGCTACGGGGTTGGAATCACAAATAGCCCAAGATTCAGGACAAGTTATTTTGGCAAAAAGTAACGGTACAGTAATACAAGTTGACTCGAAAACTATTACCATAGAAACAAATGATCATAAGAAGGAAATTTATACCCTTAAAACATTTACAAGAACTAATCAAAATACCTGTCTACACCAAACCCCACTTGTACGCAAAGGAGACAAAGTAAAAGCAGGAGATGTTTTGGCAGATAGCTCGTCAACATCTAATGGACAATTATCTTTAGGTGTTAATCTCTTAGTTGCCTATATGCCATGATATGGCTATACTTTTGAAGACGCAATCGTTATTTCAAGTCATTTATTAAAGCAAGATATTTTTTCTTCTATTTATACGGAGGAGTTCATTTGTGATCAGCAAGAAACAAAATTGGGGCCAGAAATTATTACCAATGATATTCCTAATGTCTCAGAAAAACTTCTTAAAGATTTAGATGAAGAAGGAATAATTAGAATAGGAGCCGAGGTACACAGTAATGATATTTTGGTTGGTAAAGTATCCCCCCGAGGTGAAGTTGAATTAACTCCAGAGGAGAGATTAATGAGAGCCATTTTTGGCGAAGAATCTAAAGAAGTTAGAAATACGTCTCTTTATTTAAAACACGGGCGTCAAGGCAGAGTTATTAATACTCGGATTTTGTCTCGGAAAGAAGGAGACAATTTAGAGGCTGGTGTAATTAAAAGAATTTTTGTCGAAATTGCTGAATTAAGAAAAGTAAAAATTGGAGACAAATTGGCTGGTCGTCATGGAAATAAAGGAATAATTAGTATTATTGCTCCCGAAGAAGATATGCCTTTCTTAGAAGATGGTACTCCTGTAGATATCATACTTAATTCGCTTTCTATACCCAACCGTATGAATTTAGGACAATTATTTGAGGCTCAATTAGCTTATGCTGCCAGTAAATTAAATTATCAAGCTATTTCTGCTCCCTTTAACGGAGCAACAGAAAAAGAAATTCTCGAAGAAATAGAAAAAGCTGGACTATCATCTCAAACAGGCGGTAAAGTAATTCTTTACGATGGTAGAACTGGAGAAGCATTTAATCAAAAAGTTACCATTGGTAAAATTTATATGATGAAATTAAATCATATGGTTTCAGATAAAATGCATGCACGTTCTGTCGGTCCTTATGCTTTAGTAACACAGCAACCATTAAAAGGGAGAGCTCAAATGGGCGGTCAAAGATTCGGTGAAATGGAGGTATGAGCTTTAGAATCATATGGCGCCGCTAAAACTTTACAAGAAATGCTCACTATTAAATCTGATGATATTATTAGCCGCCGTGATGCTTATAGCGCTATTATCAAAGGTGAAAAAATTAAGAGCAGCCCCATTATTCCTGCTGCTTTCAATGTTATTTTAAGTGAATTAAAATCATTATGCTTTGATATTGAAATTCAAAATATTAAGCAAAATGTGAATTTATAATAATCTATAAATAAATTATATTAAATTTTTATTATGATGAATGAGACAGAGATAAGCTCTTCAGATGATTTTGAAAGCTTGCAAATTAAGGTAGCATCTCCAGAGAAAATATTGTCTTGGTCTAGGGGTGAAGTTACTGAGGCAGAAACTATAAACTACAGAACTCAAAAACCAGAAAAAGGCGGCCTATTTTGTGAGGCTATCTTCGGCCCTATTAAGGATTACCAGTGCAGTTGCGGTAAATATCGTGGTGTTCGTTATAAAGGAATAAAGTGCGACCGTTGTGGTGTAGTTATCACTCATTCCAGCGCTAGACGTAGTTGATTAGGACATATTTCATTATGTGTCCCAATTTGCCATATCTGATATCTCAAGACGCCCCCTCATATTTTAGAGCTGGTATTAAATATTCCTACTTTAGCTTTAGAACAAATCATTTATTATAATACCTACATTATTACTAACGTTAACGAGAGAGAATTAAAGGAAACTCAAAATGAAATCGAAAAAGAATATAAAACAAAATTAAAAAATACTAGTCAGGAAGAAAAATCAGATATTACCTTGAAATATAAGCAAGCTTTAAAAGAATTAGAAATCCTTCGTGTTAAAAGAGTAATTAACGAAAAGGAATATTACTATCTTATCAAAAAATATGGTAACATTTTTGAAGCTGAAACAGGATCTGACCCAATTCTCAATTTTCTAAAAAATCTTGATTTATCGGAAGAGATTAAGCAGCTTGAAAAAGAATTAGAAAAAAAAGCTATAGGACAAAAACCAAGAATTTTAAAAAGATTAAAAATATTAAAATCGTTACAAAAATCTAATACTAAACCTGAGTGATTATTTCTTACTAATTTACCAGTTTTACCCCCGGATTTAAGACCAATGGTACCGCTAGACGGAGGCAGATATGCTTCCTCTGATTTGAATGATCTTTATAGGCGTGTAATTACCAGAAACAACCGATTAAAAAAGCTTATTAATTCTAATGCCCCATCAGTTATTGTTAAGAATGAGAAAAGAATGCTTCAAGAAGCAGTAGATATGCTTTTTGACAATTCTCTTCGTCAAGGAAGACAACAAGCCCTCAAAAAAGCTCAGAGAAAACCCTTGAGATCGTTAGCTGATATTCTTAAGGGAAAACAGGGACGATTTAGACAAAATTTATTAGGTAAACGCGTCGATTATTCGGGAAGATCTGTAATCGTTGTTGGACCAACCTTAAAATTTGATGAGTGCGGAGTACCAAAAGAAATGGCTCTGGAAATTTTTAAACCTTTTGTTATTCACGAGCTATTAGCCAAAGAAATAGTTCATACTATTCCTATGGCGAATCGTTTAATTGACGAAAAAACTGATGAAGTTTGAGCTCTTTTAGAAGAAGTCATTAGGGGAAAATATGTACTTTTGAATAGAGCTCCAACTCTTCATCGTTTAAGTATTCAAGCTTTTCATCCAGTTTTGACTGAGGGTTTAGCCATCCAAATGCATCCTATGGTTTGCCAACCGTTTAACGCTGATTTTGATGGTGATACTATGTCTTTGCATCTTCCTCTTTCAGATGATGCCCAAAAAGAATGCAATGACATTATGTGCTCCGTTTTAGGCATGCTAAAACCATCAAACGGAGAAGCCACTATGGAACCAACGAGAGAAATTATTTTGGGATGCTATTGATTAACAATTAGTTTTGACCATAGAATAGGAGAAAACAAAATATTCTCCAACGGCCAGGAAGCAATATTTGCCTATTCTAATAAAAAACTTGATCTTCAAGCAAAAATCAAAGTAAAAAACCCAAAAGCAAAAAGCTTTACAAACTGTCAATCTAATTCCTCATCTAATAATCAAGAGACACCCCAGTTAATAGAAACTACAGTTGGCAGAATTATCTTTAATAATTTATTGCCAGACGATTATCCTTATCAAAATTTTGCCTTTAATAAAAAAGAGTTAAAAAATCTTACCAATAACTTAATCCATAAATACGGGTTTGAAAAAACTTCTTATTATTTAGATAAAATTAAGGATATTGGTTTCTTTTATGCAACTAGTTCGGGATTAACATGAAATCTATTTGATTTAAAAACGCCAAAAAACAAACAAGAATTTATTGAACAAGAAGTAAATGCTAATAAAATAATCTATAAGCAATACGAGGATGGACTTTTAAGTGAAGAAGAAAAGCATTTAAAAATTGTTGAAAATAATTTACAAATAGTTAATAAAATTAAAGAAGAAGTATCTGCTTTAGAACCAGAGAATCCTATCAAAATTATTTTAGATTCTGGTAGCAGAGGAACTTATGATCAACTAAACCAAATGACTGGCATTAAAGGCTTAGTGGTTAAACCAAATGGAGATGTCATTGAATTACCCGTACATTCTTCGTATAAAGAGGGCTTCAATATGCTAGAATATTTTATCGCTACTCACGGTTCAAGAAAGGGTTTAGTAGATACTGCTATAAAAACTTCTCAATCCGGTTATTTAACAAGAAAATTAGTTGATGCTGCTCAAGATATTATTATTCAAAATCAAGATTGTGGTGATGATACCGGAATAGAAATTCCCCGAACCACCGGCAAAGAATTGGAACAAACCTTCGAAGCCCGTATTGTTTCAAGGGTTTTAGCTAAAGATGTAAAACTTAATAAAAAAACCATCAAAAAAAATACTTATATTGATGCTGAACTAGCAAAAGAAATTAGTAATGATCCTGGTATTAATTCAGTTTGAACATTTTCCCCATTAACTTGTAAAAATACGTCGGGTCTTTGTCAAAAATGCTATGGATTAGATCTAGCCAAATGACAACCAATTGCTATTGGCGAAGCCACCGGTATTATTGCTGCCCAAGCCATAGGAGAACCCGGCACTCAATTAACTTTACGTACTTTCCACGGTGGTGGTGTAGTATCATCTTCTGATATTACCCTGGGACTACCTTATGTAGAATCGTTACTTGAATGTCGTCATCCTAAAGATGAAGCTATTTTGTCAGATGTTAATGGTGTTGTAAAAGATATTACGGAAAATCCTCTAAAATTAACTATCGAAGTAGGGGAAAAAACCCGCAATCCATTTTGAAAAAAATATAGCCATAGTAAAAAAATAAAACAATTTTTAGAAAAAGGGGATGAACTTAGTTACTCTATCACACCCAACAAATCAATTCTTGTGAATGTTGGAGATAGAGTTGAAATAGGACAGAAATTAACAACTGGTGGAGTCAACTTAAAGAAATATTTCAAATTAGTAGGCACTCAAAAAACTCAAGATTATATAAAGAAAGAAATTCAGCAAATTTTTTTATTAGCTGGCCAGGAAATTCATGAAAAACATTTTGAAGTAATAATTAGAAAAATGTTTTCACAGCTCATTATTACAAAGAATGGAGATTCTGATTTTATTCCTAATGAAGTTGTTTCTATTAAAAGATTTATTGAGACAAACTACAACCTCTTAAAAAACAAGAAAAAACCCGCTCAAGCTTATCGTCTTATTAGAGGTATTAAAAGCGTAGCCTTAAATTCAGATAGTTTTCTTGCTGCTGTATCTTTTGAAGAAACCTCCCATTCACTAATCAAAGCAGCAATAGAAGGTAAAATAGATAATCTCGAAGGTCTAAAAGCCAATGTCATTATAGGGCGACTTATTCCGGCAGGTACCGGATTTCGTCATTAACAAAACCAATAAAAGATTATATTCACGCTCATAGAAAAACTAAAGTTATGACACATTTTAATTTTAAAAGCGGCTCGCCAAAATATATTTATTTTGATTATGCTGCAACAACACCTATAGATCCCAAAATTTTAAGAAATATGATTCCTATTATGCATAAGTATTATGGTAACTCTATGTCTTTGCATAAAAGGGGACAAGAAGCAAAAGAATTATTAGAGCGCAGCCGAGAATCATTTGCTAAGCATCTTAATGTATCTCCTGGAGAAATAATTTTTACAGGCAGTGCAACTGAGAGTAATAACTTTGCCTTAAAAGGTATAGTTAATCTATTTAAAAACAAAGATAAAAACATTATTATCTCTGGATTAGAGCATCCCTCAGTACTTAATGCGGCTAAATATTTAGAAAATAATGGATTGTCTCTTTCAATTGCTCCAGTAACCAAAGAAGGAATTATTGATATTGATACATTAGCAAAACTTATTAAAGATAACACAATTTTGGTCTCAGTTATTTATGTGAATAATGAGATAGGCTCGATCCAGCCCATTGAACAAATAGGTGACTTAATAGCGCGGATCAAACAAGGGCGAGTTGAAAGAGGTAACGATACTCCTCTTTATTTTCATACTGACGCCGCACAGGCCTTTGGTAAAATACCTATAAATATTAAGAACTTAAAATGCGATCTTTTAACTGCCTGTTCTCATAAAATTTACGGACCTAAAGGGGCAGCGCTCCTCTATATTAAAAAAGGTGTTAATATTGAACCTTTATTACATGGTGGAGGCCATGAATTTGGACTTCGTTCGAGTACCGTAAATATTCCAGCCATTTTTGGCTTTTGAAAAGCCTATGAGCTTGCCTTAGAACGCCTTTCATATGATTCCAAGAAAATATCTAAGCTCGCTAATAAAATGCTCAAAGAGATATCTCGTAAAATTAATGGAGCTTGTTTAAATGGCGAAAGATCAAAACAAATATATAATATTCTTAATTTTAGGTTTGATTATATCGAAGGCGAATCACTTGTTTATTTGTTAGATAATGAAGGGATAGGTGTCTCTACTGGTTCAGCCTGCGCCAGTACTCATTTAAAACCAAGTGAAACATTATTAGCTATAGGGCTCAAACCAGAAGAAGCCCAAAGTTCAATTCGAGTCTCCTTGGGAAGATTTAGTACTCAGCAAGAGGTGGATCGCTTACTAAAGGTTTTACCAAAGATTATTAAGCAGCTAAGAAATATCTCGCCCTACGGCAAATATTAAAATATCTTTATGAGCGAATCTTATTCTAAAAAGGTGCTTTCTCTCTTTAAAAACCCAAAAAATTATGGTAAAATTAAAAATCCTGATGGTATAGGAAAAGCGGGTAATCTTGCTTGTGGAGATGTAATGGCTATTTATATTAAAGTTGGGAAAAATAAAAAGCAAGAGGAAATTATAAAAGATATTAAGTTCGAAACATTCGGATGTGTTGCCGCTATTGCTACTTCCTCAATCATTACGGAGTTAGCAAAGAATAAAACCTTAGAAGAGGCTTTAAATATTACTAAAAATGATGTTATTAAAGCCCTCAATGGTTTACCCCCAATAAAAGTTCACTGTTCATTATTATCCACAGATGCACTTTTTGAGGCTATCTATGATTATTATACAAAGCATAATTCAGAAAAAATTACTAACGAGCTGGAAAAAAGGCATCAAAGCATCTTAAAAAGCAAAGAGATTATCGAAGAAAAATATTCTGACTGAGTAAATGAAGAAGAAAAGCAATTAGAGTAAGAGCTACAATAATTAGCTTAAGAAACATTACAAAATGCAAGTTAAGCTTCGTTCTAAAATGGTGGGGTGCCTGAGTGGTTGAAAGGGCCTGTCTTGAAAACAGGTGTCGTCTAAAGCGACCGTGAGTTCGAATCTCACCCCCACCGCCCAACTGAAAGTGAAGGGTATAAAACGTCACTTCGCTTGTTATCTACTACGTTTTTCTTGGTTCTAGCCAAATTATTTTTGCAAGTAGTATTTTTAGTTACGCTAGAACTAAAAGACAATTTACTTATAGGGACCAACCAATCGTTGGCCTCTATTTTTATTATACCATCTTGCAAAATAAGGCTTTTCCCGAAACTAGTTAATATATCTTTTTTTGTTTGGAGTGTTCCATTGATAAAGGCCTCTTTAGCATGAGAAATAAAATTAAAAGCAGTGGCAACTTGATTTAGTCAATTTTCTGAACTATTTTGAAAATTATCTAACCTTGATTTTAGCGATCTAGATTCTTTTTCAAAATCTTCTTTGCGAGTGTTAAATGTTTGATCGTCTATCTGATTATTTAACCTCATGTCAATTAATATTTTTTGTTTTTTTTGAATAGACGAGTAACTAGTAGAAAGCATAGAATATTCTTGTTCTTTACATTTTTGTTCTGATTCATTTTGACTTTTTAAAACATCTAAACATCAA
>Ga0116190_1002622_pt1 | contig 14083 bp, 11 predicted proteins | sample AD_JPNTR4_MetaG_FD_89808 | JGI IMG/M metagenome (GOLD analysis project Ga0116190, IMG submission 89808) | Active sludge microbial communities of municipal wastewater-treating anaerobic digesters from Japan - AD_JPNTR4_MetaG | ecosystem: Engineered > Bioreactor > Anaerobic > Digestate | place...
ATGTTTGTAATACAATGTGTTCAATTGCTTGTTGTGAATTTTAGATAATGTTATAAGTGCTACTATTGTACCGCATAATGCTGTAAACATATCCGATTGAGCGTCCCATTCATATCCCTGAGTTCCTAAAAACGCTTCGGCAGTTGCTCCTTGTAATTCAGCTGTCCACCATTCAATTATTTCATACATAGCACTAATTGCCAAACAAATACTAACGATAATAAACGCCAACCATTTGCTCTGTTTTAATGGGCTTGTTCGCAACAAAAGTTCTCGTGTAAGTAGTGCCGGAATAAATCCTTGTGCAAAATGACCTATTTTATCATAATTGTTTCTGCTTTGATTGAACAAATCTTGAATCCAAAAACCTAATGGAACTTTGGCATATGTATATATGCCACCTATTGCCAGAATTATAAAATGAACTATTAGCAATATATATAACAGACGAGTTAATGGAAATGTGTTATATGTAAAAAATAGTATAGGTAATGCTATGATGATTGGAAAAACTTCTAAAAACCAAGTAAATGTATCAACACAAAATATATATGAGATAATGAGAATGATTACTGTAATTATAGAAAAAATAAAAGGATATGATTTTTTTCTGCTTGTTGTCATAAACTAATATTAATCAAAGGATTGGTTTGTTTGTTTAGACATTTGCAATAATTCGTCGAATTCTTTAGGACTTAAATCACTTAAATAGTAGTTGATTGGATTTACCGGATTACCATGACGACGAACTTCGTAGTGTAAGTGAGAACCGGTAGAAGTTCCGGTGTTTCCTACCATACCTATAATATCTCCGCGAGAAACTTTTTGCCCCGGTCTTACTAATATTTTACTCATATGACCATATACAGTTTGAAAACTGAATCCGTGATCAATAAGAACCATTTTACCATATCCATGGCTGTATTCTGCTTCGCGAACTATACCATCACCGGTGGCATATATTTTAGTACCGGTTGGAGCTGTTAAGTCAATTCCGGTATGCATTCTATATGTTTTATACACCGGGTGAATTCTATATCCAAAACCTGATGAAAATTTATAATTCCTAAGTGGTTGAATAGCAGGAATACGTTTAAGCATATCTTTTTTATTTTTGGCAAGAGAAATAATTGTGTCAAATGATAGAGATTGAATATATACTTTTTTATTAAGAATATCAATTCTATTGGCAGTTTCAATTACCAATTCCATATTTGGCTTTGATTGTAATTCAGCATATCTGTTTACTCCGCCAAAACCGGCATTCCGAATCTCGGCAGGTATAGGATTTGCTTCAAAAATGACTCTATAAATATTATTATCGCGTTCTGCCATGTCTTCCAACAATGTTTCCAGATTTTTTATGCGATTGTCTAATATGCTGTATTGATTTCGTAATTCGGCATTTTCATCCATTAAGGCATGTTCGCGAGCCGAAGGAAAAAAGTGTAACCACGTAAACATGAAAATAAATCCAACAGTAACAAATCCAACAAAATATGTAATGCCTATCATTACAATTTTTTTTGTTGAATGCTCAATTTTTTCGTACGTTAACGATTCGGCATTAAATCTGTATTTCCCTTTTGCCATATTGATTTTTTAGAAAATCGGATACAAGTACTATTATATTGTGTAGTTACATATAATTTTTGTAGGTAACCAATTTCTTAGTTTCATTTTTTATAATAAGGTGCAAAAATACACAAAAAAAATATACTTTTGCACTTTTATAGCTAATAAGTAGAATAAGTATTATATAAGTATTTCAAAATCAATATGAACGCTCAGGAATTACGACAATCGTTTTTAGATTTTTTTGCATCAAAGCAACATACAATTGTGCCATCGGCTCCTATGGTTGTAAAAGGTGATCCAACCTTAATGTTCACCAATGCAGGAATGAATCAATTTAAAGATATTTTTTTAGGAAATTCTCCTATAGTATCGCCTCGTATAGCCGATTCTCAAAAATGTTTGCGAGTATCCGGTAAGCATAATGATTTGGAAGAAGTAGGGCATGACACATATCATCATACTATGTTTGAAATGCTCGGAAACTGGTCGTTTGGGGATTATTTTAAATCAGAAGCAATAGCATGGGCATGGGAATATTTAACAAACGTATTGTCTATAAACCCTGAATGTTTATATGCTACTGTATTCCAAGGTGATGCTGCTGATGGAACAGAGTTTGATAAAGAAGCTTATGATATATGGAAACAATATTTACCTGAAGATAGAATTTTGATGGGTAATAAAAAAGATAATTTCTGGGAAATGGGGGAAAGTGGTCCTTGTGGTCCATGTTCAGAAATTCATGTTGATATTCGAAATGCCGATGAAAAAGCAAAAAAACCAGGAAGAGAATTAGTGAATAATGATCATCCGCAAGTAATAGAAATTTGGAATCTGGTGTTTATTCAATTTAATCGAAAAGCAAATGGCTCTTTAGAATTATTGCCGGATAAGCATGTTGATACAGGTATGGGATTTGAACGTTTGGCTATGGTTGTGCAAGGTAAACAATCAAATTATGATACAGATGTGTTTCAACCATTGATTAAAGAAATAGCTTCAATATCGGGTACTACATATGGTGCAAATACAAAGCAAGATATAGCAATGCGAGTAATAGCAGATCATATTCGTACTATTGCATTTGCTATTGCCGATGGACAACTGCCATCAAATATAAAAGCAGGATATGTAATTCGTAGAATATTGCGTCGTGCAGTACGATACGGGTATACATTTTTACATATGCAAGAACCGTTTATGTATCGATTGTTGCCTGCACTTATAAGTTCTATGGGGCAAGCATATCCGGAGTTACCTGCTCAAGAAAAATTAATTTCAAAAGTTATTTTCGAAGAAGAAAAATCATTTTTACGTACTCTTGCAACCGGAATCCAATTATTAGCTTCAATTATTGATAAAACAAAACAAGCCGGAAAAACAGAAATAGAGGGTAACGATGCTTTTGTTTTGTATGATACATATGGATTCCCGTATGACTTGACTACATTGATTGCAAAAGAAAATAATTTGAGCGTTGACGAACAAGGATTTACTGTAGAATTAGAAAAACAAAAGGAACGTGCTCGACAAGCTACCAATATTTCAACCGGCGACTGGATTGAATTGCAACAAGGTAATGGAAATAGTTTCATAGGGTATGATACAACTCAAGCTACAGTAAGCATTTTGAAATACAGAAAAGTACATGTAAAAGGAAAAGATTTATATCATATTGTATTTGATCAAACTCCTTTTTATGCAGAATCCGGAGGACAAGTTGGTGATAGCGGATATATTGAAGCACATGGAGAAAAAGTATATGTATTAGACACTCAAAAAGAAAATAATTTAATTATACATATTACTGAAACAATTCCTGCAGATTGCGATATAGAGTTTCATGCTGTAGTAAATGAAAAAAACAGAGTGTTAACTCAAAATAATCATTCAGCTACACATTTATTGCATTTAGCTTTACAACAAGTATTAGGAACTCATGTTGAACAAAAAGGTTCACTCGTTAATCCTGAACGATTACGATTTGATTTTGCTCATTTTCAAAAAATGACAGATGAAGAAATACGTAAAGTTGAGATTTTAGTAAATGAAGCTATTCGTTCCAATATTCAGTTACAAGAGTATCGTGAAACTCCTATAGAAGTGGCAAAAAATATGGGGGCTAAGGCCTTATTTGGCGAAAAATACGGTGATACAGTTCGTGTAATACAATTTGGTAATTCGGTGGAATTATGCGGTGGCACACATACCCATGCAACGGGAACAATCGGTTTTTTCAAAATTATATCTGAAGGAGCTATAGCTGCGGGAATACGCAGGATAGAGGCTGTAACTGCCGATAAAGCACAGGCATATGTGTTTGAAACAATTGATATTGTTTCAGGTATTAAAGAAATGCTAAAAAATCCTGCTCAGGTATTGCAGCATGTAGAGTCATTGATTAATGAAAATGTACAATTAAAAAAGCAGATTGAACACTTTGAAAAACAACAAGCATTGGCTCAAGCTTCTCAATTAGTGAATGAATTACAATTAAAAGGGAATGTTAATGTTATTGTAAAACAAATTGAAGTGTCAAATGCAGGTGCATTAAAAGATATTGTATTTGCAGTTAAGGAAAAACTTGATTCTTTTGTAATTGTTTTAGCTGCAAATATAGATGGAAAAGCTCATATAGCAGCGTCTGTATCAAAAGATATAATTGAAAGTAAACATATAACAGCTCAAGAAATTATAAAAGCAGCATCATCTCATATACAAGGCGGTGGTGGCGGACAACCTAATTTTGCAACAGCAGGAGGTAAAAATCCTGCGGGAATATCAATAGCATTACAAGAAGTTTCTAAAATTATAAAACTGTTGTAAAACAATTTTTGCGGAGTATTGTTAGTTATACAAAAAAATAATAGTATGAAACATATAAGAACAGTAGTAATAGTATGTTGTTTTTCAATGCTCTTTAGTGCTTGTAAATCAACTAAACAAGCTCAGGCACTGCGTGATTGTAATTATTCGTTTGCGTCAATTTCTAATCTTAAAGTAGGTGATGTATATATTCAAGGTAAGCAAAGCTTCAGAGATTTGAGTATGCAGGAAACTACGGGGTTATCACAATTACTTATGGCTCGTAAATTACCGGTATCGCTTACGGCACATATTGCTATTCAAAATCCAAATTCTAAAACAGCCGCTATTGATGCATTAGAGTGGATTTTGGAAGTGCGTAACAAGGAGGTGGCAAAAGGTGAAGTAACAAAACGTGTAGAAGTAAAACCCGGACAAACTATTCAAGTGCCTATAGATGTTGCTACCGATTTAGGGAATATTTTTAAAGCGTTTAGCATGAAAGAAATTACCGATGTAATGTTTAATATTTCAAATGCAGATGGTATACCTATAGAGGCCAAATTAAAAATTAAACCAAGTATTACTGTTGGGCGAAAACAAATAAAAGCTCCATCATACTTTGTAATAGATGTAATGAAGTAATCTAACTTACTGTAAAAGAAAAAAATATTACTATTATTTATTGTTAAGAAACAAAATAATTGTATTTTCGTAAGAACAATCATTAAGCGGTTTTAACGAAAATATAAGTATGAATGTATCTGTACAATTTTTTGCATATTTTTCTTTATTTGCGTTTTTTGTATCGCTTATAATAGGTATATACATTTTTGCCAAATTTCCTCGTATTACAATAACTCGCATGTTTTTTAATATTTGTTTATTGTTGGCAGGTATTAATTATATAGAATATGAAATGCGAATATCGCAAAATATACACGAGGCTGAATTATGGGGACATTTATACGCTATTTGGCCTTTTATTTTGTCTACTACATTACATTTTTTGTTACTGTTTAGAGGAGTTATAAAAAAACCGTTTATAACACATTCTTTGCTCTATATACCGGCAATTGTAATTTTTTATATAGAACTTACTACAGATTATATATCATTTAAACCGGTTCAAACAAATTGGGGGTATACAACAGAACCTGCCGAAGGCGGTTGGTTTATTTATTCATCGGTATGGACACTGTCTATATTAGCAGCGATTCTATATAGGGCATATCAAAATTTTTTGTTGGCAACAGGTATTAAGAAGCGGCAAGCTTTTTTTATATTTATTGGATTGGTAATTAACTTTTTAATTGGTATTTGTACTGATTTTTTATTCAAAATAGTTCATGTAAATACACCTGCAGTGGGGTATTCATATAGTATAATATCATTTGGATTAATAGCATTTGCCATTAATAGATATCATCTTTTTGAGTTAACTCCTGAATCTTTGGCCGGTAAGATTATAGCAACAATTTCTGAAATGGTTTTTTTGGTAAATTCTAAAAAACAAATTGTTGAAATAAACCCTGCAGCTTTGCAAGTATTGAAGTATTCTAAAGAAGAATTAATTGGAAAACCCATTGATTCTATAATACATAATTCAGGAGAATTGTGTGCTACGTGTTGTAATTTAATATCAACAAAAAAATCGGTTGATTATGATGCTTTTTTAGTAACATCAGAACATAAAAAAATTCAAGTTTCATTGTCGTGTAATCCAATTTTTTTAGATAATAAAAATGATTTTGGAATAGTGTTTATAGGTCGTGATAGTACCGAACGTAAAAAAGCAGAAGCACGGTTACGAAACGAAAATATTAAACTTGAAGATTTAGTTTCAAAACGAACAGAAAATTTATCAAAAATAAATACTCAATTGCTGGTTGAAATTAGTAAATATGAAAAAACCGAAAAAAAATTATTGCAAACTATTCAACAACTTGAAGTAAATGAACGAAATAAGATAGCTTTTTTTGATAATTTAGCACATGAAATAAGTACTCCCGTAAATGCTATTATTGGGTTTAGTGATTTGTTACGAGACGATCAAATAACAAAAGAAGATATTATTAAATATACTTCTATAATTCAAGCTAGTTCTTTACAATTACAAGGTATAGTCAAAAATGTGGTAAGTATGGCTACCATCAATAATAACAAAGAAGTTGTAAATTTAGAAGAGGTTAATTGTAATTATATACTCAATGGATTACATACATTGTTTAAACCTAAAGCAGATAAGAAAAAACTTGAATTTACTTGTTTCAAAAAATTACGTGACGAGGAAGCAATTGTTATAACAGATCAAATAAAACTTACGCAAATTATTTCTAATTTATTAACCAATGCATTTAAGTTTACCAGCGAAGGCTATATTCATTTTGGATATACAATTTCTACCGATAAAATAACATTCTTTGTGCGTGATACCGGTATAGGAATACCTGAAGAAAGCAGAGAAAAAATATTTGAACGATATGCTCAAGGTAATCCAACAATTTCAGAATTATTTGGTGGTTCAGGATTAGGATTGTCAATAGCAAAAACATATGTTGAATTGTTAGGCGGCCAAATTTGGATTGAACCCAATACTACAAAAGGCAGTAATTTTAATTTTTGGTTGCCATATTCCTATCAAATTGAAAAAATACATTAATTAAAAAATAAAATCATATTAGTCTTTTTTTTAGTTTTTATATTACAATCTAATAGCATATATGTAGTATTAAAAACATGGTTTTGTATCATATAAAAGTAAGTTTTTTTTAAATAAAAAATTCTTGACTTCATTTTTTATAATTATTTAAAAATGTGTACTTTTGAAAGCAATAACTGAATTATATGTCAGCATATGTCAAAAGTATATAAATTACGTAAAGGTTTAACAATTCCACTGAAAGGTGAAGCAGAACGAATTGTACATCAATTACCACTCCCCAAAACAGTTGCAATAAAACCAACAGATTTTATAGGAGTAGTTCCAAAGTTAGTTGTAAAAGAAGGTGATACTGTATTGGCCGGTGATGTTTTGTTTATTGATAAAAATAACCAATCAATACAATTTACATCACCTGTGAGTGGTGTGGTGCAAACTATATTACGAGGCGAACGTCGTAAGTTACTCGAAGTTGTAGTTGCCGTAGATTCAGAAATTTCGTACAAAAAATTTGAAATTCCTACTGATATAACCAACAGAGAAGCAATAATAGACTTTATGTTGCAAAGTGGTGTGTGGCCTTTTGTAAAACAACGTCCGTTTAATTGTATTGCAAAGCCAACTGATATTCCAAAAGCAATTCATGTATCTGCATTTGATACAGCTCCCCTTGCTCCCGATTATCCATTTGTAATATCAGAGTATAAAGAATTATTTCAAAAGGGCTTGCAAATACTCAATGCTTTAACCCCGGGGAAACTGCATCTTAATATTTTAGAAGAAAATAGAACGCTGCATCCTTTTGATGAGTGCTGTGGCGACGTTCAAAAAAATTATTTTTCGGGAATTCATCCTGCAGGTAATGTAGGAGTGCAAATTCATCATATAGATCCTATAAATAAAGGAGATGTAGTATGGACTTTGAATCCTCAAGATGTTGTAATTATTGCTCGTTTGTTTGAAAAAGGAATATTTGATGCGCACAAAACAATAGCTGTTACCGGAAATCTTCAAAAACCGCACTATGTGAAAACTATTTTAGGAGCGGCGGTAAATGATTGTTTTGAAGAACAAATTGTCGAAAATCAAAGAATTATAAGTGGAAATGTGCTTACAGGAACAAATGTTGGTTACAAAGGGTATATAGGGTTTTATGATTCGCAAATTACCGTAATACCCGAAGGAAATAAACCTGAATTTATGGGGTGGATAGCTCCCGGATTTGAGAAATTCAGTTTGAGCAGAACATTTTTTTCATGGTTACAAATAGGTAAAAAATATACTATTGATACTAATTTGCACGGCGGTGAACGAGCATTTGTATTTACCGGAGTGTATGAAAAAGTATTACCAATGGATATTTACCCAATGCAATTGCTTAAAGCTATTATAGTAAATGATATTGACAAAATGGAGCAACTTGGAATATATGAAGTGGTTGAAGAAGATTTTGCTCTTTGTGAATTTGTATGTCCTTCAAAAATCGAAATACAATCAATTATTCGTCAAGGTCTTACTGTTATTCAAAAGGAATTTAGTTAATGTTTAAATAGGTTCATAATATATATGAAAATACTCGAAAATATAATACGAAATACAAAGCCGAAATTTGAAAAAGGGGGCAAATATGAAAAGTGGCTACCCGTTTATGAAAGTTTCGAAACATTTTTCTTTGTACCCGCGCATACAACCAAACAAGGAAGTCATGTGCGTGATGCCATAGACCTAAAACGTTCTATGATGATGGTAATTATAGCGTTATTGCCGGCATTACTCTTTGGAATGTGGAATGTTGGAAGTTTATATTACATGTCAATAGGTGAAACACATTCCTTACTGGAAACATTTTGGTTTGGGTTTCTTAAAGTATTGCCACTTATTATAGTTTCGTATGGCGTAGGTTTAGGGGTTGAATTTATATTTGTATTTCTTCGCGGACACGAAATTAATGAGGGATTTTTGGTTTCGGGTATGCTAATTCCTATGATAGTACCTATAGATGTACCATTGTGGATGCTTGCAGTTGCAACTGCATTTGCTGTATTAATAGGTAAAGAAGCATTTGGTGGAACAGGTATGAATATAGTAAATCCGGCATTATTGGCACGTGCATTTTTATTTTTTGCATATCCTGCTCATATGTCTGGTAACAAAGTGTGGATTCATGGAATTTCAAATGGGACTCAACTTGTTGACGGATTTAGCGGTGAAACTATTTTAGGGCAAAAAATAAATGGTATTTCGCATGCATATAGCGGATTTGTGGATAATCAATTGTCTACATTTGATTTATTGGTAGGTAACTATGCCGGTTCGGTTGGCGAAACGTCTGTAATAGCTATTGCTATAGGTGCTATAATTTTGTTGTATACAGGTATAGCAAGTTTTAGAATTATGTTTTCTGTTTTTGCCGGTGGATTTTTAATGGCATCCCTTCTTAATGCGGTAGCACCTGCCGGAAATATACTTATGAATACTCCTGCATTGGAACACATGTTTATAGGTGGATTTGCGTTTGGTGCTGTATTTATGGCTACCGACCCGGTAACTGCAGCACAAACGGGCAAGGGTAAATGGATTTATGGATTTTTAATAGGAGCATTTGCTATTATTATTCGTTGTTTAAATCCTGCATATCCCGAAGGTATGATGTTGGCAATATTGTTTATGAATGTGTTCTCGCCGCTTATAGACCATGTGGTTATTCAGTCAAATATTAAAAAGCGGCTTTGCAGAGCAAAAGTTTCACAGCTAAATAAATAATACTATGGAAAGAAGTAATTCATATATATTTACATATTCGGTAATAATGGTAGTATTAGTAGCTGCGTTATTATCTATTGCTTCATATTCTCTTAAAGATACACAAAAGTCAAATGTTCGAAAAGAGAAAATGCAAAATATCTTATCATCGATTCAAGTAGAATCTACTACAGATAATGTTGAAGAACTATATGCAAAGTATATTGTAAATTCAGCAATTATTGATATAAACGGTAACGTAATTCCTTATGTACTTGTTCCTAATGGTAAATTAACCGATACGATACGGGCTTTTGATATAGATATGAAAAAATTGTATGCAATGCCTCGTGCTCAACGTACCTTACCCTTATTTGAAGCACAAAAAGACGGAAAAAAATATATTATTATTCCTATGCGTGGTAAAGGGTTATGGGGACCAATTTGGGGATTTATATCGTTTGAAAGCGATAATAATACTGTGTATGGCGCAGTGTTCGATCATCAAGGAGAAACACCCGGATTAGGAGCCGAAATCAATAAAGATAAATTTGAACACATGTTTAGAGGAAAACAAATTTTTGATACTTCGGGAACATTTATTTCTATTAAAGTTATAAAAGGAGGTGCTGCTCCCGATAATATTCATGGTGTAGATGCAATTTCGGGTGGTACTATTACCAGTAATGGTGTAAATGCTATGCTCGATACCTGTTTGAGCACCTATGTTTCATATTTACAATCTATTAAACAATAAAAAAATGAGTGCAGATAAAGAACCATTGTTTTCGAAAAAAAATATACGATTGCTTACAGGACCTTTAGGTGCCGAAAATCCTATTACTGTTCAATCGTTGGGAATATGTTCTGCTTTAGCAGTTACTGTAAAAGTAGAACCTGCTATAGTAATGTCATTGTCGGTTACTATAGTGTTAGCATTTGCCAATGTTATTATTTCATTGTTGCGTAAAACTATACCCGACAGAATTCGAATTATTGTGCAATTAATAGTAATAGCTGCACTTGTAATTATAGTTGACCAGATTTTGAAAGCTTATGCATATGATATAAGTAAACAATTATCGGTATTTGTTGGGCTTATTATTACAAACTGTATTTTAATGGGACGTTTAGAAGCGTTTGCTCTTGGTAATAAACCATGGCCTTCGTTACTCGATGGTATTGGTAACGGGTTAGGTTATGGTATTATATTAGTGTTAGTTTCTGTTGTGAGAGAAATTTTTGGCTCGGGTACAGTTACATTGCCCGGCATAGGTGAGTTGCATGTAATTCCTCATGGTTTATACGATTTTGGATATGTAAACAATGGACTTATGTTATTATCACCTATGGCATTATTTGTTGTTGGTATTATAATTTGGATTCAACGTTCACGAAATAAAGAACTTATAAAATAAGAAAGTATGGAACATTTATTAGATATATTCGTTCGGTCAATTTTTATAGACAACATGGTATTTGCATACTTTCTGGGTATGTGTTCGTATCTTGCTGTTTCCAAAAATGTGAGCACTGCTGCAGGTTTAGGTATTGCAGTTACTTTTGTGTTAGTTATTACCGTACCTGTCAATTATTTGCTTAATGAATTTGTACTCAAAGAAGGTGCATTGGTATGGTTACATGCAAGTTTCAAAGAATTAGATTTGAGTTTTCTAAGTTTTATTATGTTTATTGCAGTAATAGCTTCTATGGTGCAATTAGTTGAAATGGTAGTTGAAAAATACTCTCCTTCACTATATTCATCGTTGGGTATATTTTTGCCACTTATAGCTGTAAATTGTGCAATTTTGGGTGGTTCATTGTTTATGCAAGAACGTGAATATCAAAGTTTGGCAGAAGCTACCGTATTCGGCTTTGGTTCTGGTCTTGGTTGGTTGTTGGCAATTGTAGGTATAGCTGCAATTAACGAAAAAATTAAATATTCGCATGTGCCTCCTGCACTTAAAGGTCTTGGTATTGCTTTTTTGGTAACAGGCATTATGGGTATAGCTTTTATGAGTTTTATGGGAATTAAATTATAATATAAATATTGATATACATAATGATACTATTTGATGCATCGGCCGGAACAGTTATAGGATTTAGTATCCTGGTATTTCTGTTGATTATTATATTGTTGGTGGCAATGTTGTTGTTTGCCAAATCTAAATTAATGCCATCGGGAGAAGTTTCTTTTAAATTAAACGAAGAAGAAGTACGCAAAGTAAAACCCGGAGGGACGTTGTTAAATACGCTGCAAGCTCAATCTGTATTATTGCCTTCGGCATGTGGTGGCAGTGGTTCGTGTGGTATGTGCCGTTGCAAAGTGTACCAAGGCGGCGGCGATATATTACCTACCGAAAAAGGTTTTTTTAGTCGTAAAGAACAACAAGAAAAATGGCGTTTGGCATGTCAGGTTAAAGTAAAAGAAGACATGGAAGTATGGGTTCCCGAAGAAGTAATGGGTGTAAAAAAATGGGAATGCGAAGTTATTTCAAATAAAAATGTTGCGTCATTTATAAAAGAATTTGTTGTGAAATTGCCTGAAGGAGAAATACTCAATTTTAAATCGGGTGGATACATACAAATAGATGTACCAAAATATGAATGTGATTTTTCAAAAGATATAGAAGTTGATGATAAATATAAAGATGAGTGGGATAAATTCAAATTGTGGGATTTAAAAATTAAAAACAACGAAGAAACTTTTCGCGCTTATTCTATGGCCAATCACCCTGCCGAAGGTAATATTGTAATGCTCAATATTCGAATAGCTACCCCGCCATGGGACAGAGAAAAAGGAACATGGAAAAATGTGCCTCCGGGAGTATGTTCGTCATATATTTTCTCACGTAAACCGGGTGATAAAGTTACTATTTCCGGACCATTTGGTGAATTTTTTATTCAAGAAACAAATAATGAAATGTTGTATATAGGTGGTGGTGCCGGTATGGCTCCATTGCGTTCGCATTTATTCCATTTGTTTCATACTGTTAAAACAGGTCGTAAAGTATCGTATTGGTATGGAGCACGAAGTAAACGCGAAATTTTCTATGAAGAACACTTCCGTGCAATTGAAAAAGAATTCCCTAATTTTACATTCAATATTGCATTAAGTGAACCACTGCCCGAAGATAATTGGACAGGATATGTAGGATTTATACATCAGGTAATATACGATGAATACCTAAGCAAACACGAAGCTCCAGAAGATATAGAGTACTACATGTGCGGACCTGGCCCTATGACCAATGCAGTGAACAAAATGCTCGACAATCTTGGTGTTGCTCGCGAAAGTATTTATTTTGATGATTTTGGTAATTAATTTTTTAGGAATAGTAAAGTTTACAAGGTAAAATACATTAGTTTTGCACCTTATACTTCAATAGTATAAGGTGTTTTTATATAAAAAAGTGTGATATGAAATTTGTACGAAATATTTACGACTGGGTACTTGCATGGGCAGAATCAAAATATGGTCCCTTAGCATTGTTTATATTAGCATTTGCTGAATCATCATTTTTTCCTATACCACCCGATGTATTGCTTATAGCTTTGGCAATAGGAGCTACACAAAAGTCATTTAGATTTGCGTTAAATTGCACTATAGCATCGGTATTGGGTGCTTTGGCAGGATATTCTATAGGGCATTTTGCATGGATAGGCAGCAATGGAGAATTTACCTCGTTTGCAAACTTCTTTTTCACACACATTCCCGGGTTTACTCACGAAATCTACGAAAAAATACAATTGATGTATCAAGAATGGGATTTTTGGGTGATTTTTACAGCAGGATTTACTCCTATACCGTACAAAGTATTTACCATAACATCAGGAGTATTTGATATTAACTTGCTTATGTTTATACTTGCTTCTATTATAAGCCGCGGCGCACGATTTTTCTTAATTGCATTCCTTATTTGGAAATACGGAGCAAGCATCAAAGCATTTATCGACAAATACTTTAATATCCTTGCCGTAGGTTTTACGGTATTGTTGATAGGCGGTTTTGTGTTGATTAAGTATTTGGTGTGATGTTTTATTGACGATTTAAAAATAAGGAATTTTATTTTTACTCTATTCTTTTGTGAAAATTTGTGTAATTTATAGTGAACAAAGGCTATAAGGTCTAATGTTTAAGGTATAGAGGAATTAATTGATTTGTTTATCTGTGAAAATCTGTGTTATCTGTGGTGAAAATGTAAGCTTCCCATTTTTAGGACAGTGTTTAATTATAATGTAACAAAGATATTTCTTTTCCCTTAATGGGAGTACTCCCATTAAGGGAAAAATCGC
>Ga0116190_1002630_pt1 | contig 14059 bp, 13 predicted proteins | sample AD_JPNTR4_MetaG_FD_89808 | JGI IMG/M metagenome (GOLD analysis project Ga0116190, IMG submission 89808) | Active sludge microbial communities of municipal wastewater-treating anaerobic digesters from Japan - AD_JPNTR4_MetaG | ecosystem: Engineered > Bioreactor > Anaerobic > Digestate | place...
ACCCGGGGGGTGCCGCGTGAACGGCGCGCGATCTCGCTGGCTCCTTCCGGGTGTATCTCTATGCCCAGTTTGGCAGCGGATTTGCGCACTATGGTGGACAAGTCGTCTACAGAGTAGAATTCGAGCCGATGAACGACGCCGAATCTATCGCGCAAGGGAGAGGATATCAAGCCGGTACGGGTCGTGGCGCCCACCAGCGTGAACCGCGGCAGGTCGATCCGGATTGACCTGGCCGACGGGCCCTTGCCGATTATGATGTCGATCGCGTAGTCCTCCATCGCCGGGTATAGCACTTCTTCAACCGCTCTGCTCAACCGATGAATCTCATCGATGAAGAGAACGTCCCCGGGGTTCAGGTTCGTGAGTATTGCGGCCAGGTCGCCGGCGCGCTCGATAGCCGGGCCAGAGGTAACCCGAAACCTGACGCCCATTTCATGGGAGATGATGGCGGCCAGCGTAGTTTTGCCCAGGCCGGGAGGGCCGTACAGCAATACATGGTCCAGCGGCTCCTTCCTGCCCCGGGCTGCCTCAATGAATATGGACAGGCTTTCCTTTACCCGGTCCTGCCCGATGAACTCGGCCAGTCGGCGCGGGCGTAGGCTCAGCTCTGCACCGCGGTCGTCGTCACTTGCGTCCCCGGCCACTATTCTCTCATCCATTGCCAGTTGCCCCTCCATCAGCCCACTCATTCAGCTCGAGCCAGCCTAGACAGCGCCGCTTTGATGATCGCCGAGGCGTTGCCTGTGTATCCCGCAGCCACAGCCGCGGCCACGGCCCGATCGGCTTCACCTACCGAATAGCCCAGCGCCACCAGGGCAGCCGCCGCGTCTGCCGGTGCACCGCCAGCCATGCCCGTGACCACGCCTGCGGCCTGATTGGCATCTGGCAAGCCGTCTACAGTGAATCCTCCGACCTTGTCGCGCAATTCCATCGCCAGGCGCTCAGCTGTGCGTTTGCCCACACCGGGAGCTGACGCCAAGGTGTGCACATCGCCTGTGGCCACAGCGGTCACGAGCCTCGAAACACTGAGGGCCGAGAGTATCGACAGCGCTGTCTTGGGGCCGACGCCCCTTACCTCGCGCAAGATACCGAACAGCTCACGCTCCTCACAAGTGGCGAATCCGAAAAGGTCGATGGAGTCCTCCCTGACCACCATCTCAGTGAAAAGCCTCGCCTCATTTCCGCTTTGCCCAGCTAGAGCTTTAGCGCCGGCTGTAGCCGACACGCGGAAGCCCACGCCTCCCACATCGATAACCAGAGCATCGCCGTCCATGCCCACGACTCTTCCGCGGAGTTGGGATATCACGCTCTATCACCATCCCGATCAGCGTAAGCCTGATATGAAGCAGAGCTCAAGTGGCATATGGCAATCGCAAGGGCATCAGCCACATCGTCCGGCCTGGGCTCGGCATCCAGGCGCAGCAGCAACTTGACCATGCTCTGTACCTGCTTTTTGTCGGCCCGCCCGTAGCCTGATACCGCCAACTTAACCTGAAGCGGCGTGTACTCCACAACCGGTATTCCCGAGTTCGCGCACGCCAACAGCGCCACTCCTCGGGCATGTCCAACTGCCAGAGCGCTCTTGGCGTTGGTATTGAAGAAGAGCTGTTCCACAGACGCGCAGTCGGGGCGACCGTCGGCGATGACGGCACCAAGCTCTCGGTATATCTTGCACAAGCGAGCCGGCAGGGGCATGTCGGACCTGGTCGTCACGGCCCCCATACCCACGCACGTAAGAGAGCCGCGTTCCTCGCGCACAAGGCCGTATCCGGTTATGGCCGTGCCCGGATCTATCCCCAGCACTATCATGACTCCCACCTCCCGCGCCGTAGCAGGTCGCCGCATTCATCCACTGAAAGAAAAGCGGCCACGCCGAGAGCGTGGTCGCCCCGCAAGCGATTGTGCCCGACGTCAGGACTCCTCGCTCTCCAACTGCTCAAGGACTTCGTCAGGTATGTCGAAGTTTGTGAAGACGTGCTGCACGTCGTCATGTTCGTCCAAAGCATCCACGAGCCGCATTGCAGACGCGGCCTCTTTCAGCCCCAAAGTCATGACGGTTTTGGGAACTCTGACTATACGCGCCTCCGAACACTCAACGCCGGCTGCTTCCACTGCGCGGCGCACCGCGTCGAGATCCTCAGGCGACGTAAGCATCTCGTAGTAATCGTCATATACTCTGAGATCCTCCGCCCCGGCCTCCATGGCAATGAGCATCATGCCGTCTTCTCCGTCGGGGTAGTTCTCTGAATCCACAGTCACCGTGCCTTTTCGATCGAACATCCAGCTAACGCAGCCTGTTTCGCCCAAGGAACCCCCGTGGCGCGAGAACAGGTAGCGAACGTCTGAAGCGGTACGGTTGCGATTGTCGGTCATCGCTTCGACGATCAGCGCCACGCCCGCCGGCCCGTATCCCTCGTACACGACCTCTTCATAGTTCTCGCCGTCGGCGTCGCCGGCAGCTTTCTTTATCGCACGCTGGATCGTGTCGTTCGGCATGTTCACGGCCTTAGCAGCCTGAATAGCCATTCTCAGCCTGAAATTACCCTCGGGGTCAGGCCCACCCTGCTTAACAGCGACTATGAGCTCGCGGGCCGCCTTGGTGAACGCAGCCCCACGCTGTGCGTCCGCCTTGGCCTTCTTATGCTTTATGTTGGCCCATTTGGAATGACCGGACATGCTGCCTCCCCCCTTCTTTCGGAAACCCGGCCAGCATTGCCTTATACATTCTAGCACAGCATTGCCGCGCTTGGAAGCGCGCAGAGCCACAAGACCGGCTCAATCATTCATCGTCGTCGTCGATATCCTCGCGATTGATCTCCACTCCCGCCTCTCCCGGGCTGCCGAAAGGCGACAACTTCAGTGCGAACCTTATGCGACCGAGGAGCAGGCTGTGCAGCAATATGACCACTGCCACCGTCAGGTAGAAGTTCATCAGCTGCGACATGAGGAGGAAGTCGTACACACCATGCAACAGGGCCGCCAACATCAGGCTGCGCCCTATCACGGCCCCCTGGATGCCCCGAGGCGCAAACTTGGCGATGCCCATGCCAAACCCCACGATTCCTGAGAAGGAAGCATGTACTAGTGAGGTCAGGACAGCTCTGACCAGCCCGACCCCGAGGCCCAGAGTCGATGCGTAGAGCACATTCTCAAACGCGGCGAAACCCAGCCCGGCGGAGACGGCGTAGATTATGCCGTCTACAGGTTCATTGAATGCAGGATGGTCATACGCCACACGCCGCACGGCCCAGTACTTGAAGAACTCCTCGACGAACCCCACTCCGAACACAGCTGCAAGCAGCAAAGCGGCCAGGCTCGGCGGGTTTCGCAAGATGCCTCGGAACAGCGACTCGACGATGCCTGCCGGGATAATCATCACTGCACCCATCAGGAACGTCTTCGCGACAAGCCCTCCCGGCTCACGCTCGTATTTGTCCTTGCGATGGAAATAGAGCACCCAGAGGACGCCCGGGATCACGGTAACCGCGAGCAACCGCAGGAGATCGGGCATGTCAAGCATCCACCTTTCTTGAAGTAGCTCTCATCGTATAGCATCGCCAATGCCGGAAATAATTCTATCATAAGCCTTGACAACCCTAAAACAGTGCGTGTATCATAACGTTGTTAGCACTCGCCTCGGTTGAGTGCTAACGAAACAGAGGATTGCCGTGAAGGGGGTAAATCATGATGCTTAGGCCTTGTGGCGACAGGGTTCTTGTCAAGCCTAACGTCGAGGAGGAGAGGACAGCTGGAGGCATAGTCCTTCCTGACACCGCCAAAGAGCGTCCCCAGTGGGGCGAAGTGATCGCAGTAGGTCCCGGCAAGTGGGACGAAGACGGCAAGCAGCGGATCCCCATGGATGTCAAGGCCGGGGACAAAGTCGTCTTTGCCAAGTACGGCGGAACTGAAGTCAAAGTGGATGGAGAAGAGTATCTCATCCTCCGCGAGTCCGATATTCTCGCGGTCAAGTAGACCGTCGTAGCATTTTGCTCAAGTCGAAGAATCCACATATGGGGGAGGTATTACGCTCATGGCTGCAAAGCAGTTGGCATACAAAGAGGATGCGCGCACCGCTCTGAAAAACGGAGTAGATGCAGTCGCGTCGGCAGTCAAGGTCACGCTCGGGCCTAAGGGCCGGAACGTGGTGTTGGAGAGGAAGTTTGGTTCACCCGTTATCACCAAAGACGGCGTCACCGTCGCCAAGGAGATCGAACTCGAGGACCCTTACGAGAACATGGGTGCCCAGCTGTGCAGGGAAGTCGCCGCCAAGACTAACGATGTCGCGGGCGATGGCACCACCACAGCTACGGTGTTGGCTCAGACAATCGTCAGCGAGGGTCTACGCAATGTCACCGCCGGCGCGAATCCCATGTTCCTAAAGCGCGGAATCGACAAGGCCGTCTCGCTCGTCGTAGATGAGCTACATAAGGTCGCCATACCCGTGGTGGGCAAGGAAGACATTGCTCACGTGGCTTCCATAGCCGGCAACGAGGAGTCCATAGGCAACTGGATCGCAGAGGCCATGGACAAGGTCGGCAAAGACGGCGTCATCACCGTCGAGGAATCCAAGGGGATCGATACCAGCGTTGAGCAGGTCGAAGGCATGGAGTTTGATAAGGGATACATCTCCCCCTACTTCGTGACCAACGTCGAATCCATGGAGGCCGAAATCGAGGACCCCTTCATCCTCATCTATGAGAAGAAGATCACGAACGTTCAGGATCTCCTGCCGCTTCTCGAGAAGGTTGCCCGTGCGGGTAAACCCCTCGTGATCATCGCTGAGGACATTGAAGGCGAAGCCCTCGCCACTCTGGTTGTGAACAAACTCCGCGGCATCCTGAACGTGGCCGCCGTTAAGGCCCCTGGCTTCGGCGACAGGCGCAAGGCCATGCTCGAGGATATTTCGATTCTCACCGGCGGGCAGTTCATCTCGGAAGAGACCGGTGCCAAGCTCGAGAAGGTCGACCTCAGCCAGCTAGGTCGGGCCAAGACCGTCAAGATCACCAAGGAGAAGACGACTATCGTCGAAGGTCGCGGCGACAAGTCGAAGATCGAAGGCCGGATCAACCAGATCCGCAAGCAGATCGAGGATTCCGATTCCGACTACGACCGCGAGAAGCTCCAGGAGCGCCTGGCTAAGCTCGCAGGCGGCGTAGCCATCATCAAGGTCGGCGCGTCTACCGAGACGGAGCTCAAGGAGAAGAAGCACAGGATCGAGGATGCGCTCTCCGCTACCAGGGCCGCAGTTGAGGAAGGCATCGTTGCCGGTGGCGGCGCGACTTACATCAACATCATCCCGTTGCTAGATTCGATCGAGGCCGAGGGCGACGAGAAGACCGGGGTGACCATCATCAAGCGTGCTCTCGAGGATCCGCTTCGGACCATCGCCAACAACGCCGGGCTCGAGGGGTCGGTAGTGGTCGAGAGGGTCAAAGCCGAAAACAAGAAGGGTTTCGGGCTCAATGCCCTGACGGGCGAGTTCTGCGACCTGGTCAAGTGCGGCATTGTGGACCCTGTAAAGGTCACCCGCTCTGCTCTGCAAAACGCTGCGTCCATCGCGTCGATGTTGCTTACGACCGAGGCGATTATCGCCGACATCCCGAAGAAGGAGACTCCTCCGCCATATCCTCCGGGCGGCGGCATGGACTACTAGTCGGGAACACGTGTCGGCCCATGGGCTGCGCGTGATTGATAGCAGGCCTTCGCCTGGCAACGCTGGGCGGAGGCCTGTCTGCCCACTGCGTCAGGATTCGGCTCTCAGTACATAGAAGGTTTCGTTGCCAGAGCGCATCTCCAGCGCCCGCCAGCCAACTTGCTCGACGACGTGGGATACCATGGCGTCATAATTCTCGTACATCCGCTTCTCACGCCCCGACAGGCTAGCTGTTGGGGTTGACACAACCACCCATTCCGCGTCCAGTCGCCGGAGAACCCTCGCTGCGCCGCCCTTCTCCTGTTGCTCCAGCCCGGGCAGGGCCTTCATCAAGAAGACCAGATCGGCGCTGACGCGCGATTGGTCTGCAAGCAGGTCACGACATTCGGCGCTGGCTGAGATGTCTAGACGGTCGAAGAATCGGTTCAGCGAGTCCACAATCCGCCAGTCAATATCCGAAGCCATGTACACTGTGTCAGGCGGGAGCCCCATCCATGGAAGCGCAAACGGGTGCAGGCCGCATGCGAGGTCGGCAATGCGGCGCGGCGGTCCGCCTATCGCGGCAAGCAGGGCTGGGTACAGCTGCTCCATGTTGTGCATGCGCTCGCGTGTAGAGGAGTGTAGTTCCATTATTCTGCGGCATACCGACCGCGTCTCGTCCTGATCCGGGCACAAAGGAAGGGTTTCCACTAGGCGCTGCGCTTTCAGAATGTCGTCTTCGCGGATGAACGATGCGAATACCTGATGCAGCTTCCTTTTGGCAGCTTTCGTGGCCGCGGGCAGATCGGGATACCGCTCCCATGCCCAGCGGGCTGTTCGGTGAAGGGTGTCGGGGCAAAGACCTGCGTATTTCCTGGAGGACGCTAGCGATGCGACAATCTCGTATACCGGATCAGCCGCGCCCACCTTCTTGCCCATCTCGATCCTCCTCCAGCATCTCGCGGATACGTGACATGAGACGTGTGTAGAAACGCAGGTTATGTATGGTGGCCAGTCGTAGCGCCAGCGAGTCTCCGATATCGAACAGATGACGCAGGTAAGCACGGGAGTAGTTCCGACAGCATAGGCAGTCACACGACTGCTCAACCGGCCGGCGGTCGCGGGCGAACCTGGCGTCATGGATGTACAGGTTCTCATAGAAGTCCTCGGCCTTCCAGGTGAGCGAAGCAAAACCATCGCATGCCACGTACAGCCGCTTGTGGCGCGCATCGCGAGTGGGAATCACAGCGTCAAATGTGTCATAGCCCATCGCGGCCGCCCGCACCACGTTCTCCGGCTTGCCTATGCCCAGGGCATGCCTGGGGACGTCATCCGGCGTAAGCTCGGCAACCATGCCCACTCCGTCAACGAGCCGTCCATCGTCGGCAATAGGCCATCCCCCATACCCATAGCCGTCGAACCCCATCTCCGCCAGCTGATCTGCGCAGACACGCCTGAGCTCTCGGTCGTCGCCCCCCTGAACCACGGCGAACAGTAGAGGTCTGTCGGAGTCACCCAGTCTGCGCTGGTCCGCCTGGCGCAGGAACGTTTCCTGGCACCGCCGCGCCCACTCCACAGTGAGCCGTACGCTCTCCGACTGGATACTGGCAGGCGCGCCGGGATGCGTGCAGTAGTCCAGGCAGAACATGATATCTGCGCCCATCCGGAATTGCCGTTCGATGCATTTTTCCGGGGTAAGCGTCTGCCTCTCCCCGCCCTTAGCACGACGGTACACGAAACCCCGGTCTGTCACGCTGCCCAGAGCAGGGTTCTCCGAAAGCAGAGAAAAGACCTGAAACCCTCCGGAATCGGCCGCAACCAGACCACTCCAGCCCATGAAGGAATGGATGCCTCCCACCGACGCCACTGCTGAGACCCCGGGACTAGCGGATAGGTGAAACGTATTCACCATTAACCCCGGCACGCGTGCTTCCGCCAGATCAACCGAGTCGGCCGAACGCACGACAGCCCGGGTTGCATCGGGGATGAATGCCGGAAGCGGCAGTTCGCCATGGAGCGTATTGAGCGCCGATCTCATCATTCTGCCCTCTCATCGGAGAGGCCATCGCCAGCGGAGCCATCTTGGTCTGCTGTGAACTTGGGGTTGTTCCCGGCGATCACGACAGCCACCTCTCCCTTGACTTTCGTGCCCTCGAACTCCTTGGCCAGAGCCGATAGAGGGCCTCGATGAACGTCTTCAAACATCTTGGTCAACTCAATGCAGACCGCGGCCTGCCTATCGCCCAGCGCCTCCAGCGCGGCCTGCAGAAGCGCCGCCAGACGGTGGGGTGACTCGTAGAGCACAAGCGTATGTGGGAGATCACGTTCGGCTTCCAAGAATGCGCGCCTGCGACCGGCCTTTCGAGGAGGGAATCCCTTGAAGACAAATGACGACGTGGGTAGACCTGATGACAGTAGCGCCGTCGGCACAGCGGATGCGCCCGGTATCACCTCTATCGCGAACCCGCGAGACACCGCCTGGCTGATCACTACGTAGCCGGGATCGCTGATGCCCGGATACCCGGCATTCGAGCACAGGCCTACGTTCTGGTCAGCCGCAAGGAGTCCCAAAATCCTCTGCGCCGCCCGATCCTCGTTATGCTCGTGATAGGAAAACAACAGTCTGGGCCTGGGTATGTCGTATCGGTCAAGGAGGATGCGAGTGTGACGCGTGTCCTCGCATGCCAGCGCGTCGACTTCGCTCAAGACCCGCTTCGCGCGAAACGTGAGGTCTTCGAGATTCCCTATTGGAGTTGCAATCACGAACAACTTACCAGCGCCGGCCAAATCCCGTCCCGTCCCTTCCCCATCCCGCCGTCGGTCCCCTGCAACGGCCTGCGTTCTCAGCACCATGCGGCGCCGCGCCTGTTGCCAACCCGATGATAACAGCGACGTCTGCAGCAGTCAACTCAACCCAGCAGCCCAACTCAGCAACCCATCGCGCTCGGTATCTACTTGCCACCGACCTGCCGGGCCCACTCGCCTCCGGGCCTGCTTCCTGCTTGACTTACCACATGACTTCTCGATATGACGTTGTGAGCGCATAGGAACGGTCGCTACGGCTAGGACTTGTCAGGCGCTCGAAGCGCCTCGTCCAGCACACGCCCGGTGGCCTGGGCCGGTGGCCTGATGCCCAGCAACCTCGAGATGGTGGGCGCCACGTCGATGATCTCTACAGGATGGTCGATGACGACTCCGTGCTGCACTCCGGCCCCGCTCACGAGCAGGAACACGTTTCGGCTGGACGGATCGAGGGTATCATGGTTGCCGCCAAGCCCGAATGTGATGCTGTTGCTCGCGAAGTGGTGAGGAGGTTTGGGCCAGACAACCAGATCGCCCGAGCGGGTGTGCGCGCCTATCCGGTCCAGATCATCGCGGGTAAGACAACCGCCCACGTATGGCTGGGCAGATATGGCTTCGACTAGGCTACGATACTCATCAGGGCCAAGTTGTCGCCGGAAATATGCCTGCACAGAAATACCCGTTCCCACCAGCACTACGTCTGTCCCGGCAGGCGCCTTCTGATCTGTGCTCAATGCTTTGGGCTTGTAGCCGAGGCTTTGCAGCACGCGAACAAGATCCGAAAGGCTGGAGGTTCCCCAGTACGGAGTCATGCCGTGATCTGCGGTCAGAATGATGGCCGTTCGCTCCATGATGCCTACATCGATCAGCGCGCGAATCAGTGTACCTAGGGCCGCGTCCATCCGGACTAGTTCGCGCACCATCTTTGCCTTCCACTGTTCGTATGTGAACGCGATACCTGCCCCGTATCCAGAGCCCGAATTATGGCCGGCAGCATCCAGGTCATCGCCGTAGATGGCCATGAACCGCGGGATCTCGGCTGCGGCTACAATTCTGCCGCCCAGTGTGCGTACCGGTTGCCCCTTGATTATCTTGACAGCTTCGGCGACCCGCTCCTCGAATCTGCCGCCCGGCTGAATGTAAAGATGCAGCGGATCGTCATCGGCCGTTCCGCGTCCCTGTAACATGAATTGCTGCACCGAGGCGGTTGACAGCCCTGATGCGGCAGCTGCCTCGGCGATAGTCTCGGCCTCGCAGGTGCGGCCGGCACCTCGCACGATGTTTCCCGAGACGTCGTAGTATCTGTAGACGTTCCCGTGGACCCCAGGCCATGCACCAGTGACTATACTGGCCTGCATCGGATTGGTTATGCTGGGGAAACCGTTGCGTGCCGCCGTGAATAGGGCCCCCATGGAAGCAAGGCGATTGAGATTAGGCGTACCCGGCGCGCCTTGTTCGTTTGCCCAGTTGTGGTAATCGCGTCTGAATGCGTCCCAGTTGATGTAGATCACATAGGCGGCTGCAGGGGTAATCGCGTCTTCCCCCTCGCCCCGCTCACTTCCGGGAATCATTCGCACACCTACCTCATCGCCTCTCCGAGGCCCATCGATAGCGGCTACGCTCGTCGACTCTTGTGCAAGAACTACGCACTTGAACGTCGCGCCGCGAAGGCCCGCGCCCCCTCCTAGCATTAGGACAGCGGCGGCCATGAACGATACAGCCCACCTCGTCTGCGCAGATCGACTGAAGGTTGAGTGCCTGCGAAAACCCAATATGCCAACCTCCTGTTGGGCGGCTTGATTCGCGGCCCCAAAACACCGATCAAGCCCGACAGAATTCGCCAATCGGTGGCGTTTGTGGATGATACAAGGCATCAATGGCGTATCTTTACTCCATGATAAGTTAGTATCCCGGAATTCGCAACTACGCTCTATGCAGGTAACTGTATGTTGTGATGCCTTATAGCGCCGCAAATGTCATTGACTGTGTCATTCTCAACTGGTATATTGATTATGAACAAACGCCTGGCGCCCACAGCGTCAGCGCGATCAGGGAGGGAAAGCTCATGAGAAGGGAAACCATGCGCGCGCTCACCATGGTCTGCGCAGTCATGCTCATTCTGGCCGTAGTTTCAGGCACGGGCCTGGCCAAGCGCAAGGTAGTCCTGGTCCACTGGCAACACCATACTCCTGCTCGCAAGGATATGGTTGAAGCATTCGCGGCCGATTTCATGAAAGCCAATCCCGACATCGAGATCAAGATCGAGTCTGTGCCCGAAGCTGACTACTTCCAGAAGTTGCTGCCGGCGCTTGCCGCGGGCTCTGGGCCCGATACATTCCAGATACCCGCCGGCCAGGTGCTTACTTATGCTCGCTCAGGAGTTCTGCAGCCTCTGGACCCCGGCGTAGCCACTGCCAAACAGATAGAGGCCGACTTTGTGCCCGGGTCTATAGAGCGGCTGCTGATCGAGGGCAAGTACTACGGATTCCCTGTGGACACTCAGACCATCGTGCTGTTCTACAACCCCAAGCTCTTCAAAGAGGCGGGGCTCGACCCCGACAAGCCTCCCCAGACCTGGGATGAGGCGATCAAGTATGCCAAGCTCATGACCAAACGCGACGCGTCGGGCGTCACCACTCAGATGGGCCTGGCCACCGGCGGTTATGGCCCGGTCATCGCATCTTTGATGATCCAAAACGGCGTCCGTATGTGGAACGCACAGACCGACCTTCCGGATTTCGATTCGCCGAAGGCGGCTGAGGCCCTGCAGTTTGCCGCTGACATCCTCACGGCCCATAAGGTTGAAGACACCAAGATGGGCTCCAGGTGGAACGCGTTCCGCGCGGAAAAGCTGGGCATGGTCTATGCTCACCCCGCCATGATAGGGAGTTTCAGGGCCACAGTGCCGGATCTAGTGTTCAGAATAGCCGAAGTGCCGGCGCCCAAGGCAGGAGGGTCCAGGAGTACGCTGCTTTCATCGTGGGCATACGTTGTGTCGGCGAAGGCACCGTCAGATGCAGCTACCCGATGGATCGCGTTTTTGACCTCAGCAGACGCACAGAGACAGTGGATAACGAAGACAGGCGACCTGCCCTCCCGGAAAGCCCTGCTGGACCTCACGGAGTACAAGAGCGACCCGCTGCTCGCGCCTTGTATGGAGTCGATGAAGAAAGCGGTTCCTGCCCCGTGGACCACTCGGCAGCTCGACGACACGCTTTTCAGGAAAGCATACCAGCTCATGACGCTCAATGCGGAAACCGCGCAAACGGCCGTCAAGTGGCTCACAGCCGAAGGCATCAAGGCAGAGAAGGAGCAAAGGGAGATGGCAAAGCCGTAACGGAACCTGGCATGGTTTCGACCCTTTGACATCGCGATGCGAGGCGGGCCCCGACTAATAGCCCAAACGCAGTCTCTATATGCCGGCGCCCAAGGCAGGAGGGGTCCGCTTCTCGAACCAGCAAGGAGGGGAGTCTTCGTGGTCAACGTCGAGACGCGTAAGTACCGCGCGTATCGGCTTCAGAGGAATGCGGCTCCATACATGTTTATCCTTCCCGGCACCGTGTTCTATCTGATGGTAACGATAATCCCTATGATGATCGGCTTTTGGATGAGTTTTCACAACTGGACTATCATCCGCCCGACCAAGCCATGGGTTGGACTGGCGAATTACCAGAAGGTACTTGCAAACCCGGTATTCTGGACGGCCATGAAAAACACACTGGTCTATACCGCCGGGGTTGTGCCGTTCCAGATGATCCTGGCCCTCCTGGCAGCGGTGTTGCTCAATACGGAAATCCGGGGACGGACCCTCTTCCGCCTCCTCTACTACTTGCCCGTAGTCACTCCCCTCTCGATCGCGGCTGTCATATGGACATGGATCTACCACCCCAACCTGGGCCTTCTCAATTGGTTCCTGCGAAGCATCGGATTTTCCGGCCGCGACTGGCTGGGCGATCCGAAAGTTGCCATGCTCTCGGTGATAATCGTTGCCATCTGGTCGGGACTCGGCTACAGGATGGTCATATTCCTGGCTGCGCTTCAGGGCATACCCGAAACATACTACGAAGCAGCCATGATCGACGGTGCAGGCCGTTTTGACCTGTTCAGGTTCATAACCATGCCCTTGCTCAGACCGGCCACCCTTTACGTGCTGATAACCAGCGTGATCGGATCATTTCAAGTGTTCGGCCTGGTCAACGTGTTGACCGGCGGCGGCCCCCTGGATGCCACCAACGTGCTTGTCATGTGGATTCATCGCAGGGCGTTCGGCGACTACCAATTCGGCGAAGCGGCCGCCACGTCGTTTGTCCTGTTTGCCCTCATACTCGCAATCACCGCGATTCAGTGGAAAGCTCTGGGGAGGGAGGTTACTTACGAATGAAAGGCGTTAGGGCTGTGGGCTATCGCAGATCTAGATGGGCTGTGCTGGCAGGGCGCATCGCCGTTTACGCCATTATCGCCGTCGGCGCAGTGGCAATGGCCATGCCCTTCGTCTGGCTTGTACTCTCTTCCTTCAAGACGCTGCAGGAAATAGTGTTGTTTCCTCCGACGTTCTTCCCGAGAAACCCAACGCTGTCCAACTTCAAACAGGTGTTTGACAGAATACCGTTTGCCCGCTACTACGCAAACAGTATAGTCACTTCAGTCATACCCACCGCCGTGAGCGTCCTGACCTGCACCATGGCGGGAATGGGTTTTGCCAAGTACAGGTTCCGGGGAAGAGACGCCATCTTCTGGACCATTCTTTCGACCATGATGGTCCCGTTCCCCGCGACGATAGTGCCCTTGTATGTTATGATTTCTAGGATGAGGTTGGTGGACACGAGACTGGGCCTGATAATAGTCGGGCTCTCCAGCGCCTCGGGGATATTCATGATGCGCCAGTTCATCATGGGCATTCCTGACGAACTCCTCGACGCGGCAAGGATCGACGGAGCAAGCGAGTTCCGTATATTCCGCCAGATAATCGTGCCGCTGTGCAAGCCCGCCATAGCGACTCAAGCCCTTTTCAGCTTCACCAACCACTGGGGCGCGTACATATGGCCACTCATCGTTGTCAACAGCGATGAGCTGCGTACCTTGCCGCTGGCCATTCCGTACTTCTCCGGGCAGTACTACAGTTTCCAGAACTTGATCAACGCCGCGTCGCTAATGGCTGTTTTGCCCGTTCTAATTCTCTTCCTCTTTACTCAGCGCTATTTCGTCCAGGGCATAACGATCACGGGCATGAAGAACTAGCCAGGCGGCGTGCAGGAGGGCTCTTGCGATGCGCGCGCGTTTCTCATGCACAGTGCCACAAAGGCGGATCCGACCAGCCTTGCTCCGGGTGGCGGCCGTCATCACGCTTGCGGTTACGTCAATCGCGTTCATGCCCGTCTGGCCCGCATCGGCCGACAATCCTGTTCGTGCTGCCCGCAATGTCATATTGCTGATCGGAGACGGGATGGGGTCGGCGCAGGTTGAAACGTGCCGTCGCGCTGCGGCTTTAGCTGGACGGCGGCTGGCGATGGACTCGATGCCGGTCACATCGCTTGTGATAACCACTTCGGCCGGTGGTGAGATCACCGATTCGGCCGCCGCCGCCACCGCCATGGCAACCGGTCGCAAAACCGTCAATGGCCGCCT
>Ga0116190_1002636_pt1 | contig 14051 bp, 14 predicted proteins | sample AD_JPNTR4_MetaG_FD_89808 | JGI IMG/M metagenome (GOLD analysis project Ga0116190, IMG submission 89808) | Active sludge microbial communities of municipal wastewater-treating anaerobic digesters from Japan - AD_JPNTR4_MetaG | ecosystem: Engineered > Bioreactor > Anaerobic > Digestate | place...
ACCGGAGGTTCGTCGCTCCCTGAAGAAGAAATTCAGAGGATGATTCGGGAAGCCGAAGAAAATGCCGCTGCCGATAAACGGAAGAAAGAAGAAGCCGATTTACGGAACGATGCGGACCAATTGTTGTTTGGGGTTAAAAAATCCCTCAATGATTTGGGTGGCGAAGTAACCGAATCCGAAAAGAAAGAAGTCGAACAGGCTTGCGAAGCGCTTCAAAAAGCTCTTGACGGCAAAGACTTGGACGAAATCAGAAGACGCAAGGAAGAACTGGAAAAAGCCGCTCAAGGCGTAGCCACCAAAGCTTACCAAAAAGCACAACGCGAATATGAAGCCAAGAATGCACAATCGGGCAAAGACAAAAAAGACGACGACAATGTCGTAAATGCCGATTATGAGGATCTCAATAAATAAGGTTTCGAAAACTTTATAGAAACGGAGGGGCCGAACGATGGCAACTAAACGTGATTATTATGAAATATTAGATGTCCCTAGAAGTGCAAGCGAAGATGAGATAAAAAAAGCGTATCGGACCCTTGCCAAAAAGTATCATCCCGATGTTAGTTCCGAACCTAACGCTACGGAAAAATTCAAGGAAATCCAGGAAGCTTACGAAGTTTTAAGCGACCCGGTGAAACGTCAAAATTACGACCGTTACGGCCATGAAGACCCGACCATGGGCGGTATGGGAGGTTTCGGCGGTTTCAGCGGCTTTGGCGGCTTCGAGGATATTTTTGCCAATATCTTCGGGGGCGGCCGGCGGTCTGACCCAACCGGTCCGCGCAAAGGTCAAGACTTAAGCATGAACATTACCATCACTTTCGAAGAAGCGGCTTTTGGGGTCAAGAAACCGATTAGCATTACCCGTTATGAGGAATGCAGTACCTGCGGCGGAACCGGCGCCTATTCCCGTCAGGATATTTCGACCTGTCATCGTTGCGGCGGACGCGGTCGGGTAATTGTCGAACAAGCGACTATTCTTGGTCGGATCCAAACCGAAACAACCTGTTCCGAATGTCGGGGCACCGGTCGCAAAATCAGAAGAGCCTGTGACAACTGTCACGGCGCCGGTCGGATGAAAAAAGACGCCACCATCTCGGTCAATATCCCGGCGGGTATCGAAGACGATCAAACGATTCGGTTATCCGGTCAGGGGGAAGCCGGTTATAACGGCGGACCGAGCGGCGACTTGTATATCAATGTAACCGTAAAAGAACACGAAATCTTCGAACGGGACGGTAACGATATCATCCTCCAAATGCCGATTACCTTCAGTCAAGCGGCTTTGGGGGCCACTTTGGAAGTCAAAACGCTTTATGGCATGGTGGCTTTGAAAATTCCGCCTGGAACGCAAACCGGAACGAAGTTTAAGTTGACCGGAAAAGGCATTTCCAGCCAGACCACCGGTAGGACCGGAAATCAGTATGTCGTTGTTACGGTTGTCACTCCGACAAAATTAACCAATGATCAAAAAGAACTGTTCCAAAAATTAAGCAAAACCGACGAAACTGCCGGCAGCAAGTGGTCCGAGCGGATTAAGCGTTTCTTTACTTCCAAATAAAACTAGCAAGTTATCCATTTGAGTCTAAAGTTAACCTTTAGGCTCTTTTTTATCGGTGAAAGTGTAAAATAAGTGATTAATTTGGCCGAATATGGTACAATAATTAAATAAAAGGATGAATGATGTTATGCAACGTTACTTTGTTGACCAAATAAACCTTGATGAAAAAAGAGCTGTCCTGCTGCCAAGCGATGCTTATCATGTCCAAAAAGTGATGCGAATGAAATTAAACGATTCCGTCATCGTTTGCCATGAAAAAGCGGGAACCTTCTTGAGAAAGCTGATTAAGCTTTCACCAAACGAAGCGGTCGTGGAATTAATCGACAAAATCGAAGAAAACAACGAACTTCCCCTTGATGTAACGATTGCCCATGGTTTGGTTCGCCGGGAAAAGATGGAGTTCGTCATCGAAACTTGCGCAGCCCTTGGTGCTTATGCGTATGTTCCGGTTTTTATGAACCGTTCCACCGCAAAATGGCAGGAAGAAAAAGGCGACAAAAAGGAAGCCCGGATTGCTAAAATCATCAAAGAAGCTTCGGAACAATCTCATCGCAATCGTCTGATGAAGTTTTATAAACCGCTGACCATCCCGGAATTAATCCAGGCAAAAGCCGAGTTTGATTTGTGCCTTTTTGCCTACGAAGATACCCCGTCCGACGATGCCAATCTGAAAAAAGCACTGTCGCAGGAAAATTGCCGAAAATTGTTGGTTTTGTTTGGACCGGAAGGCGGATTTGATTCAAAGGAAACGGAAATGCTAAAAAACGCGGGCTTTATTCCGGTTACCTTAGGCAAACGGATTCTTAGAACCGAGCTTGCGCCTTTATATTTATTAAGTACCATCGGTTATCAGAAAGAGTTAAAAGCATGAATGAAGTAAAAACAGAAAAAAGGACCCTGAAATTTAAAATCCATACTTTGGGTTGCAAAGTTAATTTATATGAATCGGAAGCCGTAAGTTCCCAATTGGTGGAAGCGGGTTGGCTTTGGACCGATAACGACGAAGAAGCCGATGTGCAGATTATCAATACTTGCACGGTGACTAGAACTTCCGATGCCAAAAGCCGGAAGTTGATTCGCTCTTTGGTTCGCAAGAACCCTTCCTCAATCCTAGTCGTTATGGGCTGCTATTCGCAGATTGCCCCAGATGAAGTCATGGCCATTGAAGGTGTCGATATAGTGCTGGGCAGCAGCGGCAAAAGCAAAATAATCGATTACGTAACGGATTTCCGAAAGACCGGCATCAAGCGTCAATACTTAAAATCGGCGGAAGAATATCAGACTTTCGAAGAATTGAAAATGGGTCGGTTGCAAAAACATACCCGCGGGTTTATCAAAATTCAGGACGGATGCGAAAATTTCTGCAGTTACTGTCTGATTCCTTATGCCCGGGGGCCGATTCGCAGCCGCGACAAACAAAGCGTTTTGGCCGAAATCAAAAATTTGGTCGATAGCGGGGTCAAAGAAATTATCCTGTCGGGAATCAATACCGGTACTTACGGTAAAGACCTTGGCAATGTCACTTTGGCCGAATTGGTGGACGAAATCCTTTCGACATATCCCCAACTGGACCGTCTGCGTTTATCTTCCATCGAATTAAAGGAAGTAACCGACGAATTGTTGGTTTTGTTTGCCAAATATCCCGACCGTATGGCCAAACATTTGCATATTCCGCTTCAGGCCGGATCGAATACCGTTTTGCAACGGATGAACCGCCGGTATACTACCGAGGAATACGAAAACCGGATTAACGAAATTCGTTCCTTGGTTCCGGATATTGCCATTACCACCGATTGTCTGGCGGGGTTTGTGGGCGAAACCGAAGCCGAACACCAGGAAGCCCTTGATTTTATTAACCGAATCGGTTTTGCGCAAATGCATATTTTCCCGTATTCCCGTCGCAAAGGAACCAAAGCGGACTCCTTAAACGGGCATTTGCCGCCGGAAACAATCGAAGCAAGAACCAGAACTTTGTTGAAACTGAGCAGTGCGTTGAAACAGGAATATCAGGAACGGTTTATCGGTTCGATCCAAACGGTTTTGTTCGAAAACCAAAAACAGGGATTATGGCGCGGTTATACCTCAAACTACATCGAAGTATTTGTGAGGGACGAAAACGACTTAAACAATCTGTTGGTTCCTGTCAAACTGGAAAAAATCGTCAATGGTCAGGTCATTGGCCAAGTAATGGGAGGTGTTGATGATGGCATTCACGGATTATCAATTTAAACCTTTTATCAATCAGACCCTGAAAGATATCGGTTTTTCGGAAGAAACCAAAGTCCAAAAAGCCGTACTTGAACGTGCTTTGAAAGGGGAGAATTTGGTCGTCGAAAGCGCCACCGGAAGCGGAAAAACCCACGCTTTTCTGCTACCTATAATGCAGCGAATCGATGTCGCGAAACCTCTCGTACAAGCCTTAATCTTGTCGCCTACGCGCGAACTGGCGATGCAATTGTATGAAGTGGCAGGCAAATTCCAGAAAAATAAACCCGAGTTGGATATTCGCCTGGCTATCGGCGGAACAAACCGGGATCAGGAAATCAAACGGTTCGAAACGGTTCAACCTCATATCGTAATCGGGACTGTCGGACGCATCCGCGATTTGGCAATTGCGACCAATGTCCTGAAAATCTATACTTCGCAAATCGTGGTTATCGACGAAGCGGATATGGTTTTGGACGGCAAGGATTTGGAAGAAGTGGACCAGGTTTTGGCGGCAATTCCCAAACCCCAATTCATGCTTTTCAGCGCCACCATTCCCAAACCGATGCGCCATTTTATGAACCGTTATTTAGAAGGCGTAAAAGAAATCGTCATCGGCGAGCCGCAACTGACCAAGGGAACAATCGAACATCTCTTTATTCCTACCAAAGCTAAAAGCAAAGAAGAAGTCTTGCTTTCGCTTTTGAAAATCATCAATCCGTTTTTGGCTTTGATTTTTGTCAATAAAGTCGAAGATGTCGATCCCCTTGCCAAGTATATCGCATCTCACGGTTACGAAGTCGGTGTTATCCACGGCGACTTGGATGACCGCACCCGGCGTCAGACTTTAAGAAGAATCAAAGACTTGCATTATCAGTATGTGGTGGCTTCCGATATCGCATCCCGCGGGATAGATATCGAAGGCGTCAGCCATGTCATCAATTTCGATTTGCCGCAGGACATCGAGTTTTATGTTCACCGCACCGGTCGGACAGCCCGTTTTGAAATGAGAGGTCAGGCCATCAGTTTATACGATTACGATGACGAAAAATACGTAAACGAACTGAAGAAAAAAGGCTTGAATCCGGTTTTTGTGAAAATAACCGACCAAGGTTTGGAACCGACAGTCCTCAAAGAACGCAAACCCCTCGGAAAAATCAAACAAATCGAGACGATGATTCATGCCAAAACCCCAATGCCGAAAAAGGTCAAACCGGGATATAAAAAGAAACGGAAAGAAAAAATTGAAAAAGAAATTCGCACCCTTAAGCGCGAATATGTAAGCAGTATTTATAGGAAAAAAAAGAAATATGAATAAGCAATTGAAAATAGGTTCACATGTCGAAAATAGCGGCGCCTGGATGTTGTTGGGAAGTGTCAGAGAAACAGTAGCCAACGGCGCCAACGCGATGATGTTTTATTTGGGGGCTCCCCAAAACACTTACCGAAAACCCGCAAGCGAACTGAAAATCGAAGAAATGCATGAAGCGATGGCTAAGCACGGTTTATTGCTGGACGATGTTGTCGTGCATGCGCCTTATATCGTCAATCTTGCGCAAAGCGACGATGCCAAATGGCAGTTTGCCATCGATTTTCTGACGAACGAAGTGCGTCTTGCTTCAATTGTCAAAGCCAAATATCTGGTGATTCATCCCGGAGCGCATGTCGGAATGGGAGTCGAATACGGTTTGAAAAGGATTGCGGAAGGGGTAAAGAAAATCATTGCCAATACCCCCGAATCCAATGTGGTGATTTTGCTCGAAACGATGGCGGGAAAAGGAACGGAATGCGGGAAGACTTTTGCGGAAATCAAAACGATGCTCGATTTAATTGATTGTCCCGACCGGACCGGTGTCTGTCTTGATACCTGTCATATCCATGATGCCGGATACGATATCATCAACGATTACGAAGGAGTTAAGCAAGAGTTTGACTCTGTCGTCGGTTTGGACAAAATCAAAGTCATTCATCTCAATGATTCGAAAAATGTCAAAGGTGCCAAAAAAGACCGGCACGAAAATATCGGTTTCGGAATGATCGGTTTTGATACCCTCATGAAAGTCGTCTATGACGAAACATTCCAAGATATCCCAAAGATTTTGGAAACGCCGTATGTCGAAACAACCAACGGCACCGAAGTTTCGCCTTATCGGGCCGAGATTGCGATGATCAAAGCCAAAACTTTTAATCCTGCCTTGCTGGAAGAATTAGCCAAAGCAGCCATCTGAAAAAAAATGAGGAAAGCAATTTCCTCATTTTACTCTTGCCTATATTCTTTGGCCATTTCCCGGATTTCCTGTTTTAGGACCGGGATGATTTCGGCTTCGGATAATTTGCGGACGATTTGGCCTTTCTTAAAGAGAACCGCCGAATGTTTTCCCCCCGCAATCCCGATATCCGCATCCCTCGCTTCGCCCGGTCCGTTGACCACGCAGCCCATGATGGCTACTTTTAAAGGGACTTTGACGGTGGCAAGAAACGGTTCGATTTCCGAAATGATTTCGAGCATATTGTAACTGGTCCGCCCGCAGGTAGGACAGCTGATCAAAGTCGGTTCGTCGATTTTGCCGAACATTTTTAGAATGCCTTTCGCGACTTCGACTTCCGGAACGGGATCGCCGGTTAATGAAATTCGGATCGTATCACCGATGCCTTCTTTCAAAAGGGTTCCCAAAGCATAACTGGACCGGATGGCTCCGCTTAACGGGGTTCCGGCTTCGGTTAAACCAATGTGCAGGGGATAAGGAAAGGTTTCGGAAGCCAAACGGTTGGCTGCAATCGTGGTTTCGATATCGGTCGTTTTGATGCTGATGCAAATATCGTAAAAACCGAGGCTTTCCAGAATTTCGACATGCTCTTTAGCGCTTGCGACCAAATTTTCGGGGGTGACGGAATCGTATTTGGAATCGAGCGATCCGCCGTTGATGCCGATTCTGATTGGGATTTGCTTTTCCTGGCAAGCCCGAACGATTTCTTTGATGTGTTCGTGGTTTTTGATATTGCCCGGGTTTAAGCGCAGTTTGTCGATGCCGTTTTTTATGGCCAAGAGCGCCAAACGGTAATCGAAATGGATATCCGCTACCAGCGGAACCGAGACACGGCGTTTGATTTCCGGGATGGCCAGGGCATCGCTTTCGTCGGCGATGGCCATGCGGACGAGATCCGCTCCGGCTTTTTCCAAAGCTTGGATTTGTTTTACGGTGGCTTCGATATCGGCGGTTTTGGTATTGGTCATGCTTTGAATGGCAATCGGTTCCCCGCCCCCGATATAAAGCCTGCCGATTTTGATTTTTCTGGTCATAAAATCAGTCCTTTAATAATTGGTTAAAAATAGTATAGCATAAAGATAAAAAATTAAGCATCAAAAACAATGCTTAATTTTTTTCCTTGGTCGATTTTGTTTCGACAGCTGAAGTTGTAACCGCTGTTTTTTTGGTTTTCTTTTTTTTGCGTTGCGGGCTGCGGATTCTGGCTCTTCTTAAGAAGTTGTAAATGGTGCTGCGCGAAGCTTCGATATTGTACTCGGTTTGAACTATGCGGGCAAATTCGCTGAAATTGGTACCGCGATATTCTTTGCGATATAATTTAACAATAAATTCGCTGATTTCTCCATCAATCGCGTTATAAGGTTTATAATATTTGTTTTTATGAATAACGCCTTCGGCTCCTTGTTCGAGTACTTGGCGTTTTAAATTTCTCACTTGGCGAGTAGTTATCCCCAACATATTAGCTGCTTTCGTTCCGTTGATTTCCCCGTCGATTAAGCGAGTGATAACCCGTAATTTTTTTCGTTCGGCTCTCGACATTTTCTTTTTCGGCTTCGGTGCAACTTCAGTTGTGCTAAGCGGTGAATTGCCGGGTAATGTCTCTTGGCCATTCACCGTACTTTTAACTTCATCCATAATATTACCTCTTCTATTTGTTATTTTTAGTCATTACATATCTTAACATATTTGCGCTTTTTTTTCAAATTATATGATTATAAAATAAAAAGTTAATCTTCTGAAAAAATCGCTTAAATTTGCTATAATAGTAAAGGTGATTTGATGAAGCAAATTCAGGAATTAATTCTTTACGAAGACAATCATATGCTGGTGGTGCATAAACCGCCGGGAATTTTATCCCAAGGCGACGAAACGAACGATCCCAATCTGTTGACCTTGTTGAAACAATACCTAAAAGAAAAGTATCAGAAACCCGGCAATGTCTATTTGGGATTGATTCACCGGTTGGATCGAATGACCGGGGGTGTGATGGTTTTTGCCAAAACTTCCAAAGCGGCTTCCCGCCTTTCTGCCTCCATCCGAAACCGCACCTTCAAAAAGCATTATTATGCGATAGTGGAAGGGGTTATGCCCGAAAAGGTCGGTCAAATGGTAGATTATTTGCGCAAAGACGAAACCGAAGTCAAATCCTATGTAACAACAGTAGAAGGGGGAAAACAAGCCCTCCTTAGTTATCGGGTATTGGAACAAACCGAAAAAGCCGCCCTTGTGGATATCGCATTGGAAACCGGACGCCATCATCAAATCCGGGTGCAGTTTTCTTCCCGGGGATTTCCCCTTATGGGCGATACGCTGTATGGCAGTAGCGTTAAAATGCCGCTTGCTTTATATGCTTACAAATTGGAATTTCTTCATCCGGTTACCAAAGAAAGCATGGCTTTTGAAGTCAAACCTCAAGGAAAACCTTGGGACGATTTTCTAAAATAACAAGTTTGATTATCCCCACGCCAAGCGCAGTCGCTTAGTTGTGGTATAATATAATACAATGAGTTTAGAAGGAGTATTAAACAAAAATGGAAAAGGTTAGACATATTTTTACCTCGGAATCGGTTACCGAAGGTCATCCCGACAAAATCTGCGACCAAATTTCCGATGCCATCTTAGACGATTTATTAAAACAGGATCCATATGCCAAAGTGGCCTGCGAAACCTGCGTTACCACCGGATTGGTTTTGATAATGGGCGAAATTACCACCACCGGTTATTCCGACATTCAGAAAATCGCCCGTCAAACCGTGGAACGGATTGGTTACAATCGGGGCAAATACGGCTTTGACGCCGAAAATTTGGCGGTCCTAGTTTCGATTAACGAACAATCGCCCGATATTGCGCTGGGCGTTCGGGAAGGCGAAGGGGCCGGCGACCAAGGCGTGATGTTTGGGTTTGCCTGCGACGAAACCGAAGAGTACATGCCGATGCCGATTATGCTTGCCCATAAACTGGCACGCCGTTTGGCTGAAGTCAGAAAAAAAGGCATCGTCAACCATTTGCGTCCCGACGGTAAAACGCAAGTATCCGTGGAATACGACGAGGACGGCAATGTCCAAAGAATCGATTCGATTTTGATTTCCACGCAGCACGACGAAATCGTCACACAGGAAGAATTGCGGAAAAATTTAATCGAACATGTCATCAAAGCGGTTATTCCGAACCATTTAATGGATGAAAATACCAAGATTTACACCAATCCGACCGGACGGTTTGTCATCGGCGGTCCGAAAGGCGATTCGGGTTTGACCGGACGCAAAATCATCGTCGATACTTACGGCGGTTATGCCCGCCACGGCGGAGGTGCCTTCAGCGGCAAAGATGCAACCAAAGTCGACCGGAGCGCCAGCTACATGGCCCGTTACATTGCCAAGAATTTGGTTGCGGCGGGACTCGCCCGGAAGTTGGAAATCCAAATTTCCTACGGCATCGGAATGTCCGAACCGCTTTCGATTGCCATCGATACTTTCGGAACTTCGCAGTTATCCGAAGCCGAACTGATTGCCATCGTGAAAAAGCATTTTAAGCTGCGTCCGCTTGACATCATCAACGATTTGGATTTGCGCAGACCTATCTATGAACAAACCGCGGTTTACGGTCATTTCGGTCGCAACGATTTGGATTTGCCTTGGGAACGGCTCGATAAAGTAGCCGAATTAAAACAATACCTGGAGGAATAAGATGAAACTTTGTATAATCGGTGCGGGCAGCACCTATACGCCGGAATTAATCGAAGGAATTATTGCGAAATATCAGACTTTGCCGGTAAAAGAAATTGCTTTGATGGATATCGACGAGCGGAAACTTTCGATTGTCGGCGGGCTTGCCAAGCGGATGGTGGAAAATTCCGGCATTGACTGCCAAGTCAAACTGACCATGAGTTACGAAGAAGCCTTAAGGGGTTCGAGTTTCGTCATGGTACAAATCCGGGTCGGCAAACTTCCGGCGCGGGTTTTGGACGAAAAGATTCCGCTAAAATACCATTTAATCGGTCAGGAAACCTGCGGCATCGGCGGTATGTTCAAAGCTTTCCGCACGATTCCGGTCATGCTCGATATCGTCAAAATGATGGAACAATATTGCCCGGATGCCTGGCTGATTAACTTTACCAATCCGTCGGGCTTGGTGGCACAAGCCTTGTTGAATCACACCAACGTCAAAATGATAGGGCTATGCAATGTTCCGCTCAACATGATCGACAGTATCAAAAAACCGCTGAACTTAAACGAAGCCGAAGTGGAATATGTCGGTTTGAATCATTTGTCTTATGTCACAAGCATCAGATACCAAGGCAAAGATTATCTTCAGGAAGCGCTCGCCCAGGGCGTTAATTCCGAAGCGATGAAAAATATCCCTGCTTCGGGTTTCACGCCGGAACAAATCCAGGCCATCGGTGCCATTCCTTCATCTTATTTGGAATATTATTATTTTCCTGCCCAAAAACTCGAAAAACTGCTTCATACCCCGAAAAGCCGTGGCGAAGTTTGTATCGAACTGGAAGAAGAACTCCTGGCTCTTTATTCCCAACAGGAATTGCATGAAAAACCGGCACAGCTTTCCAAACGGGGCGGTGCCAGATATTCCGAAGTGGCCATCAATTTAATCAACGCGATTTACAACGATTTGCAGGAAGTGCATGTCGTGAATGTCCTGAATAACGGTGCTCTCGACTTTTTGGCCGATGACGATGTCGTCGAAATCAGTGCAATCATCGGCAAAGACGGCGCCAAACCGATTAAAGCCCATATCACCAATCAACATGTTATCGAATACATTCAGATGATAAAAGCTTACGAACGCCATGTCGTCAAAGCCGCTCTTACCGGCGACAAAGCGGAAGCGATGCGGGCCGCCTTAATGAATCCGTTGACGAGCGATATGCAGAACTTCAGTGCTTGTTTCGACGAAATGGTTCAGGCTCACAAGCAATATTTGCCGCAATTCAAGGAGTAACATATGCCACAAGTAGTCTTAGGCGTTGACGGGGGGAATACCAAAACCGATTATTTGTTGTTTGATTTGGCCGGAAATTTCATCGACGGAATCAGACTGGGGACGTGCAGCCACGAGGGACTTCCCGACGGTTTTGACGGTGCCTACCGCGTCATGAAAGAAAGCATCAATCAGCTGTTAAAGCGCAACAATTTAAAGATCTCCGATGTTCATTCCGCAGCTTTCGGGCTGGCCGGAGTGGATATGCCGAGTCAGAAAAAGCGGTTGGAAGGAATTATTGCCAAAATCGGGTTTAAGCATTTTGTGGTCAACAATGACGGCTTTTTAGGTATAAAAGCAACCTCTCCCACCGGAGTCGGTGTCTGTTCGATCAACGGAACGGGAACGGTTACGGTAGGATTGGATGAAACGGGAAAAATGCAACAAGTGGGCGGCGTCGGTTATCTTTCCGGCGACGAAGCCGGAGGAGCATATTTAACCAGAAGAGTTTTTCAGGGGGTTTATGACGAATTATTCCGGGTTGGCAGTCCCACTTCACTTACAAAAGCGGTTTTTTCGTTGCTTAGTATTACCGATAAAGATGACTATTTACCGATTTTAATCGAAAAAATCAACAGCCGGCAAATCGATCGCACTGAAATCATCAAATTACTCTTTGCCCACGGGAATTCCGGTGATGTGGTAGCCCAGGAAATCCTTCGTCAGGCAGGAATCAGTATGGGAAGAAGTGTTGCGGGGTGTATCGGAAACCTTCATTTCGAAAAGGCCGTACCGGTGGTTTTGGCCGGGTCGGTTTGGGCAAATGCCACTTGTCCTGTAATGTATGAAGCTTTCTCAGAATTTGTGGAAGCTAATACCAATGTTCCCGTTCAGTACCACATATTGACTGCTCCACCGGTTTGTGGGGCAATTCTTTGGGCTTTGGAAATAGCCCATCAAAAGGTCCCGAGCCCGGAGTTAAAAACCAAAGTTTTGGCTCAGGTTGAAAATTATCAAAAATCCTGTCGATAAACACAATTCGTTTTTATCCGACATAATGAAACAAGATTCGACAATTTGCCCATAACTTGGCGATAAATTATCATTTTTATCTATTAAAACCATACGACTACTAATTAAAGCAATTAGTAGTTTTTATTTTTGATTGACAACGCTTTCAATAAGATTTATAATCAAAAAAAAGGGTTTTTATTTATTTCAGGGGGTTTTTTGTGATACTCAAACAATTGTTAAGCTATTGCACCAATAGTGCACAAGATGAACTTGACAAGCTGAGAATGGTTACCGCACTTTTGACCCAAAAAGATGTCATGCTCAAAAACAAACTAAAATTTCTTCATTTTACGTTTTCGGCGATAATATTCAATCGGAAACGCGACCATATTTTAATGATTTACGATTGGATAAAAAAATGGTGGACTTTCTTTGAAGTCCATTTAAATCAGGAATGCGAAATCATCCCTTCCCTAATCAGGGAGATCAAGGATAAAACCGGCTTAAGAAAAGTTTGTTTACTGTGCAATCAGGCTATGTCGATTCAAATTTCCGAAGAAACCAGGCTTCCGAGTGTTATGCCGTGTGAACAGCCGTTTTCCCCGCATTTTCATTACAATTTAACCTTTGCCTTTTTAGCCAGTATGAATCACCTGACACCCGGAGATTGTAACCGGTCGATAATCAAATGGATTCCGCTGGAAAGAATCGACGAATATGTTCAGTCTGATTCCTTGCTTTGTGCCATCAGAAAAGTTTCCGATCGTTGTCAATTACTCGTTTAGTCCTCAAGAAATTGAGGACTTTGGACAGGTTATAGTTGTTAAAACAACTTTTATATGGACAATGTGATACAATATAGGAAGTAAAGGAGTAATCACAATGTCTAGAATAAAACAATCATTTACTGATGAATTTAAAGATCAAATTGTTGCATTGTATAATAGTGGAAAAAAGCCGGCTGAAATATTAAAGGAATATAATATTTCTAATTCCACATTATATAAATGGATTAAAGAAAAAACCACTTCAGGCTCTTATAAAACCAAGGATAATTTAACCGATCAAGAAAAAGAATTAATTGAACTTAGAAAAGAAAATAAGCGATTGATGATGGAGAACGATATTTTAAAGCAAGCAGCGCTGATAATGGGACGAAAGTCGCAGTAATAAGAGCCAACCGCCATAAGTACAGTATCAGCGCGATGTGTAAAGTGTTGAAAATATCAAGAACAGTTTTTTATTACGAAAGCCGTAAAAAGAATACTGATGGTAATTTAGAAGATACTGTAATAAGGGTATTTAATGAAAGTCGAAAAGTATATGGAACTCGCAAAATCAAACGAGAACTAGGAAAACTTAATATTCTCGCTTCACGTCGTCGGATAGCCCGGATTATGCGTAAATATGGCTTAATTTCTTGTTATACCGTTAAGAAATACAGAGTTTATCCTGGGAAACCTAATGAAGATACCGTTTTAAACGTTGTTAATCGTGAATTTGATAACCGAAAAAAATTAGAGGTTGTTGTTAGTGATTTAACTTATGTGAATGTCATGGGCAAATGGTATTATATTTGTGTTATTGTTGATCTTTTTAACCGCGAGATAATTGGATATAGTGCTGGTAGACATAAAGCATCTGACCTTATTTATAGGGCGTTATCGTCAATTAAAACTGGATTACACAATATAAACATTTTCCATAGCGACCGCGGAAATGAGTTTAAAAACAGGCTTATCGATGAAGTAATAGAGACATTTAATATAACAAGGTCGCTAAGTAATAAAGGAAACCCTTATGATAACGCAGTAGCTGAAGCTACATTTAAAATAATTAAAACCGAATTTGTTAAAAATAAAATATTTAAATCGCTTGATGATTTAAAGTTTCAATTGATGGACTATGTTAATTGGTATAATAAAAAGCGAATCCATGGTAGCTTAAAATATTTATCACCAGTCGATTATAGATTAGCGTTGTCTATATAATTTTTGTTTTAAAAAGTGTTGCCATACCACGGTCTTCGTATTTATTAAAAGGATGGATCAATGCAGGAGTCAATCAGT
>Ga0116190_1002642_pt1 | contig 14038 bp, 27 predicted proteins | sample AD_JPNTR4_MetaG_FD_89808 | JGI IMG/M metagenome (GOLD analysis project Ga0116190, IMG submission 89808) | Active sludge microbial communities of municipal wastewater-treating anaerobic digesters from Japan - AD_JPNTR4_MetaG | ecosystem: Engineered > Bioreactor > Anaerobic > Digestate | place...
TAATATATTCAATTTCATAAGTTGCAGATAATCTTTCAACTACCTCCTCATACATATCAGATAGATCATGGAAATTAATTGATAAGCTTATAGAATACTCAATGGGTCTTCCAGACGCAAATAGCTCCATTCCCATTTTTTCAAAATGGTAATTTTCTGGGGATCTAAATATGCAACATATAAGAGGTATATTTGTTGTGGATACGGATAAGACAGCCACATCTATATCAGATACCTTTCCATCATCCTCATAGGAATGTACAACATCCCAAATTAGACTAATTGGTTCTTTTACGATATTCAAAAATTTGTCCTCTGAAGATTCTGATTCGAAAAGTCTAAGATATTTCATTTATTATATATTACTGAACTTCACTTTTATTTTTACTATATAAACTATGAATTATAACATATCCATAGAAGATACCTCAGACCCGCGCCGAAAGGGATATTACAAAGAAAAGAGAGATAAAATTCTAAAAGAAATGCTCAATAATTATAAAGAAGAAACTCCCTATTTTTCAATAGATTAGATGCAATTTTATTAGATGCCTCTGTAATTTTAGTTATCAGATTTTGGTTCTGGCTCATGTTTCATAACATTTTTTAGAATCCAATTCCAGAAGAGGATCGGCAAATTGGATGGCCCATGATGAAATATTTGGAATATTTGTCTGCATTGATTGTTGCATAAAAGGTAAAGTTACTCCAAGTTCCGGATGGGGAAGTTCTTCATCAGAATCAATGATTTGTGAAAGTTGTGGAAATAAAAGGACATGCCATTTAATGTCTCAATCCGATTTGATAAAGATTAAAACCGAGATAAGAAACTCTCGAATCGATCTTCTTGGAATTTAACTTTCTATTTTCTCAATAGACCTTTCCCTTTCTAATTTCTTTGTTGGAAAGACTCCGTAGGCCAAACATCCACCTCTGTGGTCATTATTCATTTTAGATTTACTTAAACATTTTTCTCCACTGATACTTTCAACTTCAAGACTTTCACAAAGAAATGGATAAATCCATAATGGTATTAATCTCAAATTGGATTCCTCATCCCAAGATCTAAATCCCAGATCAATCATCTCAGATTCTGTTAAATCATTCGGATCTATTTTAAATGATCCATATTTCTCTTCCCACTGTATCATATCAGTTGGTAGGCTAGTAATTCTATTCAGCTTATAATCCTTGTCCCAAGAATCATATGATAGTACTTCTCCTACTCGGAGTAGAATTGTATCCCTGATAAATTTACACTTTTCAAATGTTGTCATGAATTCAAATATTCAGAAATTTGGTCCTTCAAATTAACTCTCTTCACCCTAAGAACATTAAGTTCAGAATCAGTATAGACCTCATTTGATTCTATCCGATGAATATCTTTATTGATGGAATGATACTCATCGAAAATTTTCCTAAAATGGAAATCGTTTGTTTTTAATTCATGAATTTTTTCATCAAATTCAGGAAAATCGTGGTGTAGATCATGTTTGTCCATGCCATTATATTTAAGAGAAAATTATTAGTTTTTTAATCAATTAATCTTTATTGAAAATGTGCTATTGTTACTGGTATATGGAATGAAATTTAATTTTCTCATAACCGTTTTTATTGTGAATTTATATCTATATGAAGCATTTTCCTTATTTTTTCTGACCATTAAAACTGTGTTCAAATTAGTGTTAGTGTTTGTTATGCATATTTCCTTGTTTAATATATCCTGCCTAGGAATCCAATTTAGACCATTGGAAAATAGATTTTTGCTTACTATATAAGGTATAGCCTTTTTTATATCAGATATGACTTCCTCTTTTGATATTATCGATTTTCCTAAACTATCTAATTCATTATCATTTCTAGCAAGCCTATCAACGAAATGATTTTCTCCTTCTATCTCGAAATCAATCAAAACATCCTTGGAAAATGAAGCTATGAGTTTCTCATTTATAAAGGATAGATATCTCAATACCATATTAATATATATTATAAAATGAAGATCAAAAAATTCAATGAATCGAATAGTGCTATTGATTATTTCTATGATTTGATAGATTCGGGATGGGAGGTTAGATACAATGAAGATACTCTGATGCTTTATTTATTCAGTAGAGAAATTTCTAAATGGTTTAGTAATTCAATATCAGCATCACACAATCCACTTATAAATTGGGGATTAGCTTCAATAAAAATGGAAACTATGAGATTATGTTTTGAGGAAAGAAGAGATCAAGTAAAATCTATAGGATTAATAATCAATTGCTTGGATCATTTTTGCAAATCAGAAGGATTGGAAATTGTCAACTTGCGATATGGAAAATTGGGATCAGAATCAGGAAATATTAGGCCTATGTATCCTGTAGATACATTAATTATAACTCTTAAATAAAGATTATCTCATCAATCCTATTCTAAATTTAATTGTTGATTGATGTACTACGACTTTGAGTGTGTCGTGGATCACTCCAGATCTACTTAATCCCTCCAAAAACAAATCAAATATTTTTGAAGAGTTTTTCATTAGAAGCATCTTCAATATCTTGAATAGACATTCTACCTTGTCCACTCAAATCTAACATTGGTATGAATTGCTTATCACTTGTTATAGTGACAATGATGCTGTTATAAAAATCTTTACTTTTTATGACTTCAACTTTCCAATCATCACTTATTGTGGTTAATGCATCTCTAAGAAATTCAATGTTAGAATCAAATTTAGAAGACTCATTAATTGAATCTGTCCACTTTTTTATTCCCATATTGTATATATAGAATTATGAATCAATTAAACGAAGGAGATAAAAAACGCCTTTTAGAATTCATCAATCAGTATGATTTAGATTACGATAATTTCGAGTCGGATATTGTAAAGTTTAGAATATCATCGTATGATGGTATGGAATTTTCTATCTATGAAGGATCGGGCAACTATATCGTGGTAAAATTCGATCCAAAGAAGGCCAAAGAACAAATGTATAATTCTGCTGTTCAGGCTCATGAATATTTCCAATTCAAAACTTTATCCCAAGTCCTAGAGCAGCTTAAAATCTATGACGATTCTCTATTTAAGAAATTCTGGGAACCAGTTTTGGATTCTGTTACAGATGTGTTTAACAAAAACGATTATCAAGAGGATTGGTTTTCTCAAATCAATATCCAAAATTATCAAGTTATGGAATCAGACTCATATAAATATATTTCATATTTGAATGACTCGGTGAGGCCAAAAATAATTTCTCCATTCAATACACTTCATGAGATAAGTCCGATAAATAGCAGAACTCCAACAGAAATTGATAAATTGTATTTTGAAATACATCCAGTTTCGTGCAAATCCAAACATGAGTCCTATTTTGTGAAAATACTTTGTAATAATGAAGAAATATTAAAAGAGTATGTTAATTACAGAGTTTATAAGATGAAAGGATTGAAAATATTTCTTGAATCTATGCTCAAGGAAGTTGGAATAAAAAACTAAACACATGGGAGCTATCCAGAAGAAATTTGATTTATTCGTATCAGAGCTGAACAAAAACCTATTAGATCTTCTGAAAGTAGAAATAGATAGGGATTTGGAGGTAGTAAATAATATTTTAGATATAAGCTATTCATATCAAGATGATAGTGGATCTAATTTTGGGTTCAGTCTTCACTATCAAACTCGGCCAGCTCCAATCAAAATGGTCAATGGATCTTATGTGTATGACGATGGCATCAATCTGGACTTTAGGACAATTAAAGATCTAACCTCAAAGATAGACGAAGGATTCATTCATATACATGTGAATCTTAATCAAAAAAAGATAAACTGGGGACCCGAGATGCAAAGGCAGTGTGATAAATTTAGAAATAGCATACTTAAATTTTATCCAAAAGCTAATGTCAAAGTGTCAAAATGGCTAATGGTAATTAGCTACCAACGCGATGAAATCTAGAGTAGAATATTATCAATTTTTTCATCTCTTTTTCTGAATTGGAGCAATCTCCTAAGAGACTCCACGATTCCTTCTGGACCTGAAGTATTATACTCTGAAAGATTTTCTCCACAGACCATGCAGTCAAATTTTTTAGATATGATTCCGTGTTTCACGGCAAATCTCGCGTCTAATTCTGCACATTGTGAGCATATTGGAAACAAATGAATAGAATAAGACTGCGTTAACCCACCGATTATCATCATATACCAATGCTTGAAATTTTATCATTTCTGAGAATAGAATTTACTTTCCTCATAAATATCGCCAAAGATTCTCTCTGAGAAAAAGCATGTACTACAAAGTTATCGTATAATATCTGAATGACCATTTTTCCCGCATAATCTTGAACAAATCTAAATTTTATTTCTTTATTAATGACCCCTCTTTCTAAGTGCACATCAACTCCCACTGAATTAATCAGATCAAGCTTTTCTCCAATTGTTAACTGAGATATAAAGTATTCCAATTCACGATTTATCATAAAGGGAATCTATTTTCATATTTCTAATTTCTTCCAAGAATATGCACTTTAAACCATCATTTGATATCTTGTCATAAAGATCTTTATTTGTGATAATTTCATTATTCCAAATAATGAAACAGAGTGAGGAATCTGATGATTTTATAACATCAAATCCAGGATAAATTGGATCCATCCATGTGCTTTCCTTACTAACTCTTGAGAAGCAATCCATTATTCTAAGGGATATTTCATCTGGAGTTCCTTTCATATTTATGATTAAGAATTTTTCCAATTCTTTCCAAGTATTAAATACGTAGGAAGATACTTTATCAAATTCTCCTTTTATAGTTTCAACTATACCGAGAGATTCTATTTTCATAGCATATATCATTTGCTCAAATATTTATTTAATATGAATGGATCAATCTCTCCATCATATGGGAAGAACTCTTCTTCAGTAACACTATAATTTTCATCTGATATTAGCAATTGAGGATCCTCATCAAAGTACAGTTCGCATTCGTATCTCTCGTCGTCACTCAAATAAACAACAAGAATTTCACCATTAACCCCGGGAGCTACGAACCAAGGAATTCTTGGATATTCTGTGATAAAATCTCTAGCCTGGTTGACATATTTTATATTAGGTGGAACAGCACCATAACTATCCCAATTATCTTTCAGATCTAGGAAAGTATACAATTTTTTTATTACTTCTTCCTTTGTTTTCATTTTAGAATTTTATTTATCTTCTCATCTCGAATATCTCCCATTGTTCCATATTTGGAACAATTCCAACAATATTTTCTATCAAATTCGTATTTTTTATCTTCCTCTTTAGATGACCATCTATGTCCAAACAACTTACATCCAGCTATTCTGTAATATGGAGTTATAAAGGAATCTTTTATAATAAGATGCTTATTCCAATTTTTGGATTAAAAAATTTCCATCTATAGCAAACACTAGATCCATTTTCATCGATATACTTAAAACTAACTCCTCTATGCTGAATGTCTCCAAATAGCGAGTAATTTCCTAGAGCATAAGACATTCTCACATAAGATATCAGATCATTTTTATTTCCAATGTTGGAATATCTAGTAGTATCTAAGCTAACCATCCTGTGATTTCTTTGATATAGATTGAAATTCAATCCAATATTTACATTCCATGGACCACGTCTCCATAGTACGTTAGACATACCACCACCTTGATAGGATACAATCCCATACTCATCATTGATAACAGAGTATTTTCCATCAACATTATTAAAATATATTGATGAGCTAAAAATTGTATTATTAATTGTAGAGTTAATCCAATTGATAGAAGAGAATCTTTGAGCAAATCGATCTTTATCACTATAATGATTGAGATTTATCCTATAATTTTGGGACAAAGATTCCCTATCAATGGGAATATACGAAAGTTGATTTTTCGATTCACCAATAAATCCGAGGAGCTTAATAATATTCCCTCGACTAAAATGTCCAACTTGCCCAAAGTAAGTGTGACCATCAGATCCAGAATTTTCACGAAATCCATTAGTCTGCAAATAACTCATACTGGAAGAAAAAGCAAATTTTCCAAGAAGGCCAGAAGAATAATCTAAATATGTAGAGCTAGTACCAAAAGAACCAAATCCCATTTGGGCAATCATTTCCTTACTAATCGGCGACTTCGTTTCCATATTAATGGATCCCACAACAGAGGTGGATCCATATTTGGAAATTCCAATTCCCCTAGATACATCCATTCTAGATATTGAATTATAAAACCCAGGCATATTGCTAAAATATATCCCCTGATCCTCCATTTCATTCATGGGAATTCCGTTTAGGGTAAAATTTATCCTAGTCTGATCCATTCCACGAATGCGAAGATAGGAATATCCATATTGAGTACCATTATCAGACTGGGATAGTGAATTTGGAACAGATTTGCTAATAGTGAAAAATGGATCCGAATTCGAATTTGTGATTCTTCTAATAGAATCTGATTCTATCGTAGTGAATGGTACCGGATCAAGCTTGGATGATCGAAATCCAACAACTTGGATGGAATCCAATTCCATAGCATTTTGTGAAAAAATACAACAAGAAAATAGATAAAAAATCAGAAATAGCTTAATTCTCATTTATATGATCAATTTTTTTATCTCTAATGATATCCTTCCTCATAACTTCCATGCAAATCTCAGTAAAATTCCAAGGATAAAAATTATAAGTAAGTCCAGAATCAAGGGGAGTGGATACCGAGTCAAACACTTTGTCCCAAAAGATCTCTCGATCATCCCAATCCCTTACCAATTCATTTTTGCGATCTTCGCTCATTTCCTCCCACTTTTCTTTCCTCCAATTATAATTGGATTGGTCAGTACTATTTTGATAGTGATAGTCGGTAAACCTAGGATCTGATTGAATCAGATTCTCAACTTCTTTATAGAGCTGGAAAAATTGAAAAGCTATTTTTCCATCAACCAAATATATGACACATGATGGTGCGTTAAAATCATAAAAATCGATCAATGAATCACTTTTAAATATATCACACAGGACTCTAGAAACATCCAACCATTCCAAAGAAGATATCTTCTTGTCCTCGCCAATCCATGGAAAATGCTTCACAAGAATTTGTGAATTCATAATGATTTTCTTAGATACTTCATTTTTCAACTTTTCTGTTGATACATTTCTTAATTTCTTTACTAATGGTAAAATCTCATCATACCCACCATTAAAAAGATATGCATTATAAATTTTTGTACTCATTCCTCAAATGTTAAAATTTCTTTATTAATTTTTCTCAAATCACTCCACTTACTTGTATATGTAATACCTCTGACTTTCCTATTATCAATCCAAATATACTCATCATTGGGATTCATACAACGTGGTTTCCCCATTATAATACCATTATATTTGAATCCATGTCGATTGAGCCAATCTTCCGTAACTACTCTATCTTTCTCTTCTCTAGCTGTGAAAAAAGTTATATGATTTCCTTCATCATACCATTTATTTATTTGATCCAAAGCATCATAATAACAACGAGCATTTCCATATAAATGGCTATCTTCATTTTTTATATCATCACATACAGTTCCATCAATATCAATCAATATTATTCTCATTTATTTGGCTTATTTTTTATCCCTCTCTATTCTAACATGTTCCTCTTCAGATAGAATCTTCCAATCAAAATTTCCACAAACGCATTTAGATAAAGATGATAATGAAGAACTATCACCCTCAAAATACTTACCACATCCACACCGAATGTAAATGCTAAATTCCGCTGTCGTATAATTCATATTTTATGAATGAGTATTGAACATTATCAAAAGAATATCCTCTTAGAACATTTTTTAGTCCCCTGTATTCATGTTCATTTCCCCAATTGAAAGAAAATCTATTTCTCCACCAATAATATTCCAATCCCTCCTTCTGAATGAAGTCTCTATATCCACTTTGGTTAAAAGATATAAGCTTGCATTTAATATTGTTACATGAGCAATCTACACAGGACCTAAATGGCCGAGTATCGATTCTAACAACTTGGACCCATGGAAGGCTGATACTATAACCGGGGCCATTAGTAGTAATATTCCCAGTTATGTAATTTCGTTCTATTGAAAAATGGTAAGAATCATTATATGAAAAACAAAGGGACCAAAACAAAATTAATGATCCAATAACACCAAACATATATTTTTTACTAATCATATTATTGAACATAAGTTGAATCACTTCCAGTTTCCTTAATTATTTCCAAAAAGGGATAAGTTGAGGACGCATGATTGGATCCTTGATTTTCAAAAGCATATGCCATCATAATTTGATACATATCACTTGATGTATCTATTCCATTAACACCACCAAATGCTGAATAATCAGCTCTTCCATGAAGAGAAACAAAAAGAAGAAGTCCATTAGGATTGAATCTGACTAGTTTACGATTTAAAACTCTAGAATTGGCAGAAATGCATACCTGAAACGGCCTAAGATCTACAGTGTGTATCTTGACAATGAATGGTAGAGTAACAATATATCCCTTTTCTTCAAGAACCCTAACTTTACCACCGATGGCATCGAATCTATAACCAACTTCATGTTGGTCAACAAAGTTCACAAATCCCAGTCTAAAAATAATAGATAGAAGCAAAAAACTACCAATTCCGATAACCCATTTGACCCATTTTTCCATGCTAATTGTTATTTATTTGTTATTTTATTTATTTTCTCTTCTCGTAGATAGGGAGGCAATTCTCGGATCATAATTTTCTCAACACCCCAATTTATATCAGAGATAGGATCAGCATTTAATTTCATATTCAATATTTCATTAAAAAATCTGAGAGACATGATCTCACTATCATAACCACTCTTAATTAGACCAAATCCCACTTGCCTAAGAATAGAGGCAGCACTGTACATTTGATTTCTGATCAAAACATCCTGCATATCATTTACCCATTGAATATTCGTCATAGATCACTACCAATCAAAACATCCCAAATCATACCCATTGGCCTTCGATCCTCAATCACTGAATTTCCAGCGCAAATGACAAACTCCTCTAAATAAAAGAAAGCCCCAACATAATTTATGTGACCATATATGGGATCTATTTTTCTGAACTTTGTCACATCATCGGTCCAAACATTTATTGAATATGGATTTATATCATATCCTATCCGAACCCTTCTAGATTCTCCTATTCGATCCATTAATTTGCGATAATTTGGATCATTAAATCCTAGTATAACTTTAATTTGAAAATCACTCTTCATATATCTTATCAATATTTTTTAATCTATTGTAATCTTTTTTATGATAAATCTCGATTATATATCCATCTATTTCAAATTCTGAAGCCCATCCAAACCACTTATCGCTATTAAAATGTGGATTTTCGATAAGGCATTCCTTTATAGCATTTTCTTTGGATTCCGAAACTATAAAGAATTCCGGTAAGCTCTGATGCCAACCACCATCATTAAATGAAACTTTCCATAACTTCAAACTCATCAATACAAATGTATTGAAAAACTTTTTGAATGTTCAAAGAATTTTTATTTCCCTAATAAAATATCTATATTTTCTTTTCTTCTCAATTGAGATACAATTTCCAATAGGCTCGAAAAATCCAAATCAAAGTATTCAGATGCCACATTTAATGAAATTCCGATATAATTATGAATATTCCACCGAAATATAGTTCTCTTCATGGATCCTCCACATTCTTCAGTAAAATAAAATCTTTTCTCTAACAAAAAATTAGATTTTATAAAAAAGTCTAAACACTTTTTAGATTGATAATCAACAGCTTCAATTCTATGTTTTTTAGACCTCATGTAGTAGTGGAGGAAATGCCCAAATCTATGAGAATCAATTCGATAATTGGAGAGAGTTCCAATTAAACTATCAAAGGTTATGTACTGCTGGAAATTCACTATTAGAAATTGATAAAATGATTCCCAATTGGCTAATAAAGTCTTCGGTTGTTATTCTCTTGGACAGCATTTCTGAATATAATCTTTTGATGGTGGAAATATTTTCCTTATCTGATCTAACCAAATCAGGAATTTCTGGAGCAGATGTCCACTCGCTTCTATCCATCTCTTGATCGGGACCATATAATTCATTAAATTTCTTTATCATTTAGCTATTTGTTTTTTATATTTCTGAGAATTTTTTAATCCAATTAAAAGACTCTTTAGTCCCTGATAATTCTTTATCTATTAAAAGTTCTTTATCATATCTTTCTCCATCCACTTCTCTCCAAGATCCATCTTTTTTTGCTCTCCAATCGGAACCACTCTTATTATTCACCAATACTTTAACAGCTATATCTTTTGGAATAAACTCATCGTGATATTCAGAGTATAGATAGTCCTCACCCTTATAATTGTGAATTATATACTGATCGGATGAATAAACCTTCCTCAAATCTACAGTAAGCCTCCACTCCCCCGTAACAATACATTTACCACCATACTCCTCAGCGTAATCATTTGCGACGTAGATGTGATAATATCCTGAATGGAAGCAATCATCTGGATATCGATATCCTTCCAGTGGACCCCATCTACCTTCCTCGCAGTATTCACAATAGATAAGGTCATCAAGGGGTATATCCTGACCATAGAATTCTACCCATACACAATCCGCACCACCACCACCATCTGTGTCCTCCATCCAAATTGATCCCTTTAATTTGTCATCATTAGAAATAATACCAGTTTTAGGATTATATGATTTAAAAGTATCTACATACGGATAGAACTTATGGTATGTCTTTGTTAATTGAATATTCACCGTTCCTAATTCCACAATTTCTCCTGTAGGACTAAATGATCGAAGATTAATACTGCTGTTATTTGAATATTTAGCATATGCTCCAATTTTTTTAGCATATTCCCTAAATAGGTCCACATCAGAATCCTTGTTGGTATAGATGCGATCCATAAATTTTCTCCCATCATCAAATGTCCAAAGAAGAGCACGTCCAACAATCTTGGACTGATCATCAACCGATTTGAAAATAACCATTTGGATATTCTTATTCTGACAATAGATATCAAAATATTCTGGATTTACCATTCTCATACAAGATTCTCCTAATGGGCCTCTTTGCTCATAATAATTTTTATAATTATACCATTCGGCTATATCATCACCAGAAACTATTTCAAAATTACTAAAAATATTGTTAATGGAATCCACGGTAGCTTTCCATTTATTCACGAATTGCTCAATTTCCTTATCAGCAAATTTTAATCCCAATGAAGTAAGAAGTGATCTAACACCCCTTCCAATTCTAGTATCTTGCCTATTATTTGTAAAGAAGATATTATCATCCCACATCTTTTCTAGATTGTTAATATTGATCATAATAGGAGGAAATTCAGAATTATCGGAAACGAATTTAGCCCATGTTTTTTCACTAGATGGTGATGTCCACATCTTATCAATTTTACCTACCTCACCAACTGGAATTTCCTTAACTTCAGTCGGTAATTCCATATCCAACTGGGCATAGTGTGGGGCATTCTTCTCAACAGGATTAAGAATATCGAATTTTTTAATTTTATATTTTCCATAATTAGACTTATCAGCAATTTCCTTATATTTTCTATCAGTTATAAAAGTAACTCCATCATTCGTATCAGGCTTTAAGTCAAAATAATTGTTTGTTACGGGCTTATCTTGTCCCTCTGATTTCAGAATCTCATCAGCAATAGGATTTTTCATCCGAACCAAGACATTTCTAAAATCCTTTGAAAATGAAACAATAGACTCATTCAAAAGAAATTGCAAGATGAAATTCTCAAATATCGCAAGATGTCTCATGTATTATATATTAGGATTTTATTATATATAATAAGATTTTATCTTAAAATATCAAAATTAAGTCCAATTTCTGATATCATCGAACATCCAGATATATCCAAATTACTAAAGTCTATTTTTCTATGACGATTATTAACTATATTGAAATGGTCTACTTCTAAAGATCTATAATAGCATTTATCGAGAAATTTAACATCATAAGATTCCTGCAATCTCCCAATAACTTCTGTCAAACAATTTGACATTGATTTATTGAGTTCAGAACTATTAGAAACTAAACATAGGAAATATTCAAATTTGGCATTAATTTTAAAATCTGATATTGATCCTCGATTCAAATCCAAATTTGAAAAATAATCATTAATGAAGAAAACATATGGAACTGAATCTCTATAAACCAAAACTCCTCTCATCCAATTATCAGGATTTATAAGCCCAAACGAGATTTCAATTCCTTCATCTTCATAGCTTGATAATATATCCCAAATGAAATCAATTTCATTCTTTCTGGTATTTATCTCTAACCGAAGGTATTCGGATTTATTAGATTCAAATATTTGGTGATATTTTATATACTTCATGTTCCTAAGAATGATAAAAAGAGCTTTGATTCAATATCCCTTCTCTTATATAATCCCTTAAATTTGTTACTCGTTTTGTATCTTTTTATTAATTCTCCAGATTTGGAATAATTCTTTTCTCTTAATTCCTTAGCAATATTAGAATTTCTAACTCCAGAAATTCCACTATTATATGCTAAAGAAACTAAAGCATCAAACATATCCTGGGTCACAGGAACATAATCACCACCATCCTTCCATTGCTGAAACATTCTTCGAATTCCAGCAGCAGCTTCTGTTAAATCATCTGTAAGTAGCTCATTAGCTTCTTGACTAGATATTGATTGACCAATCCTATATTTAGATTTTCGTATTGGCTCAGCATGTCCCCATCCAATAGTTATCATACCATCTCCGATTTTATATGCTTTGGATCTATATCCCTCATGATCTTTTATCATGTCTCTTCCTCTTTGAGACAGCTTCAATTTTGTAGGATCTCTAAATTCCATACTATCAATAACTTGTATAACTTCCTCTTTAGAATCCGAATCCGAATCCGAATCCGAATTTAAAATCATTTTTATTACATTGGCAATGGGAACAATAGCAATAGCAGATACTACAAAACTTCGAATAATCTTCCTTTTCTTATCTTTGGATAAAGTAGAAATCTTGTCTTGTATTTTATTCCAAACAGATCTTATCTTGTCGAATGAGGATTCTTCATTTATTGAAGAAATAATTGAAATACAATCGTTGTATATTTTATCTTCGAAGAAATTTCTATAATACAAAACCATCTAATTATATATTAAAAAAACAAAATATAATCCATAGTATATTAATAAAATGAGCTATGAGACAACATCCGAATCTAGGGCCAAAAAACTGGAAGGAATATTCACTGACACATCAGATATTATTGAAATCGAATCTCACAACTGCATTGAGTATTTCAACAAGCTGATATTAGATGATATTCATCTAAATCTCAGAGATATAAATTGCTGGATAGCTGGTGGAGCTATAAGAGACTACATATCAAATAAGAAAATTACAAATGACATAGATATTTATTTTTCGAATGGAGATGATTTCAAAAGGGTAAAAGATTATATAAAATGGACAGGAATTCGATCTATGATACCGAAAGCACCATTATTTGAAAATAAAAACTGCATTAAATATCAATATTTTCCAAAAATATCATCAGATCTAGAATCGATAGTGAATCCTTTATTAGAAATGAATGGAATACCCATAGATCTAATAAAAATATACTCTATTTCTCCAGAAACATGTATTGCTAATTTCGATTTTACCATATGTGCTGCGGCTGTCACAAAAGACAAATTCTATTACCATAAAGATTTTCACTATGACATAAACAACAAGTCCCTTAACCCACTTAATCCAAATCCAGAAACACTCTTACAAAGAATACAAAAATTTTCTAAAATGGGATTCTCTCTTGGAAATGAAGAATTGATTTTCTTAACAAAATCATTCATAAAATCCGATGCTTGACATTCAAAAAATAAATAATAACTATATTATAAGAATGGTAGTTTTTGCTGCTTTTTTATATAAATCCGATATAAAAGATCACTCAACATATAAGAAAAATATACAAGAATTCATATTAAAAAAGATTCACAATATGAATCTTAGAATCCA
>Ga0116190_1002644_pt1 | contig 14031 bp, 14 predicted proteins | sample AD_JPNTR4_MetaG_FD_89808 | JGI IMG/M metagenome (GOLD analysis project Ga0116190, IMG submission 89808) | Active sludge microbial communities of municipal wastewater-treating anaerobic digesters from Japan - AD_JPNTR4_MetaG | ecosystem: Engineered > Bioreactor > Anaerobic > Digestate | place...
GAAGGCCGATCCTAGTAGGAACATCGCGCAAGTCCACAATTGGCAAGGTTCTGGGGAGACCCGTGCATGACAGAGTATGGGGTACGGCGGCAACTGTCGCGCTGGCCATCGCATCCGGAGCCGACATGGTGAGAGTGCATGACGTCGCTGAAATGGCGACGGTTGCCCGAATGACGGACGCGGTCACTCGGGGATGGCGCGGAGAGGAGGACGGCAATGCAGGCTGACAGGATCACACTGAAGAACCTGGTGTTCTATGCCTACCACGGTGTATTTGCGGCCGAGAAGGAACTGGGGCAGAGGTTCGAGGTGGATATCGACATGTACGGCGACTTCCAGACTGCAGCGCGTGCCGACGACATTGACATGACCGTGAACTACGGAGACGTGTACGCGCTGGTCAAAGAGATTGTCGAGGAGCGCGAGTTTGACCTCATCGAAGCGCTGGCTGGTACTATCGGCGACGAAGTGCTGGCGGGCTACCCTGTGAGCCGCGTGACAGTCCGTGTGCGAAAGCCCAATGCGCCTCTGGGCGGGCCTGCCGACTACGTGGAGTGCGAGATTAGCCGCGGCGCGGCCGGGGGAGGACAGCCGGGGCCCAGATGTGAGGACGACGTGTGTGAAGGTGAAGCCGAGCTTTGACATTCTACAAGTAGAAGAGACTGATTCGACGAACCGGATGGCACGGGTGCTGGCAGAAAGCGGAGCGTGTGACGGCACTGTGGTGGTCGCCGGACGGCAGACGGCGGGTCGCGGGCGGCGCGGGAGGTCCTGGTTGTCAAGTGGCGACTTCGGGCTGTGGTTCTCTGTAGTGCTCAGGCCGGAGTTTGAGCCGAACCTCGCGGGCCTTCTAGGGATTGGTGCGGCTGTTGCCGTTGCCCGTGCCGTAGACAAGCTTACCGGAGTGAGCGCCGATCTCAAGTGGCCCAACGATGTGCTGATAGGCGGCCGAAAGGTCTGCGGGGTGCTGGCCGAAGCATCGACAGCAGCCGGGCGCGTCGAGTGGGCCGTGGTCGGCGTGGGGATCAACCTGTTTCATCCTGAGGGTGGGTTTCCACCGGAGATATCGCCGGTGGCCACCTCGCTTTCCGAACACATGGGCCCGGAGGCCGCGATCGACCGTGAGCGCCTGCTGGGGGCAGTCCTAGATGAACTGGCGGACCGCCTTGCGCTACTTGAGCGGGAGGGCGCCCGCGGCGCTTGCGAGCTTGTGGACGAGGCTGAGCGCCTCATGCGGTCCATGATGGGCCGCCGGATAACGGTCAAGGCTGCGTCAGGCCAGTTTGAGGCGGTGGCTGTGCGATTGGACCACGAAGGCGGCTTGGTGGTCGCAAACGACTGCGGCGAGTCGATCAGAGTCACGTCGGCCGACGTATCAATAGGATATGGTCCGGCAGAATCGGCAGAATCGGCACAATCGGCGGAACCAGCAGAACCGGCAGAGGAGGCTCCTGCTCGATGAACAAGGCAATTGCTCTAGCTGTAGCTGCGTTGATGGTCGGCATGTCGTGTAGGGCGCCGGCGGTTGCTGCTGCGCCTTCGGTTCCGGCAGCCAGGACTGCCGCGGCGCCCGGACGCCTGACGCTGGAGCCGGGCTGGACCGATATCGCGCGGATCATCACAAATCTTGGGGGTGCCGGCGCATCGGTTGCCCTCTCCGCGGCACTTTTAGCTTACGACCCTCCCACAGGCAAGATGATGCTTAATGCCACCGCGTGCACTGCAGGGGTTGTGGAGGCGCTCAAGATAGGTTTAGGTCGCGCGCGGCCGTACGTGCCAGGTGATGGCGGACGGTTTACGGGCCCAAACCTATCGCCGGATTACCACTCCATGCCGTCGGGTCACACGGCTAATGCATTCGCCATGGCGACTGTGCTGTCACACAAACACCCCGACTGGTCCCCAGTGTTGTACGGGCTTGCGCTGGCGGTGGGCCTGAGCCGGATCGAGCTGGGCGTACACTGGCCGAGCGATGTTGTGATCGGGGCCGGCATAGGGCTTGCGGTGGGTATTCAGGTTACTCAGGGCCGTCTGCGCCTGTTTGCCTTCGACAACGATTAGCATTGAATGCTGAGAACAACTGAACCGTGGCGGCGCCAGATTTCCGGCGGCCACGGTTCGAGTGTCTTACCGACCTGACATCTCAGCGATCAATCCTCACCTCGCGTGGGTATGCATCCCAGGCACGGTCCACCAGGCGGCTGGGGCGCGGGCGAGGGCGGAACCTCAGGGAATTCTGGAACTGGCGGCATGGGGCCCGGCCCCGGCATTGTGGGGCACGGAGGCTGTGGGTACGGGTAGTACGGTGGACACGGGGTCGGCGCCGGCATCACCGGCATGGGCATCGGGCACGGCATAGGCATTGGGCATGGCATCGGTGTTGGACATGGCATCGGCGTTGGACATGGCATCGGCGTCGGCCATGGCCCCGGGCATGGCGCAGGCGTGGGAATCGGCTGCGGCATGGGAGCGGGGCCAGGGCACGGCATCGGAGTAGGGTACTGCGCAGGCGTGGGCATTATCAGCCCGGGGCATGGTGCCGGCTGTGCCGGCGGCCACATCATCTCGGGCGGATACATCGGGCATGGCGCAGGTGTAGGCATCGGCATCGGCGTTGGACATGGCATCGGGATTGGCGCCGGCGTCGGCTGAATGGCCTCCATCGGCGAACAGCAGAGGATCGTATCGAAGAACGTCGCGTGCCGGAGCTCGTCGCCGCATATATCGAGGATCGCCCGTTTCAGGCACTCTGTGGGAGCCAGTTGCGCCATCCTGCTATAGGAGTGGACTCCTTCGATTTCGTCTGCATAGGCATCCTGTACCATGGAGAAGAAGTCGTTGGAAGGCAGCACGTGATATCACCTCGTCATGTGGGTTCTAGCTTCTTCAGTGGCAGTATATTGCTAGGGTCCTCGTCAAGTTCCCATGCCTTAGTCACTTCTGCGCGATTGCGGCAGCTGACAGATAATGCGGAGGTATGCCCCATGGCAGATGAGAGGCGATCCATTGACCTATCAGTAACGGGAATGTCATGCGCAGCCTGCGCTGCTCGCGTCGAACGATCGCTGAAACACGAACCCGGGATCCACCAGGCCAGCGTCAATCTGGCATCGGAGACTGCTCGCGTGCTGTATGATCCCGGCGTTGTGGATCCAGACCGGATCATCCAGGTTGTGGAAAACGCCGGGTACAGCGCTCGTGAACTAGTTCGTGACCGGCGCGAGGACGATGCACGCAAGGCCGAGGATAGGCGGAGAGCAGGCATGAACTGGGGCCTGTTCTGGGTCGGCGCGGTCCTCAGTCTTCCCATGGTCATCGGGATGCTGGCGGAACTCGCCGGCGTGCATTCGCTCATGTTCCTGATGGACCCTGTGCTCGGGTTTGTGCTGGCCACGCCGGTTGTGCTGGTGCCCGGTTCGCGCTTTTACATCAGCGCTTACAAGACCGTGACGCACGGCGGCGCCAATATGGACGTGCTCGTGGCCTTGGGCACGGGCGCGGCCTACGTGCTGAGCGTGGTAAACACGTTTTTTGCTCGCGGTCCAGTCTACTACGAAGCGGCCGCGGTTGTGATAACCTTGGTGCTTCTAGGGAAGAACCTTGAGCACGGCGCCAAAGGAAGAGCGAGCGAGGCCATTCGGAAACTTGTCTCTCTTACCCCGCGCACAGCGACGATTATGCGCGGCGAAATCGAGGAGACGGTAGCGGTAGAACAAGTTATGCCCGGCGACATAGTGATCGTGAGGCCCGGCGAGCGGGTGCCTGTGGACGGAGAGATCATCGAAGGCTATACATCCATCGATGAATCCATGCTTACCGGTGAGAGTATCCCTGTGGACAAAGGCGCCGGCGATGCGGCGGTGGGAGGAACGGTAAACCAGCACGGCATGTTCAAGATGCGCGCTACTCACGTGGGAGCAGACACCGCGCTGGCGCAGATAGTCCGTCTGGTGGAGGAAGCCCAGGGAAGCAAGGCTCCGATACAACGGCTCGCGGACGTGGTAGCGTCTTACTTCGTCCCCACTGTTCTGGCGATTGCGGCGGTCACCTTTGTCGGTTGGCACTTCGCAGGGGTAGGCATTGCGCAGGCCCTGGTTAATGCCACGTCCGTGCTGGTCATCGCATGCCCGTGTGCACTCGGGCTAGCTACGCCTACGGGGATAATGGTGGCCACGGGGCGCGGGGCCGAACTGGGGGTGCTCATCCGCGGCGGTGAACACCTGGAGAGGCTGAGCCGGATCGATGCGGTAGTCGTCGACAAGACGGGCACGCTTACCCAGGGCAAGCCCCGAGTAGTCGATTCTAAGGTGTTCCTGTCGCTGAAGCCCGGCGAAGCACTGAGGTTGGCGGCTGCTGCTGAGAGGGCGTCGGAGCATCCATTGGGCAGGGCGATTGTGGAGGAGGCGGATCTTCAGGGTCTGAACGCGCCGATGCCCACCGACTTTCGCAGTGTGCCCGGCCGCGGGGTTACGGCACAGGTGGACGGGCGCCAGGTGGCGGTTGGGACGCTCGCATTCTTGTCTGATCTCGGGGTCGACGTAGCGGACGATGTAGTGAGAGCCCTAGAGCACATGGAGGAGAAGGGCGAGACCGGAGTCCTGCAGGCGGTGGACGGTACTGTTACGGCCGCGTATGGAATCGCCGACCAGCTTCGCCCAGAGTCGGCCGGTGTGATTGCGGAGCTTTTCGGGCTGGGCCTCGAGGTCTACATGATAACCGGCGACAATGCCCGTACAGCCGCGGCCATAGCGCGTCAGGTGGGAATACCCGATGAGAACGTCATGGCCGAAGTGTTGCCTGACGGCAAGGCTGAGCAGGTGGAAAAGATGCGGCGGCGTGGCCTGCACGTCGCCATGGTGGGAGACGGCATTAATGACGCTCCTGCTCTCGCCACGGCGGATGTTGGGATCGCCATGAGCGCCGGCACCGACATCGCCATGGAGGCCGCGGACATCACGATAGTCGGGGGCCTCCACAGGTTGCCGGACGCGATCAGGCTGTCAAGAGCTACTCTCGGTATCATCAAGCAGAACCTATTCTGGGCGTTCATCTACAATGCCGTGGGTATCCCTTTGGCTGCGTTCGGCATAATGCCGCCGATATACGCCGGCGCAGCCATGGCCGCAAGTTCTGTGTCGGTCGTATCCAACTCGCTTAGGCTTAAGCGGTTCGATGCCGCGAGTAGTGTGGTCAAGAGGTGATTCTGGGTTTATGTTGAATATCCCATAAGGTTGTCTGCCTATTTCAAAGGGGGGGATCATCACATTGAACCAGGGGGATCTTTCGGGCGAGTATGGTCGCTGGAAGAGCGGTCCGTACGCGAAGACTTGCGCCAGATTCCCTGAGCGCAAGGAGAGATTCGAAGGCAGCTCGGGGATAGAAGTCAAGCCGCTGTACACGCCGCTCGATGTCGAACAGGTAGATTACGTCAATGATCTAGGGTTCCCAGGTGAGTATCCGTACAACCGCGGCGTCCAGCCCACGATGTACCGCGGCCGATTCTGGACCATGAGGCAGTATGCAGGGTTTGCGACAGCCGAGGAGTCGAACAGACGCTACAAGTACCTTCTGGAGCAGGGGCAGACAGGCCTGTCGGTCGCTTTCGACCTGCCTACGCAGATCGGGTACGACTCTGACCATGAGCTTTCCGCGGGCGAAGTAGGGAAGGTGGGCGTGGCCATCGACTCTTTGGCCGATATGGAGACGCTGTTTGATGGGATACCTCTCGACAAGGTCTCCACGTCGATGACGATCAACGCTCCTGCGTCCATGCTTCTTGCCATGTACATTGCCGTCGCTGAAAAGCAGGGCGTCTTCGCCAACAAGCTGAACGGCACTATTCAGAATGACATTCTCAAGGAGTACGCTGCCCGGGGCACCTATATATTCCCGCCAAAACCATCAATGAGGCTGATCACGAACATCTTCGAGTACTGCTCTACCGCTGTGCCTAGGTGGAATACCATCAGTATCAGCGGCTACCACATCAGGGAGGCCGGCGCCACTGCAGTCCAGGAAGTAGCGTTCACTTTGGCAGACGGAATCGCCTACGTCAAGGCCGCGGTCGACGCAGGCCTGGATGTAGACGACTTCGGGCCCAGGCTCTCGTTCTTCTTCAACGCCCACAACGATCTGCTGGAGGAAGTGGCCAAGTTCAGAGCGGCCAGGAGATTGTGGGCGCGGATCATGCGCGACAGGTTCGGAGCTAAGGATCCCAAGTCGATGCAGCTTCGTTTTCACACTCAGACTGCCGGGTGCACCCTCACGGCTCAGCAGCCCGACAACAACATCGTCAGGGTAACCTTGCAGGCGCTCGCGGCGGTGCTCGGGGGCACTCAGTCGCTTCACACTAACTCCCGCGATGAGGCGCTGGCGCTTCCATCGCAGGACTCGGTGCGCATCGCCCTCAGGACCCAGCAGATCATCGCGTATGAAAGCGGCGTGGCCGACACTATTGATCCTCTTGCGGTGTCTTACTACATCGAGGCGCTCACCGACGAGATCGAGCGGGCGGCGGCGGACTATATACGCAGGATCGACGAGATCGGCGGCGCTCCGGCGGCCATAGAACGCGGGTTCATCCAGGCCGAGATCGAAGAGAGTGCGTACCGCTACCAGATGGAGATAGAGTCGGGCGATCGAACGATAGTGGGGCTCAACGATTTCCAGATAGAAGAGGATCGACCCAGCGGTCTTCTCAAAGTCGATCCGGCCGTGGGAGATCTGCAGTGTAGGAAGCTCGCCCAGCTTCGGGCGGAGCGCGACAACGCGGCAGTGGAGGCGAGCCTTGCGGCGCTTGAGCACGCGGCTTCGGGGTCCGACAATCTGATGCCGTACATTCTGGACGCTGTGAGGGCATATGCGACGCTGGGAGAGATGTGCGGCGTCCTCCGAGGCGTCTTCGGCGAGTACAAGCCCACGGTGGCCTACTAGGAAGGGGGAGAGCGACACGATGGATGAGGGTAGGAAGATCAGAGTCCTCGTCGCCAAGCCCGGCCTTGACGGGCATGACCGGGGCGCGAAGGTGGTCGCGCGCGCCCTGCGCGACGCTGGCATGGAAGTGATATACACGGGCCTTCGGCAGACGCCGGAGCAGATCGTGGCGGCAGCGATTCAGGAGGACGTGGATGTCGTGGCCATGTCCATTCTCTCCGGGGCTCACAACTACCTGTTCCCCAGAGTGATGCAGCTTTTGCGCGAGCGGGGAGTCGATGATGTGCTGGTGGTGGGCGGCGGCATCATACCCGACGAGGATATCCCAGGGCTTAAGGAGTGCGGCATCGCGGAGGTGTTCACTCCCGGGGCCTCGACCGCCGACACGGTGAAATTCATACGCGAGAACATCAAGAGGTAGGCATCGGAATGGACTGGCAGGAGATTGTGAGCCGGGCGCTGGCACGCGACATCCGCGCGGTGTCCCGGCTCATATCCATCGTGGAGGACCGTCGATCAGGATTCGAGAACGCATACGCTGCGATATACCCTCACACGGGCAGGGCCCATGTCATTGGCATTACCGGTCCCCCCGGATCGGGCAAGAGCACGCTTGTTGACAAGATGGCGGCCGAGTACCGCGGGCGGGGCAAGACCGTCGGGATCGTGGCGGTAGACCCCACCAGTCCGTTCACAGGCGGCGCGCTCCTCGGCGATAGGTTGCGCATGCAACGCCACTCGCTGGACGACGGGGTGTTCATCAGGAGCATGGGCACGCGCGGGCATTTGGGCGGAGTGTCGCGGGCCACATCGGGCGTGGTGGATGTGCTCGATGCCGCCGGGTACGACTACGTGCTCATTGAGACCGTGGGCGTGGGCCAGTCGGAAGTGGAGATCGCTTCACTTGCCGATACGGTGGCTCTTGTGCAAGTGCCTGGGCTTGGAGACGACATCCAGGTGATCAAGGCCGGCGTCATGGAGATCGGCGACGTGTTCGTGGTCAACAAGAAGGACCGGCCGGGCGTTGAGAGGGTGGTTGCCGAGATACGCATGGCGCTCGACCTGGCCGGAAATGCGTCAGGACGCGTCAGGGCGTACTCGGGGCATCACGGGCCGACGGCCGCATCGGCAGCGGGAGCAGTTGCTACGACTGAAGTTACTCCGTGGCGCCCGCCCATTTTGCAGACCATGGCGGAGTCAGGCGAAGGCGTAGCGGAAGTATGTGACATGTGCGATGTGCACATGTGCCGCCTTACAGAAGACGGCACGCTGGTTGAGCGGAGGCTCAGGCGTGCCAAGTCAGAGACTATGCAGATCGCGTCGGATCTGATCTGGCGGGGGCTTGCCGATGATCCGCGGACGCTTGAGGCGGCGGAAGGATTGGCCCGGAAGGTGGCGCAGAGGGAGATGGATCCGTACGTCGCCGGCCGGAGCTTGCGCGAACTGATAGTAAACTAGCATCTGGTCATTAGAGGAGGGGATAGCTGTGGTCCGCAAGGTCGACCATATCGGCGTGGCAGTGTCCAACCTCGAGGAAGCCTTGAAGATATACACCGACGTGCTCGGGCTGACGCTACACGGCACTGAGGTCGTGGAGGAGCAGAAGGTGCGAGTAGCGTTCATGCCTGTGGGCGACACCGAGATCGAACTTCTGGAATCCACTGATCCGGAGGGCCCTATTGCCAAGTTCATTGAGAAGCGTGGCGAAGGCATACAGCACATCGCCTTCAGAGTAGACGACATCGAGGAAGCGCTCGAGCAGATGAGGCAGAAGGGAGTGCGCCTCATCGATGAGAAACCTCGCTACGGAGCGGGAGGAGCGCGCATTGCCTTCCTGCATCCCAAGGCCACAGGCGGGGTCTTGGTTGAGCTGTGCGAACGCGAAGAGTAAGAGGAGTGCGATGGTAAATGAAGTCAAAGCGGCTCTGCGTATCAGTCTTTGCAGTTGTTGTGGCCGTAATGGTGCTTGGAGGAGCCTGCTCCGCGCAGGCAGGTGGAGGAGGCAATTCCGTCGGGTATCTCTTCCTTAGGCTTGACGATCTCAATGGGAAGCTCGAAGAAGCCGGCTTCAACGAGATGCCCAAAGGCATGATTGCGTGGGGCGGGTACGGGCTCGGCGAGATAGGCGACGGCAGGTGGTCCATAGGCGGAATGGGCATGGGCGGATCCGCCAAGTCCCCTGCCACTGCCGGCGAAAACCCCAAAACCGCCACCTTGGACCTGGGCTACGGAGGGATTCTGGTTCAGTACAATGCCTGGAGGTCCGACAAGGCCAGCCTGGGGCTTGGCGCTGTCCTAGGCGCAGGAACCGCTACGCTCACGACGAGACGTGGATCCATTGACGATTTCGATGAGCTTCTGGGTGATGCTGGCAACACCGCTTCGCTTTGGAGACCGTACCTGATGGTTCAGCCGCAGGCATCGATGACGTTCCCGGTATCTGTGTTTGCGGACGTCCGTATAACCGGAGGATACTCCTTCTTCTATGCCCCCATAGGCTGGATTGACGGGATGAACTTCAGGAATGCCATCGACGGTCCGCTCAAGACAATGGGAATCCCCTTCATTGAAGTGGGCATCGCTTTCGGAGGGCCAAGGATTTAGAGCTGAACCCTGGAGAGTAAGGAGCACCCCCGGCACAGCCGCAAGCTGCAGATCCGGGGGTGCTCTGCCATATGCTCGTTCAGATGCTCGTTGTGTGTGCCGGGTAGCCTGGCCGTGCGCCGGGTCGACCCGGCGGCACCTTATCCGAAACGCGACAGGAGCACGCCGGCAACGATCGCCGAGCCTATGACCCCGGCAACGTTGGGCCCCATGGCGTGCATGAGCAGGAAATTGCCTGGCTTCTCTTCCTGTGCAACGACCTGCACGACGCGGGCGGCCATCGGCACTGCCGACACCCCGGCCGAGCCGATCAGCGGGTTAACCTTGCGCCCGGAGAGCCAACACATGAGGTTTCCGAGAAGCACACCGCCGGCGGTGCCGCCCGAGAACGCTATCAGGCCGAGCACAATGATCCCTATGGTCTGCCAGGTCAGGAAGGTGGAGGCTCTGGCCGTGGCCCCAACAGTCGTCCCTAGGAAGATCGTGATGATGTTTATCAGATCGTTCTGGGCCGTTTTGGATAGACGATCTACCACTCCCGACTCGCGAAGGAGATTGCCCATCATCAGCATCCCAACTAGTGCGGCTGCCGACGGCAGCATCAGCCCTACTACGATGGTGACAATGATAGGAAACAACACTCTCTCCGTCTTTGATACGGGCCTCAGCTGGTCCATGATTATCTGGCGGTCCGCTTTGCGGGTGAGCGCCCGCATTATCGGCGGCTGAATGATCGGCACCAGCGCCATATACGAATAGGCAGCGATGGCGATGGGGCCAAGCAGTTCTGGGGCGAGACGGGTTGTGACGTATATGGCTGTGGGCCCATCTGCTCCGCCTATGATCCCGATGGAGCCTGCCTGCGGCGGCGTGTAGCCAAGCAAGAGGGCGCCGAGAAACGTGATGAATATGCCAAGCTGGGCGGCGGCGCCGAGCAGTATCGTGGATGGGTTCGCAATCAGAGGCCCGAAATCGGTCATGGCTCCTACTCCCAGGAATATGAGGGGCGGGTAGATCCCCAACTTCACTCCCTGGTACAGGTAATAAAGAAGTCCGCCGACGATTCCGTCTCTCGGTCCGTCCATCAGACCTGCAAGCGGCAGGTTCGCAAGCAACATTCCGAATGATATGGGCAGAAGAAGCAGGGGTTCGAATTTGCGCACAATGGCAAGGTACATCAGTACTCCGGAAACACCGATCATTACCAGTTCCCGCCATGTGATCGCAGCGAAGCCCGTGCTCTGCAGCAGCTCAACTAAGGCTTCTTGCACAGGTGATAGCCCCCTTTATGCCGGATCGATGGAAATGAGGAGGTCTCCGGTGTTGACCGAAGCTCCCTTCTCTACTGCGACCTGGCTCACTACGCCTGCGCGGCCGGCGAATATCTCGTTCTCCATCTTCATGGCCTCGAGCATCATAACAACAGTTCTTGGCTGGACACGGTCGCCCACCTTGACCCGGACATCAGTGATCGTCCCGGGCATTGGTGCGGCGACACCGCTCCCATTGGCGCTAGGTGCGACGGGCGCGGCCTTGGTGGCGGCCGGCGCGGGGACCGCTTTCGGAGCAGGGGTCGGAACCGACGGCGGCGCGGGGGGCGTCGGCGATGTGGCGATGGCAGCCGGAGCAGGGTTGGCGATGGTGGGCGCTCCGCCGATTTCTTCTACTTCCACCTCGTACATGTTCCCATTTACCTGAACACGAAACTTCCTCACTTAGCAGTCCTCCTCCAAACAGGATTGAACTGATTACCCTACTAGGTAGTTTGCTACGCCCTTCGGCGAGTCGCCATGATCTCTTGCCTGCCCGCAAGCCCCCAAATGTTCGATGCTGCAGCAGGCACAGGACCCACTGGCCTTACTGATCTTATCTGCATAGGCGCGCCACTCTCGGCCGTCAGCACAGCCATCACTGCCGAGATCGCGGCTACCTCCTCGTCAGGACGGCCCGGGTGCTCCGATTGGGCTGCCGGTCCTTCCATCGTGGCAGGAGGATTATTCTTGACATGGGCCGGGCCCGACATGGCCGGGGCATTCGATGGCCTGTTATTGTTGCCATTGGCCTTGCTGAACCTGGCCATCAGAATCATTACACCCTGCAGTATGAGCAGGCCGACAAAAGTAACCACCATGCCCAAGGCCAGCGTTTGCAGGCCGAGCAGTAGATCCTCACTTACGGTCATCGCTCATGCCTCCCATCACACCGGGATGTTTCCATGTTTCTTGGGAGGACGCGACTCCCGTTTGGTTGACAACATGTCGAGCGCGCCCAGGAGCCTGGCACGCGTCTCCGCCGGATCAATCACGTCATCGACGAACCCGCGCGCTGCAGCTACGAAGGGATTGGCGAACTTGGAGCGGTACTCCTCGATTTTCTGTTTGCGCGCTTCATCCGGGTTTTCGGCCGCGTCAATCTCGCGACGGAAGATGATGTTGGCCGCGCCGTCGGGGCCCATGACCGCGATCTCAGCCCCGGGCCATGCGAATACAGCATCAGCGCCCAGGTCACGGCTGCACATGGCCAGGTATGCCCCGCCGTACGCCTTCCGGACGATCAGCGTTATCTTGGGCACCGTGGCCTCGGAGTAGGCGTACAGCATCTTGGCTCCGTGCCTGATTATGCCGCCCGTTTCCTGATTGACGCCGGGAAGAAAGCCGGGCACGTCCACCAAGTTGACGACTGGGACGTTGAATGCGTCGCAGAACCTGATGAACCGGGCGGCCTTGTCGGACGCGTTTATGTCGAGGCAACCGGCTGCCACACGGGGCTGGTTGGCGATAATCCCGATGGGCCGCCCGCCCAGGCGGGCAAAACCTACGATTATGTTCATGGCGTAATACTGATGTACTTCGAAGAAGTCTGCATCATCGACGAAACCCGTGATCACGTGGCGCATATCGTACGCTCTATTCGACTCGGGCGGTACGATCTCGCGCATCTGGGGATTTGCGTGAGTAGCAACCTCGGAGCAGGCGGATACCGGAGGGTCCTCCAGATTGTTGCCGGGCAAGTATGACAGGAGCTTGCGGATGGCCATGAAGCAGTCGTCCTCGGCGTCGTACATGAAGTGCGCAACGCCGCTCGTGCGGTTGTGCGTCGCGGCCCCGCCCAGCTCATCGGCGGATACGTCCTCGCCCGTGACGGCCTTGATTACCTGTGGCCCGGTGATGAACATGTTGGCGCCCTGCACCATGAACACAAAGTCCGTCAGTGCAGGGGAGTAGACCGCGCCCCCTGCGCAGGGCCCCATGATCACCGAGATTTGTGGGATTACCCCTGATGAAATGGTGTTTCTGTAGAAGATCTGGCCGTAGCCTGAGAGTGCGTCAACGCCCTCCTGAATGCGTGCTCCGCCTGAATCGTTGATACCGATGAGCGGCGCTCCGACCTTGGCTGCCAGGTCCATGACCTTGCAGATCTTTCGGGCATGCATTTCTCCCAGTGAGCCGCCCATGACCGTGAAGTCCTGAGCGAAGATGAACACCTTGCGGCCGTCTATGCTGCCGTAGCCGGTGACGACCCCCTCGCCCGGAAGTTCCCGTTTGTCCATTCCAAGATCATGGCACCTGTGTTCGACGAACATGTCGAGTTCGGCAAAGCTTCCCGGATCCAGTAGACGTTCGATGCGCTCCCTGGCGGTAAGCTTGCCCGCCGCGCGCTGTTTTTCGATGCTCTTGGGGCCGCCCCCGTCGAGCACCTTGCCTTTTCGGGCATTCAAATTGCGGAGCTTGTCGTTGTCGCCCAAGAAAACTCACCTCGCTTAATCGCTCGAACAGGCCTGTGCGAACTGCATGTTGCATTGGTATATCCCCAGGATGAGGCAGCGGAATGGCCTAGGCACACCAAACCTATTATACACTTTGCAGACAACTGTCGCCATAACCTGCGTACGTAATCGGGCTGCAGGAATACCCACTATGTTTCGCGTATCACTCAATACTCGGCACAATCGGCACGTCGAACCGCTCATAACGGCCTAAGGTGGTGTTGTATATGGATTTCATCGAAATGCGAAGCGACACACTGACTCTTCCCACTGACGAGATGCGCGAAGCGATGCGCTATGCCGAGGTGGGCGATGATGTTTACGGTGAGGACCCGACTGTAAGTAGACTTGAGGAATTGGCTGCCATGAAGGTGGGCAAGGAGGCGGCCGTATTCGTGCCTAGTGGGACCATGGGCAACCTGCTGGCAGTGATGACCCATTGCAGGCGTGGCGACGAGATACTGATGGAATCGGAATGCCACATCTACTACTACGAGGTAGGGGGGCTCTCCGCGGTGGCCGGTGCGGTTCCTCGCCTCGTGAAGGGCGCAAATGGTGTGCTCGATCCGGGGGATGTCGAGGCGGCCATCAGGGAAGAGAACATACATTACTCTCCTGCTGCATGCCTCGCCATTGAGAATACACACAATAGGGGTGGCGGCACGGTGACGCCTACCGACACCATGGCTGCACTCCGCCGGGTTGCGGACGCGCATGGACTGGCTATA
>Ga0116190_1002649_pt1 | contig 14020 bp, 12 predicted proteins | sample AD_JPNTR4_MetaG_FD_89808 | JGI IMG/M metagenome (GOLD analysis project Ga0116190, IMG submission 89808) | Active sludge microbial communities of municipal wastewater-treating anaerobic digesters from Japan - AD_JPNTR4_MetaG | ecosystem: Engineered > Bioreactor > Anaerobic > Digestate | place...
ACGAGGCCGTTTTTGCCCTCATGGAGGGAGTGGCCAAGGCGGAAGCCATCGACGAAGTCATGAAACTTGGGATGAACCATCCGATGGGACCCCTCCGGCTCGCCGATCTCATCGGGCTGGATGTGTGCTTGAGCATCATGAATGTGCTGTATGACGGCTTCAAAGATCCGAAATACCGTCCATGCCCCTTGCTAAGGCAGATGGTTGACGCAGGCTGGCTGGGTCGCAAAACCGGTAAAGGATTCTACGATTACCAATGACAGATCAGAGTTTGCGATGACCTTTTGCGCGGACTCAGGGGAGACAAGAAAAATGAGCGAGGACCAGAACAAAAAACGGGCCATCGAGATGGCGTTGACACAGATTGAAAGACAATTCGGAAAAGGCTCCATCATGCGACTGGGTGACCGGACGGGAATAGCTGTTCCTGTAATCCCTTCCGGGTCGCTGTCTCTGGATGCCGCCCTGGGCGTTGGCGGTCTTCCGCGCGGTCGCGTGATAGAGATCTACGGGCCAGAATCGAGCGGCAAGACGACAATTGCTTTACACGCCATTGCCGAGGCACAAAAGGCAGGTGGGAGCGCAGCCTTCATCGATGCTGAGCACGCCATGGACGCAGAGTACTCCAAACGCCTCGGCGTCAATATTGATGACCTGCTTGTTTCCCAACCAGACAGTGGGGAACAGGCATTGGAAATTGCCGAAATGCTGGTCCGCAGCGGCGCCATCGATATCCTGGTGGTCGATTCTGTTGCCGCGCTGGTTCCCAAGGCGGAGCTTGAGGGCGAAATGGGCGACTCGCATGTTGGCCTGCAAGCCAGGCTTATGTCTCAGGCGTTGCGGAAGCTGACAGGAATTGTCTCAAAATCCAACACCTGTCTGATCTTCATAAACCAGATTCGTGAGAAGATCGGCGTGATGTTTGGCAATCCGGAGACAACCACCGGAGGCCGGGCGCTTAAGTTCTATTCGTCGGTGCGGCTGGAGATCCGACGGGTGGCGAGTATTAAAGAAGGAGAGACTAACATTGGCAGCCGGACCAAGGTGAAAGTTGTCAAGAACAAGCTAGCCCCTCCGTTTAAAGAGGCAGAATTCGATATCACATTCGGAGTCGGAATTTCCCGCGAAGGGGAACTGCTGGACCTCGCAGTCGACAAGAAGATTATCGACAAGAGCGGATCGTGGTTTTCCTATGGGCAGGAACGGCTGGGGCAGGGAAGAGAGGCTGCCAAGCAGTTCTTGCGTGACAATCCGACCGTTACGGAGGAAATTGCGCAGAAAGTGAAAATAGCCCTGGGGCTGATTCCGCCGTTGCAGAAGGTGGAGGCGGCCGGCAAGTAACGAGGTCGGGACTAAGGATATCAAAGCAGCGTTTTTTTGGAAGCATAACCAACAAAAGTTGCATTGTTAGGCACGCCTCCGGCGTGCCGTGGCGGACTCGGGCGAGTCCAACCAGTCTGCGCGTACACACGATATCCTGCCGTCCCGGCTCGCATCCCCCTTCCTTTTCCGCATACTTCCGGGGTAAGATTTTCTTTCAACCTTGCTCGGGGGTCGTCCAACGGTAGGACAGCGGCCTTTGGAGCCGCTGATCCAGGTTCGAATCCTGGCCCCCGAGCCACGTCGCGATGCCGGAACTCCCTGAAGTAGAAACAATTCGTCGAGGCTTGGAGCCCCATATCATCGGCCTCCGTCTGCAGTCGATCCTCGTCACCGATCAGAAAATCCTGACGCCTTCCGCCAGGGAAGGAAGGCTGGCTGCTCTCGAGGGCCAGCGGATTGAAGGTCTTTCCCGGCGGGGCAAGTACCTGGTGATGGAGTTGACTCGGCAATATCTTGTCTTTCACCTCGGCATGACCGGTCAGTTGACGCTTCGGGATCCCAGACGCCCGGATTCACGCGCCTTTCAGCGAACGATAACCGGCCTTGAGCGGTGCGAGCAACATGCGCCTGATCGCCACACGCACCTGCACATCATCTTCGACGATGGCCGGCAGTTGCTGTTTCGTGACATCAGGAAATTCGGGCGCATCTATTTGTTGTCTCGGACAAATGATGAGCTGGCCGGGTTTTTCCGGGCCCATCGGCTGGGGCTTGAACCGTTTACCGCCGAGTATAACCTGAAAGCTTTCCTTGCGAGGTTCAGGAACCGAAAGCTGCGCGTCAAGTCGCTCCTTTTAAATCAGAGTTTTGTGGCGGGTGTCGGCAACATTTACGCGGATGAAGCTCTTTTTGAAGCTGGTATTCACCCAGCCCGGAGAGTCTCAAGTCTTCGCAAGGCCGAAAAGGAACGGTTGTTTTTCGCTCTTCCCACGGTTCTGCAGCGCGGGATTGAATCGGGTGGGACCACCTTTAGAGATTTTGTGAATAGCGACGGGGAGCGAGGAAACAACCAGGAGAAGCTGTTGGTATACGGGCGTGAGAATCGGCGTTGCTTGAGATGCGGGACGCCGGTAAAGAAGGTTGTGATCAGTCAGAGGGGCACGCACTTCTGCCCGACCTGCCAGCCGCTCAAGCGAAGACGGACGCGCCTGGATCGCGATTAAGCATATTGGCAGTATCTTTCGCCGTTTGACGTCTCCAATCCCGAGGGCTGGCCGGTTGCCTAGTTCAGCCTGATCTCTGGTGCCAGCATCCAGGGGGCGGGAGTCATCAGCGAACGGGCTTCCTCTTCAATCCAGCTTTTCAGCAGATCTGTCTTCGGAAGCCTGACTGGCAGGAGATCTCCGCTCGACAGAGATTCCCAAAGCGTCTTGGGCCGCGGATAGAGTACCAGCTGAAGTTTCTCGTCCTTATCCAGTTTGAGCGCTTGTCGCATGTCTTCGATAGCTTTCCTGATTCCCCCGATCTCATCGACTAACCCGGCGGCTTTCGCCTGGGTACCCGTATAGACACGGCCGCGGGCTTTGCCTTCCAGCTTGTCAAACGGCATCTCGCGCGATTTGGCTACCTTGTCGACAAACGTCTCGTAGACATCCGCCATCCAGGCTTCGACCTGACTTCTCTGTTCCGCGGAAAGGGAATCGTTCAGTGAGAAAATATCGGCATTCGGGGAGATCTTCACTTGCTCAACATTTACTCCAATCCAATCATGGAATCCGCTGAGGTCGAACTTGCCGAAGATGACTCCAATAGATCCGGTAATGGTCGAGGGCTGTGTCACGATTTTTCCGGCGTTCATCGAAATATAGTAGCCGCCGGATGCAGCGACTCCCGACATTGACACAATGACCGGCTTGCCCTGCTTCTCGAGCAGTCTGACCTCTTCCCAAATCATCTCCGATCCGACCACCGATCCTCCCGGACTGTTTACACGAAGGATGACGCCCTTGACAGATTTGTCTTCTCTCAAGCGCCCGAGAAGCGCTGCCAGGGTGTTTCCACCTACAATTCCGCTAAGTTCCTCCGAGCTGCCCGAAGTGATGATCCCTTCGGCGGCAACGAAAGCGACCCTGGTTCCCCTCCTGACGCCGTAGCGATCTGCAGCCGCATTCCGATATTTCTCCACGTTTAAGCCCTTGTAGGCCTTCTCCTGGCCCTCTTTGGCGAACTTCAGGCTGTCACGCACGTCGTGCTTGTAACCCAGCCGGTCGACCAGCTTCTCACGAAGCGCTTCATCATCCCTGATAATGCCTTGTGCCATGAGCTGGCGCAGCCGATCCGGGTCAATCTTTCGGTCGGAGGCCACCGTCGTAACAAATCGTTCCTCCAAGTCCCGAACGATTGACTCGAGCATTCCCCGGTATTCGGGAGTCATGCGCTCCCGTGTATAGGTCCCGGGATTCTTGTACTCCTTGAATTCGATGAACTCAGGCTTTATGCGAAGTTTCTCCAGCGTACCCTTATAGAAGCTGACTTCGGCCAGCAAACCGTTAACCAGAAGCCCGGCGCCCGGGTTTAAAGTAATCGAGTCGCATGCCGAGGCCAGGTACATCTCGGCTTCTCCCGGCAGATCAAGCGCCATAAAACAGTGCACCGGCTTCTTCGACTCTCTGAAATGCCTGATGGCATCGCGTAATTCCTCGATCTCGGCAAACCCCATGGCCAGGGGCTGGATTTCCAGGTAGACGGCCTTTATCCTTTCGTCTCTGGCAGCATAGTCGAAAGCCTGGTGCAGCGAGAACAGATCAGCGCCCTCTGGTTGCAGCAACTGCAGCAGCGGATTAGCCGGCGGCACTTCGGGCACGTTGCCTGATACGATCACTTCGAGAACGGAATTGTCGGCTACCGGGGCAGGCTGCTGCAGAGCCCAGAAAAAGAAAATCCCTGCGGCGATCATGATCAGGATCATCACGACAACTCCAAGGATCACCAGCAGAAGAGTTCGTCCGCTCATTTGTTTTCTCCTCTGACGATTGTATGCTGCCGGTGTAGGCTAGGCCAAGTAGTGAAGAGAAGGGTGGTGGGAAGGGACAATCGTGATTTGCCATCATTAAGATCATTAAGAAAAGAAGGAGGAGTGCAATTTCATGGAGAAGATCAGGGTTGGTTTTGTGGGACTCGGGATAATGGGAAGGCCCATGGCGGGGCACCTGTTACGGGCTGGTTTTCCTCTGACCGTCTTCAATCGAACAAGAGCGAAAGCGGAAGAGCTTGGTCGGGAGGGGGCGGTTGTCGTGGATTCTCCACAAGAGGTCGGCACCGCCTCTGATGTCACGATTACAATGGTTTCAGACACTCCGGATGTCGAACAGGTTGTTGCCGGCCCGCAAGGTATCCTTGAAGGAATCAAGCCCGGCTCCCTGGTAGTGGACATGAGCACTGTTTCTCCAGAGCTAGAAAGGCGTTTGCAGCAGAAGCTTCGGGAAAAAGGCTGTGATCTTCTCGATGCACCGGTGTCAGGTGGAGATGTCGGAGCTCGCCATGCCACCCTGGCAATCATGGTTGGAGGCGACCGCGCTGCTTTCGAACGAGTCCTGCCGATCTTAGAAGTGATGGGGAACACAATCACTTACTGTGGACCGGTCGGGAGCGGGCAGTTGACCAAGCTCTGCAATCAGATCCTGGTATCCGTCAATCTTCTAGCCGTTTGCGAGGCACTTGTATTTGCCCGCAAGAATGGGCTGGACCCATTAACCATGATTGACGCTGTCAGCGGTGGAGCGGCATCCAGTTGGCAGTTGGTAAATCTCGGACCGAAGGTAGCCAAACGAGACTTTCAGCCGGGATTCATGGTCGACTTGATGCAGAAGGACCTGCGACTGGTCCTTGAAACTGCAACCGCCAACCCGACTCCACTGCCGGCCACTGCCTTGGTTCAGCAACTCTTCAAGTCGGTTCAAATACAGGGCCTTGGGCGGGAAGGGACCCAGGCACTCGCCAAGGCCCTTGAGGCGCTTGCTGGGATTTAGCTCGCGCGATCTGCGGCCCGCGGATAAAACGGATCACGCGGATTGCGCGGATGAAAACAAAAAAAGGCCAACGAATGCTTCGATTCGTTGGCCTTTGATCCGTCAGCTTGTTAACTTTTCGTTAACTGTTCTTGATGGCCGCTTGCGCTGCTGCCAGGCGTGCAACCGGGACACGGAACGGTGAGCAGCTGACGTAATTCTGGTTGATCAGGTGGCAGAACTCGATGGATGCCGGGTCTCCGCCATGCTCTCCGCAGATTCCGACCTCGAGGTCGGGGCGGGTTTTTCGCCCTTTCTCCACCGCGATCTTCATCAGCTGACCCACGCCTTCGCGATCAATCGTCTGGAAGGGATTCGTCGTAAGGATTCCCTTTTCGACATAATCGAGCAAGAACCGAGCTTCAGCATCATCGCGCGAATAGCCGAAGGTCATCTGAGTCAGGTCATTGGTTCCGAAGGAGAAGAACTCGGCCAGTGTCGCAATCTCGTCAGCCGTAACAGCAGCCCGCGGGATCTCGATCATGGTCCCGAACTTATACTCGATCGTTACACCCTTCTCTGCCATTACGGCCTTGGCGACCTCTTCGAGCTGGGGCTGAATGAGTTTGAGCTCGTTAACGTGCCCAGTCAGCGGAATCATAACCTCGGGCTTCACCTGGACCCCCTCCTTGGCCACGTTGCAGGCTGCTTCGAAAATCGCACGAACCTGCATTTTGACGATTCCAGGCATCACGATACTCAGGCGGACACCTCGCAATCCCATCATCGGGTTGCTCTCGTGCATGCTTCGGACAGTCTGCAGCAGGGCCTCCTCTTCTGCCAGCCCCTCGGTTATGCCCTTAACACGTTTTTCGATGACCTTCTCGAGGAGATCCTGTTCGCTGGGCAGGAACTCATGCAACGGAGGGTCGATCAGGCGGATAATAACGGGTAGTCCGTCCATGGCCCTGAAGATTCCCTCGAAGTCGCCCCGCTGGAAAGGCAACAACTCGGAGAGGGCCTGCTCGCGTTCCGCCTCGTTCTTAGCCAGGATCATCCGCTGAACGATCGGGAGTCGAGCTTCTTCAAAGAACATATGTTCGGTACGGCAGAGTCCGATGCCCTGGGCGCCAAAAGTACGAGCGCGTTTTGCGTCTTCCGGGTAGTCTGCATTTGCCCAGACCTGCAGGCGTCGGAACTCGTCAGCCCAGCAGAGGAGGCTGATAAGATCGGTCTGTTCTTCGAATTTCGGGTGAACAGTCGGGATCTGTCCGGCAAAAGCCTCGCCGGTCTGGCCGTCGATTGAAATCCAGTCGCCTTCCTTAATGACAATGCCGCCAGCCGTGAATTGCCGAGTCTTCAGATCGATCTTCACTTCACTGGCCCCGACGACGCAAGGGACACCAAACTGCCGCGCGACCACCGCCGCGTGGCTTGTAGCGCCGCCTTCACTCGTCAGAATGCCCTTGGCCGCCAACATTCCGTGGACGTCGTCAGGTTTGGTGAAAGGCCTGACCATGATGACCGCTTTACCCGACTTGCCCCACTCCTCGGCGGTGTCAGCGTCGAAAGCCACGATACCGACTGCGGCTCCTGGCGATGCGTTCACTCCCTTGGCCAGCAGACGTCCTTCCTTGGCGGCTGCTTTCTTCGCGTCGGCATCAAACCCGGGGTGCAACAGGGCATCAACATCGCTGGGTTTGACTCTCATAACCGCGTCTTTCCTTGAGATCAGACCTTCATTCGCCATGTCGACTGCGATCTTAACGGCGGCCTTTGCGGTCCTTTTCCCGTCACGGGTTTGGAGCATCCAGAGGCGACCCCGTTCGATCGTAAACTCAACGTCCTGCATCTCCTTATAATGCAGTTCGAGCTTCTTGCAGATGTCCACGAATTGCGCGAAGGCGTCAGGCAGGTCGTTCTGCAATTCGGCGATCTTCTTGGTATTACGGATGCCGGCGACGACATCCTCGCCCTGGGCGTTCAGCAGGTAGTCGCCGTAAAGGCCCTTCTCACCGGTCGCGGGATTGCGGGTGAAGGTTACTCCGGTGCCGGAATCCCATCCCATGTTCCCGAAAACCATCGTCTGAATGTTGACGGCGGTTCCCAGATCGTGCGGTATTCCAGCGGCGTTGCGGTAATCGACTGCGCGTTTGCCGTTCCAGCTCTTGAAAACGGCTTCAGTTGCCAGGCGCAGTTGCTCATAGGGATCCTGGGGAAAATCGAATCCCTTGTTTTCTTTGACGATTTTCTTGAAAACGGTGACGAGTTCCTTCCAGTCTTCCGCCGTCAAGTCGGTATCGGAGGTTACTCCGCGGTTCTTCTTGTGCTCGTCCAGCGCATCCTCAAACGGCTCGTCCGGAATGCCGAGAACCACGCTTCCAAACATCTGGATCAGGCGACGATAGGAGTCGTACACGAACCGCTCGTCACCCGTCAGTTTGATCATGCCTTGCACGGTATCCTCATTCAGGCCGATGTTCAGGACCGTGTCCATCATGCCGGGCATGGAAAACTTGGCGCCAGAGCGACAAGAAACGAGGAGCGGATTGCTCGGATCGCCGAACTTCTTCCCGGTCTTGGCCTCAACCTGTTTCATAGCGGCCAGTTCCTGGTCCCACATGCCTTCCGGGAAGGTCCCGCCCGCCTTCTGGTATGCGTTGCAGGCTTCAGTGGTAACGGTGAAACCGGGCGGAACGGGGACACCCAGTCGGGTCATCTCGGCCAGGTTAGCGCCCTTTCCTCCAAGCAGCGCCTTAACCCGATCCCAGCTGCCAGGGCCGACTTTCTTCTCCGCTTCGTCCAGCTCCTCAAATAAGTACACCCATTTGTACGACATGAAACTATCCTCCTTCTTATCACTTACCGGCTTTAGGATTACGACAATCAGATGATTGCGTGCTCTTGGCTCAGGTGAAGCGGTCATTATACAGGCGGGATAAAACCGTGACAAGGCTGCAGAAAGGCGCCCTGATCAGCAGGTCAGAGTAAAGCAGAGAGCTGACCACTGGCATTCATTGAATTCCCTGGTGGATTAGCCGGTCTATTTCCTGGGCTGTTAACTCGCGGTCGCAGATTAGCTCGAACAAATCCTCGAAGTCCCAGTCCTCGGGCAGATCCAGTCGCTTTTGAAGATCCTCCCGATTCAGCCCGTGCACCTGGTCCAGGACCAGGGCTTCCAGATGGTGAATATCGACCGCTCCTTGCGGGCAGTCGGAAATCTCGATAGGGAGCCGGCAACCTTCCAGGACATACGCGACCTGCTCGCTCACGAAACCCATGTAATCGTGTTCCTCGGCCGGGGGACCATAACCTGAATAGGAGATTTTCTCAACCCTCACAGCCGTTCCTCTCTTCTGATCGAAGAGTTTGTAGAAAAGCTCCTCCCCGATCCTGTCCTCCGGGATCACGGCCAATAGTCCTTGAGGTTCTGCCCCATCGTCGCTGAAGAGGTCATCCGGCTGATCGTGCCCAATTTCCTTCAGAGCGGATCGTGCCTCATCCAGGTTGCGAAACTTTATCGCTGTGATCAAATCAGCCATGCCGCTACTCTTGCAGGCTATGTTATCATCCGGTACGTTACGGGCCAAAAGGCGGCCCGCCTACCGTTCTGGAGGGTTGCGAGGCCCGGCGTCTTTAAGAACTTAACAATCAGGGCGACAATATGACCAAGTCGAGCAGGCCGGCTGCATTTAAGGGCCAACACAACGTGGCCGTGTTTTTGTTGCTCCTCGTTCAGTTCGCAGCGATACAGCTGCCGAGTTATGCCTGGGATGGGAAAGACAAGTTCTGGGAGGAGGCCGATGTCAGCGAGGTTGTCAAGGCGGTCCAGCAACAGCGCACAGGCATTTCCACCCTCGAATGTGAACAGCTCATTCGCTTGAACTACAGACACCTTTACTTCAACGCACTAGACATTGATCGGTTTATTGCGATGCCGAAACCAAAAAGAGTGCTGGAACGGATGTCGGAAGTCTTTCAGCTTAACGCCAAACTTGATAAGGCACTGGAAGATGCACGCCGTTTGACCGAGGTTGGATCTCCCAAGCCGTCCCAACTTCGTTCCGCAGCCAGGCGAATCAAGGACTGCGCAAGGGGTCTGCGTAAGGTTTTTCGTAACTTCTTCAAGGAAGACAACAAGGGTTCGTTTGAAGTCAACATCGACGCCGAAGGGCAAGGACAAAAGGGGTTCGAGGGGTATCTGGATGCGTGCGAACGGATCTCGGCTCTTCTAAACAAGGAAATCGAACGTTACTTTCTTAATCCGAGCCCAGGTGTGGTTACGCTCTCGGCTTACCAGACCTGTTCGATACCGGTTCTGAGTCTCTCACTGGAAGAACTCAGTGCCGCAATTGAGAAAAGTTGCTCCGAATGAACCGAACGTTGGGGCCAAGACAATTCGTAGCCCTATCGCTGATTGTAGCGCTTTTCTGCGTTACACCGGCCGTGCCGGCCCAGTGGCCGGGTGACGGAGACGAGTTCTCTCAACATCTCTCGCACCTCGCCTCAGATGAGATGAGGGGAAGAGGAAATGACAGACCTGAAATTGACCTGGCGGCAGATTACATCGCTTACTGGTTCGAACGTTATGGCCTGGCGCCAGGGGGAGACAACGACACCTATTTCCACGAGTTTGAAGCGCGAACCAGCGTTGAGGTAGGTCCCACTACGAGTCTTGTCATTAGCCTGGACGGTGAGACTCACCATATGAAGCACCAGTCTGACTATGTCGCTCTCTTTTCCGGCCCCGTGCCCGCTTTGGCTCCCCTGGCGTTTGCCGGTTTTGGCATCACTGCGCCAGAACTGGGATACGACGACTACGCTGGTCTCGATGTCCAGGGGAAGGTTGTTGCTGTTTTCCAGCATGAGCCCGAGGAGCAGCTCGAATCAAGCCGGTTCAGCGGGACTGACTCTTCTCCATGGTTCACGCTGACCTATAAGGCCTTCAATGCGAAAAGGCACGGCGCTGTGGGATTACTGGTTCTTCCCGATCCCGGCTGCGGACGCGAGAGAGCCTGGGATCAGGATGTACAGGTGGAAGCGTTAGGCATCCCCACGGTCAAGTTAAACGAGGAATGGGCAGCGAAACTGTTGCGGGCGGGACCTTTCCGACGGCAAGAGATCAATCGGGCCGCCCGGAATCTCTCTCTAGTGCCTTTTGACATTCCAGACGTCACGATCTCTCTGAGAGTGGAAGCGATCGAGCGGTACAGGACTCTTCGCAATGTCGTTGGCGTCGTACACGGAACAACCGACCGCTACGTGGTTATCGGCGCGCATTATGATCACCTCGGCCTTGGACAACGAAAAGCTTTGTCGCCGGAGAATATTGGCCAGGTCCACAATGGCGCCGACGACAACGCCTCTGGTACAGCGGGTTTGCTCCATCTTGCTTCCTTATTTTCCGGAGAGAAGCCTGAGATTGGATTGGTTTTCATTGCCTTTGCCGCCGAAGAACTGGGTTTGCTTGGCTCCAGTGCTTTTGTGGCGCGTCCGACGATTCCGCTCGACACAATCCGCGCCATGATCAATATGGATATGATCGGGAGGAGCGACGGCACCCTTTTTGTTGGCGGAGTGGGTACTGCTGTCGAGTTTCGGGATTTGTTGAATCGCCTGAAGGAAAAGACTCTTTTGAACCTTAGTTACGCCGAGACTCCCCAGGCGCCCAGCGATCATCTCTCCTTTTCCGGGGAGAGAATTCCCGTCCTCTTCTTCTTCACGGGCCTTCATGCTGACTATCACCAGCCGTCGGATGATGTGGAGAAAATCGATCGGGTTCGAACGGGAGAAGTCCTCCGACTCGTGGAGTCGCTCCTTCGGTATCTGGTGCGAGAAGATCAGCCGGTGACTTTCGTGGAAACCGATACCAATACGGCTCTTCTTGGCGCGGCAGCTGGTTCAACGCTTCTTGGTCTGGTTGTTGATCCATCCTGGGAAGCGGACGGGATCCTGGTTGCTGATGTCAAGCCCGCGACTCCGGCATTTCACGCCGGTTTCCAGCGAGGAGACATCCTGTTTGGATGTGACGGAAAAGCGATAACCAACCGGCATGACCTTATCACCGAATTGACCCAGCCGGAGGTACCTTCCGGCACTCTTCATAACATTAACGTACTCCGTGGCGAGGAACTGCTCAGGTTAATGCTTTCGACGGCAGCGGAGACTGAGTGAAGGGAAGCGAACGTTGAATCAACTCGTTGCGCCTTTTCGTCGCCCTTATGGGGATTCACAAAATAGATATTTTCAAAAAGCGGGACAGGATCGGTCCCGGCCCTCATGCCTGGCCAGCGTCCCCAACGTCGACCGTTTCGACTTTTTCTTCTGACTAGAGGTCCGTCAGGACCGACACGTTTATAGGGACACGTGAAGGCTTTAACCCAGGTCCGTCAGGACCGACACGTGACTTGCAGTTGAGCCCAAGCGGCAAAAGTGCCTTTTGCCGGCAGACACTGACAGGTGAGGAGGCGGTGCAGGAGTTCACGTGCCGGTCCTACGGACCTGGGTCTTAAGCCTTGGTCGTCTCTATAAACGTGTCGGTCCTGACGGACCTCTGATGTGACCAGCACCGGCCTGATGGTGGTCAGGGAGCAGGACGACAGGTCCGGACGCGCTCGAAGTTTGACGACGCCTAAAGTGGCCTGCAAAAGGGGTAAAATTGGCCGCAAGAGCGCCCTATGCGCTCCGTTAGAAAGGCTGAAACGAAGTACTTAAGCCACTTTAGAAAACAGCATTCTCGCGCACTTGTAAGTGATCGGATAAATAAAGGGTTGGAATTTCGTGAAACCCTGTCGCCCCTACCGTGGTTGGCATCTCAGATGAAGATCTCCTGATCCGGCGAGTGGGAGGCGGGGGATTCTCCGCCGGGGAAGACGCGCGAGACGATCGTCTGAATCGACTGAAGCAGCGTCGACAAACGGATGGCTGGATGAACAATCGCCCGGTGCACTCGGAAAATCTGGGTCGAGTAGTTGCTTAGTACATTATCGGCGCCTTCGTCTATTCGATACAGATAGGAGCGGGAACGGTCAACCAAAGCTTCACTGCGCAGGGCAAAATTGTTTACCAACTGGGTCGCTTGAGCACGAACCTCGGGAATTCTCTTCTCAAGCTCTGCCAGCTTCTCCGGGACTCGCTCGGTGTGAGCGAGTAATTGTCTGAGGGCCGTTGTTCCTGCTCCAATTCCGGCAATCAGCGAATACAAACGTTTCTGGCTGGTTCGCAAGTATTTTGCAGCCCTTGTGAACAGAATGAAGACGATCAGAGCCTGGAGCAGCATGAGAAGCGCCATCAAACTGACTGCGTACCAGGCAAGTTCAACATTCAACGTCATAGCCAGCACCTTACCATAAGGGACTGTTAGCCTTGGAGGATGAGTTCTCGTGCATTTTTTTCTTGCCTGCGGTCATGGCTTTTACAAATGAAGGGGCGCGCCGACTGACGACATGCACCAGTATATAGATGCACAGGAAGACATAAAAGACTGTGATAGTTAACAGTAGCGTAAGAACTGCGAAGCTGCTCATACTGTTCTTGGTCCTCGCTGGTATAGATGCAAAAGCAATGCCAAGGACTACAAAGAGTGATTAAAATTTTAGCATAAGACGATGAGGGACAAATGGAAGCAAAGACAGTTGCACAGTCGCGCACGACTATGACGGAGGTTGTGTTGCCAAACGACACGAGCGCTTACGGGATGATCCTTGGGGGCAAGGTGATGCATCTGATGGATATGGCTGGTGCGGTCGCGGCTTATCGTCATTGCCGAAACCCTGTTGTGACGGTTTCGGTCGATTCGGTCCGCTTTCTCAACCCGATTCGTGTGGGGCAGTTGATCCTTCTCGAAGCGTTCGTTACCCGGGCTTTCACAACGTCGATGGAGGTTGAGGTGCAGGTGCATTCCGAAGACCCGCTCACCGGGGAACAGATTAAGACCAGTGACGCTTTTCTCACCTTCGTGGCGATCAACAAGGAGGGAAGACCGACCCCGATCCCTCCTCTGATCCCCGAGACTGACGAGGAGAAGCGACGGTATGAAGCGGCCCTGGAACGGCGAAAACGTCGCTTGGAGCAAAGAAGCGGCAACAGCCAGTGAAAGGATTGAAGCCGGGCTGTTGGGGCTGTTGCGTGACCTTCTAAACAACAGTTCCCCCGTGAGGATACTCTTAGCCGCACATCCGCGGTTGCCCCTGCGATTTCCTGTGCAAGTTGCGGCTTGTGTTCATATTTTATTAGACTTTTGCGATTGAGCGAGCATCTTGACAAGTCGGGGAGAAAAATAAACCGGAGCGACGAGTACCTTCTGGAACTGGCTCTGCAGGGGGATGGCGCCTGCTTCGGAGAACTGGCTGAGCGATGGCAGCGGCGCATTTTTAGTTTCGTGTGCCGTCATGTCGGCAATGTCGAGGAGGCCCAGGACTTGACTCAGGACACGTTCGCAAAAGCGTATCAGAATTTGGATCGCCTGACTGACCCTGCCCGTTTCTCGTCCTGGCTTTACGCGATCGCTCTGAATGAATGCCGAATGCGCTTTCGCCGCAGCCGGAACATCACGCAGATCTCCCTTGAAAATGGAGACGATGGCGAACGAATCGAGATCGCTGATACGACAACGCCCGAGAAAGATCTGGTCGACAAAGAAAAGACCCTGCTTCTAAAGGAGGCTTTTCAGGCTCTGCCGGAGGAACAGA
>Ga0116190_1002666_pt1 | contig 13958 bp, 10 predicted proteins | sample AD_JPNTR4_MetaG_FD_89808 | JGI IMG/M metagenome (GOLD analysis project Ga0116190, IMG submission 89808) | Active sludge microbial communities of municipal wastewater-treating anaerobic digesters from Japan - AD_JPNTR4_MetaG | ecosystem: Engineered > Bioreactor > Anaerobic > Digestate | place...
AAGCCGCCCACCAGAGGAACCCGGGCCTGCGGTTCATCGGCGCGCAAATGTCTTCCGTTACCTGGCCAAGGGATTTGTGACCGAGCACGAGGGGTTGCGAATGCATGGTGTTTACCTCATCCATGGTTGGTTCCAGCCTCCTCGCGCGCCATCCCCTCTTCGATCCCGTTGCGGACACGGGCCAGATAAGTAACCGCCGGCCGCGTGTTCAGTTCCTCCAAGACTCGATAACGGCGGGGATCTTCGGCAACTAGCCGGGACACTCGGCTGGTTGGGTCGTTCAAATCGCCGAAGTGAATTGCGGAGGCCGGACACGACTGCTGACAAGCGGTCATCACCGCCCCATCCTTCAGTTCCCTCCCCTCGGACTTGGCGCGAATTCTCGCCTCCTGGATTCGCTGGATGCAGAAGGAGCACTTCTCCATGATTCCCCGTGTTCGAACCGTCACATCCGGATTCAGCACCATATTTGCCAGCCGGTCTTCTCTCGGGTAATCGAACCAGTTAAATCGCCTGGTCTTGTAGGGACAGTTGTTCGCGCAGTAACGGGTTCCGACGCAACGGTTGTAAACCTGTTGGTTGAGCCCATCGGCGCTGTGGACCGTGGCCAGAACGGGACAGACGGTTTCACAAGGCGCGTGGCCGCACTGTTGGCACATCATCGGCTGGAAAACCGGCCGCGGGTCAGTAGAGTCATCCGAGTAGTAGCTGTCGATCCTGAGCCAGTGCATCTCCCGCTGCCGGCGGACTTCGTCGCGCCCTACTACCGGGATATTGTTCTCGATCTGGCAGGCGACAACGCAACTCGAGCATCCCGTGCAGGCATTAAGATCGACCACCATGGCCCAGCGCTTGGGTCCGAACTTGTGATCTTCCGGCCACAGATCTTCATGACTGTCGCCCGCCGGGGCATGGCCAGCCTCGTGAATAGATCCGGAATTGAGAACACTCAACTCCACCTGTCTTCCCGGCGGTTTTACCGGACCGCTGACCAGGGAGGAGGTGATAAGCCGATGATGTTGCTGGGTGCAGGCCAGTTCGCGCCTCTTGCCTGTGGCAGCGATACTCACGATCCGGCCATTTGGGTCCATGAGAGCATCGAGGGGCGAGGTCAGCCTCCAGATGTTCTGGCCGACCAGGCCGTCGGAGTTCACCGAGGGGCCAGCCTCAAGCCATTCGGGACCGATCCCGGCGAACCGGGCGGTCGTCTTTCGCCCATAACCCAGCGCAATTGCAATCACACCGTCATGCTGGCCGGGCTGAATGAAGGCGGGGAGCTCCAGGCTCCGGGAGGCGGTCGATTCGCTGACCGTTATTCTGACTACATCCCCGGTCGTTACTCCAAGATCCTGACCGGCTTTTGCGGAGAGGCATGCGTAGTTGTCCCAGGTCACCTTGGTGATAGGATCGGGAAGTTCCTGCAGCCAGGGATTGTTCGCTTGAGAACCGTCAAGCATGCCGACCTTCGCGTAGGGCATCAGCCGGAAGTGCCCGGCAGGCGGGCCGTCAACCTGGGTAACCCAAGTGACCCCCTTGGCGTTGAAGGGATTCGGCCGGGGCGAGGAAGGAGGCAGTTCCACCCAGCCGTCATGCAGCGTTTTGTCCCAAAATTCATCAAAACTGGTTCCGCCTTTCCACCTCGGGAAAATCTTCCCGTGCCAGTGTTTGCGCACCAAGTCGTAAGCATTGCCCGCCTGACCGGACCAGGCTGCAATAGACTCGATCGCGGCCCGACTCGCTCCCAATGGAGCGATTGCCGGTTGAGACAGCGAGAAAACTCCTTCAACCGCCTCTGAATCGCCCCAGGATTCGAGGGGGTGATGATCGGGACAGGTGTACTTCATGAGCTCGGTTGTCTCATCCTGTTGATTTGAAAAAGTCACGGAGAGCGGGATCCGGCTGATCAAGGAGGAAATCTCGGGAATGCCAGCAAGGTCGTAGACCGGGTTGACCCCTAGAACGAAAAGCGCGTCGACGTCGCCCGCACGGAGTTCCTCAATCAGCTGACTGAGATCCCGTTCGTTGCCTTCGCCCTGGTATGACCGCTGCTCGATATCGACCGTTTTCCCGTAATTGCCCAGCAAATGGTTGATCAAATTGCAAAGAAGCTGAACCTTCACGTCCCGGCTGCCACTGATGACCAGGCTCCTCCCTGGCGATTGAACGAGCCGATCGGCTAGACGATCCAAGTAACCCGACGGCACGGGCGGGGACGCCAAAGCTGGTACTTCGATCTGCGCATGGACTCTGCTGATGATCCGCTCGGCAAGATGGGCCGCGATAAGGCCGAGCGCTTCGGGCCCGACGGCGAAACGGCGATCCGCGTTTGCTCCGGTGAGTGACAGTCGAGGCTCGAACTGAACGTGATAGGACATCCTGGCCGGTTGTCCCTTGAGCCTTCGACCTTCCCGATAGCCGACGGTATGTTCCACCGGAGAAACCCACGTGCCCAGGAAGTCGGCGTCCAAGGCGACGATCGTATCAGCCATTTCGAACCGGAATCGAGGCAGAATGCGCACGCCATGGGTCCGGAGATGGGCATCAAGAATAGCGCTGCGTGACAGCGGATCGTAACTGATCCTTCGAGCATCTCGAAAAGTCGAAAGAAACTCATCGATCGTCGCCCGCAACGTCGGACTGGTCACGGTTCCAGTCAGAAAACGGACGCGACCGCTGCGGGCCGCGATAGTACGCAGCTCGCTGATGATTTCGGCATCGACTGTCTCCCAGGTGCTCTTATTGCCCTGTATCAGCGGAGTCTTGATCCGCAGGCTGTCGTAAAGCCCCAAGATTGAGGCCTGTCCTGCAGCGCACAACCCGCCTTTCGAGATCGGGTGATCAGGGTTGCCCTCGAGCTTGATAGGTCGTCCGTCACGGTTCTTAATCAATATTCCGCACCCGGCCTCGCACGCGGCACAAGTCGAGGCGTAAAAGAGCGCCCGCCCGGGGGGCATTTCCGCCGGCTGGTTCAGCAAGGGTATGGCCTTTTCGACCGGGGCGCGGCTACAGCTTGCCAATACGCTGGCAAAGCTGAAACCAGCGATCTTCAGAAAGCTGCGACGTTCGAGTTGGTCGAAATCATGCTGATCGGACATAAACTCTCTCGCCCTGGCGGCGCTCCAATAACTCTCTAGAAATGACAGGTCTGGCAATCGACGGAGGCGGTCACCTTGCGGCCGCCCACGTCTACCCCACCGCGGTGACAGTTCACACACCATCCCATCGAAAGGTCTTTGACCTGCCTTACTCGCTCCATAGTTTCGATTGGCCCGTGACAGTCTTGACACTGGACTCCGGCGCTGACATGCGCCCGGTGATCGAAGTAAACATAATCCGGCAATTTATGAACCCGGATCCATTCAATGGGCTGGGGCTTCCTGGTCGGATCCGGCTTCATCGACGAATCGAGCGCCAGCGAGTTGTATAGCTTCTCCAGCTCCACTGAGCGTATCAGGCGGGGCGGTCGGTTCTCGGCCTTCGCCCGTTCATCTTCCGCCTGCACCGCACCCTGCGTGGCCGTAACAAAACGATGACAGTTCATGCAGACATTGGCTGGCGGAATGCCGGCATGACGGCTGGTCTGTGCCGCTGAATGACAGTAGAGGCAGGGTATCTCCAGCTCACCGGCATGAAGCCGGTGAGAATAAGCGATCGGTTGAACCGGGGCGTATCCCTGCTGGTCGCCGGGAAGGCGGAAACGACCCAACCGAGGCGCCAGCGAGGCCAGGCTGAAAAATACCGCCACCGACAATACGACTGTTACCACCGGGCTTTTCATATCGTGGTCGACTCCGTTACTGTCTGGGAGACCGGCGCGGCCGTCGAACTGGGCACTGCAAAGCGTTTCAGCAATAAGACCATCCCGAGCGCGAACAGACTGAGGATTATGAAAAGACCAAAGCCGAGTGAGTATCCCCGAGGCCCCCACATCTCAACAAAAGTCGCCATAAGTGGGGGAATAACAAAGCCTCCAAACGCGCCCAAGCCTCCAACCCAACCAGCGACCCCTCCCACTGCTCTCGGCACGGCTTGCGGCACCAGCTTGAAAACGGCCGCATTGGCGACTCCCATACCCAGGGCAAGCAGCATGACGGCCAGTACAGCAGCAGCGAATTGACTCGAGATGACCAGCAGGACCGAGCCAAGCAGTGTCAGGCCGAGGCCCAGAACGGCGGTAGCGTGTCCGCCCATCCGATCCGAAATGTGGCCGCCCGCCACCCGGATCAGCGAGGCCGAAATTGAGTAAAGAGCGGTGAGGCCCCCCGCCGCTACAACCCCGACTGCCATGAACCGCTGCCAGTACAACGGCAGCCAGGCAGTCAGGCCAATAAACCCTCCGAAACTCGTGAAGTAAACAAAAACCAGAGCCCAGGTCTGCCAGGCGCCGGCCGAAATCCTCAAACTCTCCCTCACGCTCCAGGCCGGGAACAACTCCTGGCCCATTTCCGAGGCGCGCTCTCTCGATTCCACCCGGTTAAAGCCCTGCGAACGCAGCTGGAAATAAGGTGCATTCCTGCCTAGGAAAGCGTAGGTGACAGTTCCCACCATCAGGAAAAGGAGCCACGCCAGGTAAGAACCCCCTAAACCCCATTCCCGGAGAGCAACCGGAATCAAGAAAGAAAACAGTCCGGGCGCAAGGTTTCCAACACCGCCATAAGTACCCAGCGCAGCGCCCTGTCTTGCCTGCGGAAACCAGTAGGAGACCTGGCTGATACCAACAGAAAAGGTCGCTATGCCACAGCCTGCTAAAACGCCCAGAAGAAGCAGGATCGGGAACAATCCGGGCCCGATACGGGCCGGATAAAAGAAATGCACAACCAGGAACAATCCGGTCATACCAAGGATCGATAGGCAAAGCAGGACCAGGTAGGGTTTGCGTCCTCCTCCGATGTCGACCCAAGCCGCAAAGGGGATCCTCAGCAGGGAGCCTGAAAGTGCCGGCATGGCAACCAGCAAGCCAACAGCCATCGGGCCGAGCTGCATCAGCTCCTGAAAGCGAGTCGCCGTGGGCCCGAAAAGTGCGACCGCCGCAAAACCTGTGAAAAAGCCCAGTGTTGCGGCAAAAAGAGCCTGGCCTGGGCTCCCCTTGACCGCGCCATGCCCGCTCTTCATGATTCACCTACGCCTTTCTGAACCGTGCGTGGAACGCGCCCATACCAGCGAACAACTTGGGGGCGACGCCAGAGGTAAGAATTCGGTATTGAGAAAACGTGAACGAGCCGTGTGAAAGGGAAAAAACCAATTAGAAGGAATGCGCAAGTGATGTGGGCTTTCACGAGCAGCGGCATCACTGACAAAGCCGCGATCTGCGGGTTCATCAACAGCAGGGATCGCAGATACGGCACAGCCGTGGTGGCGTACCAAGACGAGCCCCAGGGATGAAACACCGCTACGCCGATACCAGTCGAGATTTGAACCGTCAGAATCAAGAACAGTATCCAGTCAGGCCAGGTTGTCACCCGGCGCAAGTGGGCGTGAGAAAGGCGGCGAACAATCCCGGCGACAAGACCGATCAAAGCCAGCAGACCGAACACCAGGGCGGAGATCTCCAGCACATAAAGCCTGACAGGCTTGCTGTTCCAGGCGATGATTTCGCGGGGGATGAGAAAAGCCACGAGGTGACCGAGCAGTACCACGATGATGCCGTAATGAAAGGGCATCAGCCCCCAGAAATGCTGCTTGTTCTCCAGGAACTGGGACGACAGGCTCGAGTAAGTGTAGGGCCGTGTCCGATAACGAAGGTATCCGATGCCGAAGCAGGAGACGATCGAGAGATAAGGCAGTACGGCAAACAACAGGAAATCCAAGGCAGTTGGCCCGCTCATACAAAGTCCTCCCTTCCGGGCTCCGCTGAGCTCTGAACCGGAAGCCCATCTGGTATCGAGCCCCAGCACGAAACGAGAACTGATTCAATGCATTCGATGACAGGCAGGAAGGGGTTGGATGCTTCCTGCAGTGCTGAGACCATCTGCCTGACTGCCCTCCCCACGCAGTCCCGGGCCAACCGCTCGGCAGCCTCGGGCGGAACCATGCGACCAAGCAACGGGAGGATGTGGATCAGGTGATCGGGCAGCTCACCCGACTCCTTGATCCCGTTTTCGGCCAACTTGCTGCGAATGAAGGCCAGGAACCGGCCTCGTCGATAATCTTCCCCGAACAAGTGCCAGCCGACTTCCAGGGCGCAAACCGGGTTCAAATCAAAAGTCCGGGTGAATTGCTCCTGAAGTTCGGCAAGCGAGCAAGCGCGCGCAAAGTCGAGGAATTGGCCCAGCTTCTCGGAAATCGCATGGTTAAGCGGCGCCATCTCCTTCCTTCGCAACTCCAGGTTCGCGACCGTGGACGGGCCAGGATAGTGCAGGAATTCCCCCAGAATCGGAAGCAAGACAAGGTCTTTCATCTAGAGTCCCCTCTGCGGTTTTGACAGAAAGCCGAATCCCGCCGCCTGCTTGTGTTCGAGTGGGTCCTCGAGCATCTCGATAGCTTCCTCCCGATGGCTGGGAGGAATGACAAACCGTTCTTCGAAAGTGCAGAGTGAAGTGAGCTTGTAAATATCGTCAGCCTCTTCGGGCGAACAATCCGCTTCCCGCAGCATGCGTGCCGCAGTCTCCCCATCGACATCCCCCACGGTGAGCATCCGTCGCCGCCAGCGAACCGCCTTTTGCTTTCGCAGGGCGTAACGCACCTTGTTCTCTTGTCCGGCCGCAAACAGGTTGGCCAGGAACTTAATCGGCACTCGCGCCTGATCAATGTCATGAAACAGGTCATCAGAGGTGTGCGTGACCGTGTCACCTTCCTTGCTCGCCATCACGGGTGACATGGGCGGCACATAGAAAAGCATCGGGAGAGTGCGATATTCGATATGAAGCGGGAGAGCCATTTTCCAAGTCTTGACGAACTTATAGACGGGAGACTTCTGGGCCGCTTCAATGACTGATTCGTGAATTCCCGCGCGTGCCGCTTCAGCGATCACCTCTGGGTCGGCTGGATCCAGGATCATGGAGCGTTGCGCATCGACCAGCTCCTCCTTGGGACTTTTTGCGACTTCTTCAATCCGGGCAGCGTCGTACAGCAAGACACCCAGGTAGCGGATGCGCCCCACGCAGGAATGGAAACACGCCGGAGCCTGCCCCGTTTCCAGTCGTGGAAAGCAGAGAATGCACTTCTCGGATTTCCCGGTGGCCCAGTTGAAATACATCTTCTTGTAGGGGCAGGCGGCAATGCAGGCTCGCCACCCCCGACAGCGCTTCTGGTCAACCAGAACGATGCCGTCCTCGCCGCGTTTGTACAGCGCCCCGGAGGGGCAGGCTGCCACGCAGGCGGGGTTCAGGCAATGATTGCAGATTCGCGGAAGATAAAAGAAAACCAGGCGCTCCACTTCAAAAAGTTGCGCACGTTCGACCGGGTTTAGGCCCTCGAGGTTCGGGTCATGCTCGGCATACACCGGCGATCCACCCAGATCGTCATCCCAGTTCGGACCTGACTCGATGTTGATCAGTTCTCCGGTTATCATCGAGATTGGCTTGGCGGTCGGTTGATCAGGCCCTTCCGGGGCGTTGAATAGCGACTTGTAGTCGTACGTCCACGGCTCGTAGTAGTCGTCCAGGCTTGGCATGCTCGGATTGTGGAAGATATTTGCCACGATCCGGCCTCTCCCGGTGGATTTCAGGCGGAGCTTGCCTTCGTGAACTTCCCAGCCACCGTTGTATTTGTTCTGGTCTTCCCAGCAGGAGGGGAAACCAGTGCCCGGCTTGGTTTCCACGTTGTTCCACCACATGTACTCGGTTCCCTTCCGGTCAGTCCAGATGTTCTTGCAAGCCAGGCTGCAGGTGTGGCACCCGATACACTTGTCAAGGTGGAAAACCATGGAAATCTGTGAACGAACATCCATATGTAACTCCCTTCAGGTAAGAGGGTGACGCCCTCTCACCGCACCTCTCACCTCGTCACCATTTCAAATCCGGCAGCTTTCTCACCAGGACATGGGTGTCGCGGTTGCAGCCAGTTGGCCCCCAGTAGTTGAAATGGAAAGTGAACTGCCCGTATCCGCCCGCCATCAGGTTGGGTTTCAGTCGCGTCCGGGTAAGGCTGTTGTGACCTCCGGCCCGACGGTAACCGCGAAGCGGAGATTTGGGGACCGAATAGGTCCGCTCAGGCGAGTGATACTGAATGCAGATTCCGCGCGGTATCCTGGCGCTAACCGCCGCCCGCGTCACCACAACGCCGTGGTCGTTGTGAACCTCGACCCAGTCGTTATCGTTAATTCCGATGTCGGCGGCGTCTTTGTCATTGATCCAGAATGGCTCCACTCCGCGCGACAGCGTGGTCATCCGCTGGTTATCGCCGTAAGTCGAATGGATGTGCCACTTCCCGTGGGGAGTCAGGTAGTTGAGCATTTTAGTCGGGCCAACTTCCTGGCTGAAATGTAGATCGGCGTACTGGGCAGGCAACGGCTTGGGCTTGTAAGTCGGGAGGTGCTCGCCAAACTGAATGTAAAGCGGGTGATCAAGGTAAAAATGCTGGCGACCGGTCAGCGTCCGCCATGGAACCTGGCATTCGACGTTGTAGGTAAAGGGTGAATACGCCCTTCCATTCTCGATCAGCCCTGACCACATCGGGCTGTTGACAAACCGGTGGGGATGAGCCTGCAGATCCTTATAACTTAAGCGGACGCCCCGATTCTTCTCGGCCAGATGGCCAAGCGGCAGTCCCACCTTCCGCTCCATGTTCAGGTAGGATCGGTAAGCCAGCTCCCCGTTTGTCACAGTAGCGAAGGCGAGAATCACATCGCACGCCTCCTCGTCTTTGGCCATCGAAAGATAAGTGGTGCCGCCCCAGGAGCGCGTCGGACGTTCGCGCAACGCCTCATCGTAAAGGTCCTGGATCTGGTAGTGCGTCCCGTGAGCCCCCAAGCCTTGAGTTCGAGCCAACGGACCGAACGAGCAATACTGGTTGTGGAGATTTCGATAATCACGCCTCACTACGCGCAACGCCGGCATCGTTTTGCCCGGGATGGCATCAACTTCACCCTTGTACCAGTCTTTAATTTCCGGCTGAGCGATTTCGGCCGCGGAATCGTGGGCAAGAGGCGAAGCCACCAAGTCCTCGACCGTCTCCGGGAAGTGCTTGGCAGCCAGCTCAGAGAATTTCTCAGCAATAGCGCGGAAAATCTGCCAGTCGCTCTTTGACTCCCAGCAAGGTGGGACCGCGGCCGACAAAGGATGGATAAAGCTATGCATGTCGGTTGAATTGAGGTCCGCCTTTTCATACCAGGTCGCAGCAGGAAGCACGATGTCGGAGTAAAGCGCCGAAGTGTCCATGCGAAAGTTCAGGTCGACAACCAGGTCCATCTTTCCCTGGGGGGCAGGATCCCGCCAGACCACTTCCCGAACGGAATCCCTGGCCAGGTCTTCGGCGATCGTGTTGGTATGCGTGCCCAGGTAATGTTTCAGGAAGTACTCATGACCTTTCGCGCTTGACATGAGGGCATTGCCGCGCCAGATAAACCAGATCCTGGGCCAGTTTTCAGACGCGTCCGGATCCTCGACCGCGAAAGTCAACCTGCGCCTCTTCAGCTGGTCCACCACGGTCTCTATGACGGCTTCGTCAGTGTCCGCCCCGGCGGCCCTGGCCTCTCGAACGATCTCGATCGGATTGCGATCGAACTGGGGATAGAAAGGCAACCAGCCGTTGCGCACCGCCCGGATCTGCGCGTCGATGGTGTGCCCCTCCGGGGACTGGCCGTTGTTCCTGGGAACGGTATGGTAGTCGGTAAACGAACGTTCATATCTCCACTGGTCGGTGTGGACGTAGTGCCAGCTGGGAGCGTTTTGAAGGCGAGAGGCCGGGATCCAGTCTTTCGCGAAGGCGATCGCTCCCCACGGCTCTGCTGGTGCCAGCTTTTCCTGTCCGACGTAATGCGCCAGACCGCCGCCGTTGACTCCGACACAGCCGCAGAACATCAAGGCGTGAATGCCCGCGCGGTACATCAGGTTGGCGTGATACCAGTGATTGATGCCTGCCCCAATGATGATTGTGCATTTGCCTTTGGTCAGTTCGGCGGTGGAGCCCCATTCGCGGGCAAAACGAATTAAGACGTCACGGCTGATACCGGTGTACTTTTCCGACCATGCCGGGGTGTAAGGCCGGGCGTCGTCATCGTACCCAGCCGGGTAATCCCCGGGGAGGCCACGCGAGACGCCGTATTGAGCGAGCAGCAGATCATAGACGGTGGTTGCCACGACCGTCTCGCCGGACACGGTCTTCACCCGAATGATCGGGACTCCCCGCCGGGTAACAGTCCCTTCCCCAAAATCATCCAGCTCAACCTGGGCCGTCTCGGTTGAATGACTCAGCAGGGAAAGCGCCGGTTCAATGTCACTTCCATCCAAGCCATCCCTCAGCAGAAGGTTCCATTTGCCTTCTTCCTTCCCCCAGCGAAACCCCGCGCTTCCCATCGGCATTTTCGGGCGACCGGCTTTCTCGTCCCACATCAGGAATTTCCACCGGCCGTTTTCCACAGATTCGTATTCCGCCAACCGCTCGGCGCGAAGTAACTGGCCAGGACGGTAGACGGCGCCATCCGGTTGCAATTCAACCAGGTAAGGCGCATCGGTGTATCGTTTGACGTAGTCGACAAAGTAAGGAACCTGCCGATCGACGTGAAATTCCTTGAGCAGAACGTGATTGACCGCCATCCACCAAGCGCCGTCCTGGCCGGCGTTGATACCCACCCACTCGTCGGCGTATTTGGAAACCTGGGCAAAATCGGGAGTGAAAACCCACATCTTAGAGCCGTTGTGACGGGCTTCGGCGGCAAAATGGCAATCCGGGGTCCGGGTCATGTTCAGATTGGACCCTGTCACGGCCAGCAGCTTGGCATTGTACCAGTCGGCCGCTTCCTGGACGTCGGTCTGTTCCCCCCAAGCCTCGGGCGACGCCGACGGCAGATCGCAGTACCAGTCATAGAACGAGAGAGAGACTCCGCCCAGCAGTTGCAGGAAGCGAGCCCCACCAGCGTAACTGATCATCGACATGGCGGGGATCGGCGAGAAACCGGCGATGCGGTCAGGTCCGTGCTGTTTAATCGTATAGATGGTCGCAGCGGCGATCATCTCCAGCACCGTTGCCCAGTCGATGCGGCGAAATCCACCTTTGCCCCGCGCCCGCTGCCAGCGCTGACGGGATTCGGGATTCTCCACCAGCGACTTCCAGGCTTCAACGGGGTCGTCATGAGCCGACCGGGCCGACTGCCAAAGATCAATCAACGCGCCCCGGGCGTAGGGATACTTGACCCGGAGGGGGCTGTATAAATACCAGGAGAAGGAGATTCCGCGCTGGCAGCCACGCGGCTCGTAAGGCGGCAGGCCCGCCTGCAGCGAGGGGTAATCGAGCCCCTGCATTTCCCAGATCACAATGCCGTTCTTTACGTGGATCTGCCAAGAACAGCTTCCCGTGCAGTTGACGCCGTGGGTGCTGCGGACAATCTTGTCATATTGCCAGCGGTTTCTGTAGAACTCCTCCCAGCTTCTTAACTGGGGATCCGTTTCATCTTTTATCCAGGGAATCCCGGCGCGCGAGCTCATGCTACCCCCTTGATCTTCGAGCCATCAACCAAGGGACGGCGAACGGCCCGAAAACGCTTTTTCCAAATAATGGCGAACAAGTACAACCCGACCAGACTGCCGCCCAAGCCGAGCAGAAAGAAATTGAAAGGGGCGCTCGAATGATCTTCACCCCCGACCTGGGCGGTCTGTTCAAAAAAGGCCAGGAGGGCAATCAATTCGGTTTCATTTAACGGGTATTGGGAAAAGAGCGGCTGCATGGTCGGTGTCGCCGGCGCCGACAACCAGGCGCCAAGCCCGGCGCGCCCTTTCAATCGCTCATAAACAAGGGTCAGGTCCGGACCGAGCCTTCCACCGCCCAACGCCGAAATTCCCTTCACCGTATGGCAGGAAATGCAGGAAGGCCCGCCGCTCATGAGGCGGTGGGATCCGCGGAAAATGGCCCGCCCCAGCTCGCGATCCTGGTCGCTAAACGGCCTGGTTGGCAGGCTAAGGCCGGCGAATTCCGATTTGGGAAGCCGTGATTCACTCTCGATCAAATCGAGCAGCGCCCTTGCCAGGTCCGGCGTCATGCCGGGTAAGGTCGGCATCTGAACGCCGCGCGCCTCCTCCAACAGCCTCAAAGCGTACGGATCGCCCGCATCGATCTTCGCTTTCGGATTCACGACGAAATCCGTTAGCCAGGCGCGGTCCTGTCGCTCCGTAACGCCCTTCAGGTCAGGACCGCTCAGCCTCCCTCCGCCGATTGTGTGGCAGCTTTGGCAGTTTTGCCGGAAGTAGCTTCGGGCATCCTGGCCATCAACGACAACAGAGGTGAAACAGAGAACGATACCGCCGAATAGAAGGCTTTTCAGAAAGCTGTCGCAAAAGTGACAACTCATAACATGCGTACCTCATACGGGCATTTCACTGTTGGCCGTTCCGGCTATGCGCAATGGCGGCCAAGCTGGTTTGCTCCAAAAATCGGGAACGGGCGTCCTGCACTTCCTTCCAGGCGGCATGGCCCGAGCAGGGATCCTCGTCCGAGCACGGATGGTCATGAAAGAGCAGGCAGAAGCCCTTCCTGGACGGCCCCTCGAAAATCTCGGTGACCTCTGCCAGGAGGATCGAGTCAGCAGGCCTGGCTAAGCGATATCCGCCGCCGCTGCCCCGAGTAGCAGAGATGATCCCAACCTTACGCAGGGCGAGCAGGATCTTGGAGAGGTAATTGGCGGGAATTCCCGCCTCGCGGGCTAGTTCCCGCCCAAGCATGGTCTGCCCCTCCGGCAGCTGCGCCAGTCTCACCAGAGCTCTTAGAGCATATTCAGAGGTGGTCGTAAGCATTGTTGACCTCTAGATGAACAAATATACAATTCAGAGGGCCAGTGTCAAGAGGCAAATTTTGAGGAAATTCGAGCTCTCCTGCCCGCGGTCGAAAGAGACGGAGGAAGTGGTACAAGCGGTTGAGGCGACGCGGGTTTCGGTACGATTCGCCACAAAACGGCGAATCACTCAACCGCCGCGCCCCCGCCTCGACCTCCAGCTTGCAAGCTTGACCTGTCGCAGTCGAAAGTCCGACACCGTGCCAAGTAGGATCGATGGGGCCAACATCCTCCGCTTTTGCCGGACTCTGGAGCTGGAAAGTCCGGCCCCAAATAAAGATTCATCGTTCAACCGGCGGGGGCCGGGTTTGTATTAACGCCTTCAGGCGGGCTTTAAATCGTTCATATCGCGAGAATTGTTCGATGGGCAACTACCCGGCTAAAGCCGGTACTACGAACAAAGGTTGCCTCCTGCTCGTTCTGGCGCCCGAGCCAGGGAGAGTTGGGGGTAGTTTGTTACGCCAATGGGTGTTACGCCATATCACTCAATTGCCGCGTACCGCCTCAACCGCTTGCTTGCAAGTTCGGCCCCCGTGACAAAAGTCAATTGCAAACGCCTTGTCGGCTGTTAGCCTGCTACTTGCCGCCTGGTGCCTTTGAACAGGCAAATCCAATCACGCTTCGTTTTCAAACCTTAAAGGAGGTTTTTTATGACCTTTCGCTTGGCAGGAACCCTAGTGATGATGTTGCTTCTCGGGTCCGCAGCCCGGGCCCAGAGCAACCACGAGGATGGCCACCGGCATCCGACTTCGGCTTCAGCATCGCAACATTGCGAGGATCAGGCCGCCGGACTTCGAATTCCAGCTTCATTGGCGGCCGAGCACGAAGAGTTGCATGCACACCTGGAGGAAGCCGTCCGGGTGGGCGGAAAGACCGGGGAGGCGGCCCGCAAGGTCGCCGATATACTGCATGCTCATTTTGTTGCCGAGAATCGCATTGCTCTTCCTCCGCTTGGTCTCTTAAAGGCCACCGCTGAAGGAACCGCCGACGGCAGCGCCATCGATCAGGCGATCCGGCTGGCAGATGAGCTGCGACG
>Ga0116190_1002668_pt1 | contig 13955 bp, 5 predicted proteins | sample AD_JPNTR4_MetaG_FD_89808 | JGI IMG/M metagenome (GOLD analysis project Ga0116190, IMG submission 89808) | Active sludge microbial communities of municipal wastewater-treating anaerobic digesters from Japan - AD_JPNTR4_MetaG | ecosystem: Engineered > Bioreactor > Anaerobic > Digestate | place...
AATTAAACCAGAAAATTGATGTTACAGAGTCCCAGTTAAAAGATATTGAATCCCAGATTTATAGTGCTGCTGATGAACAAGATGAAGATTTGCTTAATTCATTGGTTGACAAATATAACAAAACAGTAGAGACTGGGAAACAATTGACCTCCAATCTTAAGAATATTATTTCTGGTGCGGCTAATATGCTGAACTCTGGATTTAATTTATATAGCGATATATCTGGTGTGATTAAAAATCCTAATGTCGAGAATATTGCAGGAACAGCGGTTGATGTTGGACAGTTGGGTTCAAAGGCTCTGGCGATGGCTGGTTACAAGCCTGTTGCTGATGTTATGGGCAAAGCATCCTCTGTTGGAGGTGGCCTACTTGGCGTTGGACAGGGAATCAGCAATATCATTGATAATCCAGATAATCCGGCTGGATATACCAATCTCGGTATTGGAGCACTGAATCTTGCATCAGAAGTTGCTCCATTGCTTGCCACAGAGGCGGCGGCTACTGGTGCTGGAACGGCTGCCGGTGCTGGAACGGCTACTAGCGGTATATCATCTACGTTGGGCGCAGTTGCTCCTCCGCTTGCTGTGTTATCTTTTGCTGAAGGTTTAAGAGGGGCATTTGGTGGGGTTGGGAAGCCATATGAGAAACAGAGTCAAACAGAATTCGTCTTTAATACACCAGTTGCGGCTGTTCTCGCCCCAATGGCAAAAGCAATCGGGGGAACATTGGGAGATTGGGGACAGATGCTAAGCGGCGGAGAACGAATTGCTATGGCTCCTATCAACTGGTTGTTTGGTGATAAGAGTGCGTTTGATGGAAAGGCATTTTCAGACCTAGCTGAAGGATTTACAAATCTGTTTGAGGGGCTGTTTGGTGGTTTATTTTAATGCGGGGGTATAGTTATGCAATTTAAAAATGTCGTGGGTGGCGTTGCTTCTGGATTGCGACAAGGTATTCAGGATTTGAGTGCCATAGAGCGTTTAAATCAGGAGCGTAATGAGTCAAAATTACGACAGATGGAAATGGCATCATTGATGGCGCCGGTTAATCCAGAAGAGTTTGAGTGGTGGGGTGAGTTGGATGAAGGTGCGAAGAAATATATCTCGTCTGGTTTAGATAGATATGGACGCACTCGTTATGGATTACAGAAAACATTTGAAGAAACAAACCAAAAGGATGCTTTATTAGATAGTGTATTAAATGCACAATCTAAAACAGCCTCTGTAAAGTTTGCAAATGCATTGGCTAAACGAGAGGAATTGTTAAGAAGCAATACTCCAGAAGCAAAGACTCAGCTGATTGCGCTTGAAGCACAATTGCCAAAGTTATACGCTCTCTCACAGGGCATTAAGAATCTATCTGACCAATATAGAGTTAGTAGAGAAGTCGCAGAAATGTATAATGCTCTTCCTGCGTCATATAAACCAAAAATTCTTCCATTCCTTAAGGCAAATAATATACAGGGTGCAAGTCAAGCCATGCTTGAACTTCTTAAGGGTGAAACACGGCTAGATATTGAGGACAGGAAAAACGATAGAGCTATGCAACTGGAGAGATTAAAAATTTCCAACAAACCCAAATATGTTACAGCCAATGAGGTGACAGCCGCCTTTGATGCGCTGGAGAATTATAAAAAAGACCCAACACCAGAGAATCTTGCAAAAGTGAAGGCGTTGGGTGATGTTGCTGGTTTAAACCTCATTGAAAGTGAAGATTATGATTACAAATGGTATGATGCCCTTCTTGGCAATTATGGTGATGAAGCCAAAAAAAGAGCTTCTAAAATCAAGACATATAATCTTAAGTCGGGCGGTGGTGTAAAGGGTGATGGTTATTCAATGGATATTACTAGCAATAAAGATGAATATACGTCATCAATTCCTAAATTTGACATCAAAATTCCAAATGCTCCGGCACAAAACACACCGCTGTCGCCACAATTGGCTGCGCAGTTAAAGGCTGTTATCAATTCATTACCACAAGCACAGCGTGAACAAGCTGCAACCGAGATTGCAAAAATCTTAAAGCAGAAGGGTTATATTTAATGATAAGTTCGTTTATTGACGAAAATCAGGTTTTGGATGACCAATTATTTCCTGAAGAGCCTAAACGTAATACGCCGGTAAGCATTATACCGGAGAGGAATGTTTCAGGTGATGCTGACATAGCGGCGATTAAGAACAAAATTTTTTCCGCTCCAGATGTAAAATTGGAAGAGAAGCCTGTTAGAGTAGATATTGCAGATAATCTCAAAAACAAGATTCTGGGACAGGATGTTCAGAGCCAGACCACGGTGCAACAACCGCCATCTGTAGCCCCAATCCAAAAGCGTGGAATGATTGATTACCTAGTTTCAAAAGGTGCAAGGGGATTGGCTGGTGCTGTTGATTTACTTGGTGCAACATTACAGATGGCAGACCTAGATGAAAAGAAAGATACCAATGTTGTATCTAAAGCAGGAAAAGTATTGCGTGAAGCATCTAATTACTGGCAACAGACTCATGATGTAATGAAGCCAGATGTTGAGGAAACCTCCAAGAAAACCGGACTTATCAAGAGTGGGTTTGGCGATGCTATTGAGAGTATGCCTGTTTCGTTGACGATTATGGGTGCTGGTGCTACTGGAGCAACCGTTGGACAGGCATTAATTCCAGTTCCAATTGTTGGAGCTGTTGCTGGTGCTGCGCTGGGTTTCGGTGCTGGCTTTCTTACTATGCTTGCCGGGACATATAAACAGTCCTATGATGAGCGTTATCAGTTAGCGAAAAAGCAAGGATATTCTGATAAACAAAGCCACAATCTAGCGAAATCTTATGCTACAGTTCAGGGGCTTTCAGAATCTGTTTCTGAAGTAGCGTCTGATGTTATCACTGCCGGAACATTTAATTTGTTTGGAAAAACTCTATTTGGTGTTCCGATTAAACAGACAATTGCTCAAATATTGGGGAAGGGTGGTGCAAAAGATTTTATAAAGAAACTTGCCATCACCGATATTGCAGAAACATCAACGGAAGTTATAAATGCGAAGATACAGGCTGAAAATGCACTGAAGCATGGAACAAGTAAGACATCGGCTGAAGATGCGATGATTAAAGCAATTCTTCCGGCTTCTATTATGTCTATAGTGTTTGGAGTTGGACTACATAAGCTAGAATTGAATCGTGCTAATCGCATCATGAATGACATCAATTCTACAGATATAGACACACGCAAAAAGGCTGCTGACGAAATATCAGCTCAATTGAGCGGTGAAACAAAGACTCTGTGGAAGAATATAAGCAGTGCATATATTGATGCAAAGAAAGATATTCCATTATCGCAACCTTTGGTTAATATTGCTTATGATAAAGCCACACTAGACGCATCTGAGGAGATTGCAAAAGATACTGTTAATAATAAAGGAAAAGAACTTTCTCAGGAAGATATTGATACAGTTCGGATATTTGCCAATAACAGATTTGATATGTTGACCGATAAACAACGTGATACACGGGAAACTATCAATCTCTTTGGTAAGAATATTGTTCTTGGTTCAAAAGCACAGCCGTTAAGAGGGCATGAGCAAAAAGAATATGAATTTCTTAAAGAGAACATTGACAATCCAGAAGCATTATTGCAGTTTTATCGGTTTAAAGATTCTGGTATTAAAGCTAATTTTATAGACCCAAAATCTTTTAATGTCAATATCAAAGAAGATATTTCCGGTGTTGTTGAAAGTATAAGGAAAGAAGGCGTTCGCACGCCCGTCATTATAGATAAAAATACTAATCAGGTTCTGCAAGGCAATGCCCGTCTTGCTGCCGCACAGCAATTAAATCTTAAAAGCATACCGGCGATATATGTTGATGGTGCAAAGATGTCGCAACAAGATATTAACAATCTTGATATGCGATTGACAAAGGAATTTCATAATAAGTGGTATCAACAGGCTCAAGCAGAGAAGGCAGTTATTGATAGAATATTGACTGCTAGGGGGTATTCACAAGAAGAAATTAATGCCATGCCAGCAAATATCAAACGCATGGCTGTGACACAACCAAAGCCTGAAACGCCCAAGAAAGAAGCCACTGTAATACCTCCGCAGAAACCGATAACTGTTGCCAGAGAACAGGCTCAAACAAAGCCAGCAGTTCCGCCAGTATCGAAAAAGAAACGGAATGTCGGCGTTCATCCGTCTGAATTTTTCATAAGGATGAATGATGAAGAATTGGATAAACTTGCTGAACAGGGCAATCCTTTAGCTATCATCGAGAAAGATAGAAGAATTATTGAACAGTTGCGAAACAAGATAAATACAGCTGCTCCGGTTGAAAAGGAATTAGTCAATAACGCCAAACAGGAAGAAACTATCAATGCGGAAGAGGTTATTAAGGCTGAACAACCAGTGGTCGAACACGGCAACGTTTCCAAAGTAATAGAAGAAACAGAACAAGTTCCTGTTAATGAACAGGCGGTAACTGAACAAACAATTGCTAAAACAAAGCCAAGTAAAAACAAAAACATTAAAATACCAAAGCAATATATCTATGTGCACGACACGGAGTTGGTTGCCCATAAGACAACAGAAGATTTACAGAAATTAAGAGATAAACTCAAAACAAAACTTGGCGTTCTTTCCGACAAGCTCAATACAATTAATGAGAACAAGACAGAGTTGCGAGAAGCGATATTGCGTAGCATTGAATTTCTCAAACAGGATATTAATACCCTGAATATGGAGATAGGAAAGCGTGGCAAGAAGAATATAAAGGCGACAAAAAATGTTGTTACGAAAACGCCCAAAATATCAGAAGAAAAGAAAAAAGTCGAGACAGGGGCTGGAGAAGAACAAAAGAAATCTAAAGCACTGGCATTGCTGCGTGACTTAATTGACATCCGCAAAAAGCAATTAAAGGTTTCTACCAATAAAGAATATGATGCGCTTAATCAAGAGGGCAATCAGATATTGCAACAGTATAAAGCACTTAATGCGCAGATTACCGCAGATGAAGGGTATGATAATCAGAGAAAACAGTTGATTGATGAGGTGACGGCGTTATCTGTTAAAGTGCGTAATGCGATGCAGAAAAGAATAGAGAAGTCAACAAAGGAGACGACTAAAAAAGCTAAACCATCTTCCGTTGCTGAAATGAAAACGGAAGCAATGCCGACAGAAGCTGAAAAGCCAGTCAAGAAAGCTACAACCACCAGAAAGGCAAGCGAGAAGGTTTCCCAAGAACAACAGAAACCACAAGAGGCTATTAAAGTTACTGCACCAGTGAATTACAATACTTTGTTTACGCTTATAGGTGATATGCCAGCCGTTCAGGATTATGGTTTAGCGTCTCTTATAAGAAAATGGAATAGCTATGCTTTAATTGTCAATAATAAAATAGTTGATAATAATGGGAATGCTCTTGATGTTAAGGATTTTATTAACTGGATTATTGCGCAGAATCCACGCAGGATTACCAATCGCAAATATGCTGCATTGATAGAAAGCATTCAGAACACAATCAATGAATCTATCGGGAAAAAAGAGGTTCGGTTTGCAAGGCTGGCACACCCGTATATGTCGAAACTGCGTGAATTAGTGGCATCTAGAATGAAAGAGATGCCGTCTAAGGTTGGTTCTGTATTGAATTGGCTCAAGAACAACGGGGTTAATGAAGCTGAATTGACATGGTTTGACATCAATGGATGGATAAAAGAAAACAATGTCAATGGTTGTATTAATAAATCAGAATTGCTTCGCTACATTGATGATTTAATGTTTGATGTCAAGGAATATATTGCTGTTCACGATGATAAGAAAATTCTTAACACGCTCTTCCGTTATGAAAGCCTCAAGGGTGGAACTGATTATGTTGAGTTCAAAGTTGCCGTGCCTATCGAGATGCCAGAGGGGAAGTTTCCTCCTGTAACGCATTGGCGTGAATCGCATGTTGTATATCATTTCCGTGGACAGGTATTCGATGTTGGCGGCAAGAAGATATTTCATATTGAAGAAATACAAAGTGATGTTCACCAAGAGGCGAGATATAGCGGTTATATGATTGGCGAGACAGCAGAACGATATAGAGCTGCTCTGGCAGAAAACGAGGCTCTATTTAAGAGCGGAAAAATAACTGAAGATGAATATTTGTCTCGCATTGATGAAATCACAATGGAAGAACCGCTTCCATATTATCCATTTGAAAAAAACTGGGCAGAACAGGCGTTACGGCGTGCAATGTTGTATGCTATTGAAAAGGGGTATGATGGAATATCGCTGACTACCGCCAATATAGAAGATTTAAAGTGGGGCAATAACCAAAAGTTTGAATGGAAAAAAGTATCTGATGGTGTATTTGATGTCAGCTATATACATAAAGCTACAATACCCGATGCTCCAAGTAAATTCACACGAGTAAATGGATATGGTGAATTTTTACAGTATCTTGAAAAATATAAAAAGAGTTTTGGAAAAACAAAACTAAATGCGTTTGCTGAAAATATGTGGAATAAAATGCAACGCAAAGAACAAGGAATGATTCGACCGAAATATGAGGGAATGAAGGCATTTTATGATGAGAAACTTGTCAATTATTTGAATAAGTTCTTAAAGTCTAATGGATTTGGGTCTGTTCAGAAGATTCATTATGACAGCCAGTTAAATATGGATGGCAGAATACAGATTGTTTCTGAAGACGTGCCATGCGTCATATTTACACCAGAGATGATTGAATCGGTCAGAAGTGCTGGCATTCCTATATTTAAAAGAGTCACACGTCCAAGTCAAGGATTGTCTATTGATACTGTGAAAAGAATCCTTGATAAGCCACTAAAGCAATTGGATGGTAAAATCAATATACGGATTATTAATAATTGGAAAGAATTTTTCGAAGAGAATAAAGACCCCATTTCCATTAATCAAGTATTGTATTCATCAATGCGTAAAAATGGATTTCTTGACAATAAGGGAAATGATTTTGTCACGGCTGGCGCATTCTACGACAATACGGTGGTTATATGCGCTGGGAATATTTCCACGGCATTTGATGTCAGACAAGTATTTATGCATGAATTAATGCATGGAGGTCTTCTGAAGTTCTTTGAGAGAACTAATGGCAATAAATTATTCTCCATGTTGAAATATGAATACGAAAATGTCATGGATGATATTTATAAACAGTATAAAAATTATATTCTCGAATTACGGTCATCTGGCTATAAATTCATGCATGGCAATGATTTAAAAACCAAACGGGAGTTGACAGAAGAATGGTTGTGTAATCAGGCACACGAAACGCAGCATAAATGGTATGACAAGATAGTGTCTATCGTGAGGAGAATATATCGTGCGCTGTTCGATGAAAATCTACATTTGAATGATAGTGAAATACGCACCATCATTAAAGAATCACTGCGTGGCTATACGAGAATGTCTGAAGTTCGCTTCTCAAGGTCTATAAGCGATGACAAGGTGTCAATCAATGATATTAATTACGATGTTCATCGCAATCCCACGCTTGATAATTTTAAAGAAACGCTCTGGGAAGCTATCAAGACCATCGAAACAAATATGATGTTTGATGCAGAAGCTAATATGAAGTTTACAGAATGGTTTGGAGATGGAAAATTTCTCGATAATGATGGTTATCCGTCTATCTTTATAACCGGAAATGATACTCACTATTCGTTAAATCATCGTTATATTAATAATAACTTGTTGAATATGGGTATTACTCTCTATACCCCCCAACAGGTATTCGGATATGGAATGGTTCCATATAATAAAGGCAATCTTTCCAGAATGCGTGCCGTTTGGACAAGGGCAAAGAATCCCCTTACTATAAAAGATATTTATACTGGCTCAAAACAGAACTACAATTTGCCAGACTCATTGATTAAGGTGTTAAGGAAGCGCTCTGGATTTATGAGTGCATTGAGAAAAACAGATAATATTCCCAATGTTATTAGAGTTACATTACAGGAATTGGGATATGACAGTATTAAGTTTTTAAACAGATATGATTTGTCGCAAGAGGACTTAATTAAATATTACTCACGTGAAGCCTCGTTTAATTTCAATCTGTCCGATGAGGAATTTAAGAAAGAATATCCGTCTGCGCATGAGACTGTTATTGTTCTTGATGCGGTTGATGTGAAGAATATTGCAAGTAATCCGTATGATTATAGTGAAACATCATTGAGGGATGCCTTCTTTGTCGGTGAATCACCAGAGTCAATCCAACGAGATGCCGAAGAACGGAGTGCGAACAGGAGCAGGACATTTTCCAATTTCAGGGGATTGTCTTCAAATACAAGTATGAAGCGGGAATATCTCGATAACCTTATTGAAGAACTTGGATTGATACCATACGCAAGAAAAACTTTCTCAAATACAGAGAAGTTAAAAGAAGCATTTGAGAATGCTCGCTCAAGTAATCCAGAGGAACTGATTAACAAAATCCGCTCTGAACATCGTATGCCGACAATTGATGAAGGATTTCAATTATTCGCTGGATTTACATATATTAAAAAAGAAATGGAACATCTTGGAAATGAGCTACTTGCTGCACGTAGAATGAATAATCCTGCGATGGAAGATGCTATTCTCGCTAAAATGAACTTACTGACAGAAACGCTGAATAAACACACTTTATTGATTGAAGAGTCGTTCTCGAAGGCTGGTGGATACTTGCAGATGGCAAGACTGGTTGTCAATCAGGATTTAACACTGGCTGATATGGTCAGTGAAATAACAAAAATGACAGGAGAGGAAATCTCTCCAGAGACCATGAAAAAACTTGTCAGCATTTGGGGTAATATTGACAAGGCTACTAATGAAGTTTTGAAGGTATATGGTGATTCGGCTAAACAGATTGTAGCAGATATGGCTTCCATGACGGCTGAAGAAGCAGGCTTTGAAGCTATGGACGAAAAAGATGATATTGCATCGCACACAAGAAAGTTGGTTCATAAAGTATCTGAAGCAATGCAAACTGGTCAATATGACCTGCATAGATTAATTCAAGAGCTATTTTATTACAAAGTTCAACAGGGAATGAGAGAACCAATTAAGATTGCAGAATCAATCAGCGAAGACCTTGGGTCGCTATATATCAGGATGTCTAAACGAGAGATAATGGATATTGTGTCTAATTATGGCGTTACTACATATCCATCTCAAGAAGAAGTTGACATAGCGGCAAGACAGATAAGGTCGGTTTATAGATTAATGTCTGCATTAGAAGATGTGCGCAAGGGTAAAGTTCCATTAAAGACCGGTTATCAAAGAGACGCCCAAACTGAACAAGAACATAGGTTGCTTAAGCAAATTCGTTATGAAATGAAAATAATGGGTATTGATGCCGCCTCTCTTAAAGACCAGACAGAGAGATGGAAAATTGCACTAGAGTCTGTTAAGACAAGATTGAGAAATGAAATCATAGACTTAACGCATTTTATAAATACTGGAGAGAGAATCCCGAAGCGTGAGCCTATCGAGTATGACGAAGAAAGTATGGAATTAAAGGCATACAGAGATATGCTTTCCAAGATTGCTCAAGAGTGTCACGGTATTCCAGAAGAACGTGCGCAAAAAGCGTTGGATAATGCAGAAAAGTTGTTATTGAAGTCTATCAAATATTATGAAGACAAGATTAACAATAAAGATTTTTCGCCACGTGGAACAAAGACACAATTGTCCAATGAGAGGATTGATAGTTTAAGGGCAAGGCGCGATGCATTACTTTCTATTTACAGAGATATGAAGAAAGAGTATGCCAAGGCTGAAGTAACAGATGAACAATTAATTAAAACACAGCTCAAGCGCATAGAAAAGCGGTTTGAGATGTATAAACGGAGGATTGAAACGAATGATTTCTCTACTCCATTGCGTAGGAGAACCCCATATGATGAAAAGATTATTGAAGCTGAATTTCGGTTGAATAAAGCTATCAGAGAATATCATTACATTGCCATGATAGAAAGAATGAAGCGCAGGAATAAGTTGCAAAAACTTACAGATTTTGCTATTGAAATGCAGAATATATTCAGGGCTTTAAAGACATCTTTTGATATATCGTATGTCTTGAGGCAGGCTGGATTGTTAATCCTTGCATTTCCAAAATTGTTTGTTAAGTCTTTCCCGATTGCGATACATGCCATGAAATCAGAGCGCAATGAGCTGGGAATTAATCTTGCTATGTCAAAATTCAAGCATTACCACATGTATTCTAAAGTTGGCTTGGATTTGACTGAAGCTAATCCAATAACAAGAGAAAAAACAGAGGAGGCATATCAGTCTCGTTATGCTGAAAAGATATGGGGTGTTGGAGCTTCAGCCAGAGCTTATAGAACTCCATTGAATTATATCCGTGCGACTATGTTTGAATTTTTAGTTGACAAGCTAGACCGAACCGGCACTCCAGCTACTTTTCAGGAAATGAAGGAAATAGCCTCAATGATTAATATTTTTACTGGTCGTTCCAATATTGGGAATAAGCCCTCCATTATTAATGGAATGAATGCAATCCTATTCTCCGCACGATTGTTGGCAAGTAGATTTCAGGTATTGACACTCCGACCTATACGTAAGAGTTCTCCACGTGTGAGGAGAGAAGCATGTAAGATATATGCAAGATTTTTATTGTCTTTTGCTATTATGTATGCGGTTTTGTCCGCAATAGGCGAGCCGCCCGAATTAAATCCATTGTCAGCTGATTTTATGAAAATTAGAAAGGGTAAGACTAGGCTTGACCCTTCTGCTGGTATGTCGCCAGTAATTGTATTTTCTTCAAGAATGTTAAGTAGAAAAAGAATGACATCAAAGGGGGAAATTGCCCCAATTGCAGGAGAGGCTTTGCCTTATGGAGCTTTGGATTATAGGCAAATTGCGGGAAACTTTTTAAGGTCTAAACTTGCTCCCGTTCCAAGCACGGTTCTTGATATATATACCGGGTCAACGTATATGGGGGAAAAGACTACAGCAGTCACTGTTGCTGAGGGTATTGCTGCTCCGTTGATATTCAGAGATATATATGAGGCTATGTCGGAACAGGGGTTGCCAAGTGGTGCAATATTTAGTATATTAGCAATACTGGGAATGGGCTTGCAAACTTATGAATAATGTTATACAATGATTTCACAGGAGAAAAACAATGAATCCATTGGTGACAGTCAAGTCTCAAGTAGAAGTAATAGCAGCGGAAGTAGCGGCAGAATCTGAAAAAGATGATATACAAAATTCTGAAATTGTTATTTCAGAGCTTTGCCGTTATATAGATAAGCTGTGGGATGATGCGAAGAAATTCAAAGAACCTATTGAGGCTGCAATGGTCAAGTCGTTAATGCAACGCCGTGGTGAATATACTCCACAGAAGTTGAGTGAAATACGTGAAGCTGAACAACCTGAAATCTTCCTCAATATCACTGATACTAAATGCAGGAATGCTGTTGCGTGGATTAAGGATATTTTATTAACTGGCGAGCGAATAATATGCGTTGAGCCAACGCCAATTCCAGAACTTCCTATTGATATTGTGCAGAAAATCCAGCAAGGTGTTATGCGTGAATTTATCACAATAGCTGTTCAAGAAGCCATGCAAAGCGGACAGCAGATTGACGAAAATATATTGCACAATCTTATTGTGTCTAATATCCAAGAAATACAGGATTCAGTTAAGCAACAGGTGCTCGAACTCTCAAAGAGATTTGCCAGAGAAATCGAAGAGAAAATTGACGATGACTGGCATGAAGGCGGCTTCTATATTGCTTTAGAAGAAATCATTGACGACATTGTTACATTAAAGGCTGGTATTCTCAAGGGAATTATATTCCGTAAAGAGAAAGTCAGAAGGTCTGTTCAGGACGCATCTGGCAGAATAATTAAAGAATATGAGGAAAGAATTGTTCCGCAGTATGAAAGACGTTCACCGTTTGCAATCTTTCCATCGCCATTTTCTATAGATATAGACGATGGTTATCTTTTTGATGTAATTCCAGTAAAGCCAAAACACCTATACGATTGTATTGGTCTTGATGGATATGATGAGAAAGAAATTAGAGATGTCTTGCGTGAATTTCGTGAAAAGAAATTAACGAACGACTGGCTACAATTATCTGATGATGCAAAGATTGGTCTTGGACTTGATAGTGTGGCAGAATCTCTTTCTCAATATCCAGATGAAAATATTTTTATGCTGGAATTTTGGGGTGATGTCAATGGCGGGTTGTTGAAAAAATGGGGAGTTGATGTTGAAGATGAAGATAACGACTATTCCTGTTGTATTAGAAAAATAGGGAATCATATCGTTTGCGCAATCTTAAATCAAGACCCTCTTGGACGCAAACCATATTCAAAAGCGCAATTTCAAGCTATCAATGATTCATTCTGGGGCGTTGCTATTCCCGAACTAATTGAAGATTGTCAGCAAGTATGCAATGCGTGTGCAAGGAGTATTTTATCTAATATTGGTTTTGGTGCTCTCGTGATGACAGAAATCAATATAGACAGATTAGATAGAAGCACTTCGAGAAAAGTATATCCTGGAAAGAAGTGGTATGTTACAGAAGAACAGATGGCAACCGGTAGTCCTGCGGTAAGATATTACCAGCCTCCGATGGTTACTGAACGGCTAATCAATGTATATACAGTCTTTTCCAAGATTGCTGATGAACATTCCGGCGTTCCGTCTTATGCACATGGAGATACAGCCATAGGAGGGGCAGGCAATACAAGCAGTGGACTACATCAATTAATACAGATGGCATCTCGCGGAATTAAATCAGTTATACGAAATATTGACCTACATCTGATTGTTCCAACGCTCAAGAGACATTATGATTATTTAATTGATAATCGAGAAGTATTTGGATTAGTTGGTGATTATAACCTTCGTGCGCAGGGAACGCAGTTGTTGGTTGCTAAAGAACAACTTGCTACACGTAAACTTGAATACCTTGCCAGCACTGCAAATCCGACAGATGTTCAGCTGATAGGTCTTGAAAATAGACGGAAATTGTTGTATGAAATAGCTCAATCTATGGGAATTAAACTTGATGAAATAGAACCACGGTTGGCGAGTTTTCAGGGGGCTGGACAAAATTTACCGAAACCACAAACTTTAGATGATGCCGGTAATCCCGTTGTTGGACAGGATACCAGACAATTCAATGAGGGTTGATAATGAAAGTAAGTGATGATGCTTACAGAGCTATTCAAAGATTATGTGGAGACAGCGATTTTCGTGAGTTCATAGAGTTTTTAAACTACAATCTTAATGAGCAACTTCACCGCAATCTTTATCTGACAGGAGAAGAATTGCTTAAGGGCTTGGGGAGGGGCTTGTGTTTGGTTGAGATTTTAAAAGTTATACAGCAAGCCGAAGATAGAATCAATCAAGACTAGGAGGAAAAGATAAAATGGTTACAATTACATCAAATTCCGGTGTGGTTACAGGAGACTCTGGCGAATACACTATTACTTATGGAGGATACAAAGCTGGAGCGTTAATGTTTTTATTTGATGTTGATATTGGCACTGCGTCAATCATTGAATTTAATATCGCCATTAAGTTTGCGAATTATGATGACTATTATAATCTTTCAAAATTGGTAGGCAGTTCTTTAGAGGTTGATGCTTTTGAAGTCACTGCGTCAGGGAGATATGCTTATCCGTTATCACTGCCATTTAATATTGAAAGTATATCTCTGAATGTTAGTGTATCTTCATCGGCTGAATGCTCTGTAAATGTTGATATGGAAGAAGCGTAATATCGGGGGTATAATATGAGAAAATATTATGTAGGAATACCTAGGCAGCAAGTCACAACTCCGCAAGACACAACTCCGCAAGTCGTCAACAAGACTTCTAGTGGCGTTCTTGTGGAATCGGAATGCCTCGGAACAATCATTTCCAATTACGGGCAGACGAATGATGTTACCCTGACTCTCCCAGCTGCTTTTGCCAATGGGAGCTTCATTGTGAG
>Ga0116190_1002669_pt1 | contig 13951 bp, 12 predicted proteins | sample AD_JPNTR4_MetaG_FD_89808 | JGI IMG/M metagenome (GOLD analysis project Ga0116190, IMG submission 89808) | Active sludge microbial communities of municipal wastewater-treating anaerobic digesters from Japan - AD_JPNTR4_MetaG | ecosystem: Engineered > Bioreactor > Anaerobic > Digestate | place...
GGAGGATTGAGTCCTGTAAAATTTTGCGATTTTTCCCTTAATGGGAGTACTCCCATTAAGGGAAAAGAAATATCTTTGTTACATTATAATTAAACACTGTCCTAAAAATGGGAAGCTTACATTCTAAAGTAATTACAATTGAAAAGCAGCAAAAAATTTTAAATCAAAATGTAATTTTTTATAATAAATCTAAAAATTATATAGAATTTAAATTAGAAGATAAAATTATTAAAAACATTGATTTTATTGAAATTATTTCTTTACAAGGGCAAGTTATATATCGTCAGAATTTTTATTCTCCGACTATTCAAAATATAGCTCTCCCCAAAGGAGCATTTTATGTTTATGTGCAACATGGAAAAACATTTACAACTCAACAATTCATTTGTAATTAATCATTATTTATTGTCAACAAATTGTTATTATTTATTTTCGTAATTGTTAATTCAACAATAAATATCACTGTATATTTAACCCGAATTTAAATTGAATTGAATGCTGGTAGAAACTGCTTTTAAATCGGGGGTATGGACAGACACAATTGAGGTAAAAGACTTTGTTGCTCAAAATATTACACCATATTTTGGAACCCACGAATTTTTGCAGCCACCAACTCATCGTACAATTCATCTTTGGAATATTTGTAAACAAGCTCTTGCCGAAGAGCGGCAACGCAATGGTTTACGTGCAGTTGATACTGAAATAGTTTCAAGTATGACTGCTTTTAAAGCCGGCTATATTGATAAAGAATATGAAGTAATAGTTGGTTTACAAACCGATGAATTACTGAAACGTGCCATGAAACCCTTTGGGGGGTTCAAATTGGTTCAACGAGCTTTAGCAGAGCACGGACTAAAACCAAGTAAAACTGTTACCGATTATTTCGAAAAATATGCAAAAACTCATAATGATGGGGTGTTTGATGTATATTCCGATGAGATTAAAAAATTCAGAACGTTTGGTATTATCACCGGATTGCCCGATAATTATGCACGCGGTAGGATTATAGGCGATTATCGTCGTGTAGCATTATATGGTATTAGTAGGCTTATAGAAGCTAAAAAACAAGATTTGTCTTCCATAGTAGGACCTATGACCGATGAGGTTATTCGATTGCGCGAAGAGGTTGCTTCTCAAATTAAGGCATTAGAAGAAATGATTGAAATGGGGGAGTTATATGGTCTTGATTTATCTCGCCCTGCCGAAAATGCCAAAGAAGCTGTACAGTGGACCTATATGGCATATCTTGCTGCCGTTAAAGAACAAGACGGTGCTGCAATGTCGCTTGGTAGTGTTTCGTCGTTTCTTGATATTTATATAGAACGCGACTTACAATTAGGAATTATTACCGAATCAGAAGCACAAGAATATATTGACCAATTTGTAATGAAACTTCGCATGGTTCGCCACTTGCGAATGGAATCATATAATCAAATTTTTGCCGGCGATCCTACGTGGGTAACCGAATCTATTGGAGGCATGTTTATCGATGGCAGAACAAAAGTTACTAAAACATCGTTCCGTTTTTTACATACCTTGTATAATTTAGGTCCTTCGCCTGAACCAAATATTACCATATTATGGTCTAAACACTTACCACAGGCTTTTCGCGAATATTGTGCTAAGGTATCAATAGAAACGTCATCAATTCAATACGAAAACGACGATGTAATGCGTCCCTCTACTGAATGTGATGATTATGGTATTGCGTGCTGTGTGTCGTTGCAAGAACTGGGCAAACAAATTCAATTTTTTGGAGCTCGAACTAACCTTGCAAAAACATTGTTGCTTGCTCTCAACAGTGGCCGTTGTGAATATACAGGTACTCAAATGGTACATGAAATTCCATATATTGATAGTCAATATTTAGACTACGATGTAGTAATGAAGAATTTTAAAACTGCTATGCACGAAGTGGCTCGCGTATACAACGAAGCCATGAATGTAATACATTATATGCACGATAAGTATTACTACGAAAAGGCTCAAATGGCATTGATTGACACAAATCCTAAGATTAATATTGCATATGGTATTGCAGGCTTGTCTATAGTTGCCGATTCTCTTTCAGCAATTAAATATGCCAAAGTAAAACCTATTCGCAACGAAGACGGACTTACCGTAGATTTCAAAATTGAAGGTGATTTCCCAAAATATGGAAATGATGATGATAGAGTAGATTCTATTGCTTGCCAAGTGGTGCAAATGTTTAATGAAGAATTGAAAAAATTACCTGTATATAAAAATGCTACGCCTACTATGTCAGTGCTTACCATTACGTCTAATGTAATGTACGGTAAAAAAACCGGTGCTACTCCCGATGGAAGAGCAAAAGGTGTAGCATTTGCTCCCGGTGCCAATCCTATGCACGGGCGTGATACTAAAGGTTTGATAGCTTCACTGAATTCTGTTGCAAAAATTGATTATGAACATGCAAAAGACGGTATTTCTAATACGGTGTCGATGATTCCGCAGTCATTGGGTTCTACGTTAGAACAACGTATCACTAATTTGGTACAATTACTCGATGGATATTTTAGTCAACATGCTCAACATCTTAATGTAAATGTACTCGACAAGCAAACACTGCTCGATGCAATGGATTATCCGGAATTATATCCACAATTAACTATTCGTGTATCGGGATATGCTGTAAATTTTGTTCGTCTTACTCGCGAACAACAACTCGAGGTTATTACCCGTTCATTCCACAAGCATTTATAGCGTATAGCGTTTCGTATGAAAACTATACGCGTTCATTCAATAGAATCGTTTGGCACACACGATGGCCCCGGAATACGCATGGTAGTGTTTTTGCAAGGTTGTAATCTACAATGTATATACTGTCACAATGCCGACACTATTCCTCTCCAAAGTGGCACAGATATGACAAGCGACGAAATTGTATCGCAAGCCATTCGATTGAAACCATATTTTGGTACACACGGTGGAGTAACTTTTTCGGGTGGAGAACCATTGTTGCAAGCCAAACAATTGATACCACTCATAGAACAATTACATGTTCACAATATTCATGTTGCAATTGACACCAATGGTACTGTTAAAAATGTATATTCACACAACATTATGAAACAACATGCCGATTTAGTGTTGTTCGACATCAAAGCAATAGATGCAGAACATTTCAAATCGATGACATCAAACACTTTATTTGAAGCTCACACAGAATTTATTCGCATACGCGAACAAGCTTGTAAACCATATTGGATTCGCTATGTGGTAGTTCCTGGCTATACCGATGCTCCACACCATATAGAAGCATTGTGTAATTTTGTACAACCGCTCAAATATCTAGAAAAACTACAATTATTACCCTACCATAGTCATGGCAAACATAAATGGGAGCTTATGAATATGCAGTATACACTTCATGATGTAGAAGCTCCCTGTGAGGCCTATATGCAAAAACTAAGTAACATTTTAAATAAATTTTGTAGGGTAGAAATTGGATAAAAAACTATATTTGTGTTTCTTTATTTAATGTCAGTTAATAAATACAGAATTATGAAACGGATATTTACAGTATATTTATTTATTCTAAGTATGATAGTAGCTCAGGCTAATGTAGTGTTACCTTCAATTTTTGCAGACCACATGGTGCTCCAACAAAATTCTGAAATTTCCGTGTGGGGGTGGGGAAAACCGTATGAACAAATTTCGGTTGTAGGCAGTTGGAACGGCGATACGGTAAAAACCGTTGCAAATAATCAAGCAAATTGGAAAGTAACTCTTAAAACAGGTAAAGCAGGTGGGCCATATACCCTAACTGTAAAGGGTTATACAACTATAGTTATAAAAGATGTGTTGCTTGGTGAAGTATGGGTGTGTTCAGGTCAGTCAAATATGGAGTGGAGTGCTCGTTTAGGTATTGACAATGCAAAACAGGAAGTTGCAAATGCAAATTATCCAAATATTCGATTTTTTACTGTAAATCACAGAACTGCTTCCAGTCCAAATTTTGACGTTACAGGTAATTGGTCGGTTTGCACCCCCGAAACTATGATAGATTTTAGTGCTGTAGCATATTTTTTTGCTCGCGAAGTACAAAAGGAATTACAAGTGCCAATAGGTTTGGTAAATGCGAGTTGGGGCGGTACACCTGCCGAGGTGTGGACTCCCGAATCGGTAATAGGTTCAAATAGAATTTTAGCAGAAGCTGCAGAAAAAATTCCTGCTATGGGGTGGGGACCACGCGAGGCAGCTCGTGTATATAATGCCATGATTGATCCTATTACACGTTTCAAAATTGCCGGTGTATTGTGGTATCAAGGCGAAACTAATGTGGCTAATGCCGATACGTATCATGTGTTGTTTCCGGAACTTATTAAGTCGTGGCGTCAGGCGTGGGGATATAATTTCCCTTTCTTGTTTGCTCAAATAGCGCCATTTACTTATAATGAAACTCCTACATGCGGAGCTGATATTCGTAATGCTCAACGCCAAACTCTATCGTTACCAAATACCGGAATGGTTGTTACTGCCGATATCACTGCCGATACTATGAATATTCATCCTACAAATAAACAAGATGTGGGTAAACGATTTGCTCATATAGCTCTCAATAAAGTGTATAATAAACCACAATTCCCGGTTTCAGGTCCGTTGTATAAATCGCATACAGTAAAAGGAAATGTAGTAACTATACAATTTGACTATGCTCAAGGATTGCATGCAAAATCAAAAATTACAGGTTTTGAAATTGCCGGTGAAAATATGATGTTTAAACCGGCTGATGCTAAAATTAAAGGAACAACTATTGAAATTAGTTCAAAACAAGTTGCAAAGCCTGTATATGTAAGATACGCCTATCGTAATGCTTCTCTTATAGAATTGTTTAATTCGCAAGGATTACCGGCTTCTACATTTCAATTTAGAATTTGGTAATTAAACTATCTCATATAATGAATACGTCTGTAGATAGTATAAAAGTTAGGGTTCAAAAACGAATCATTGCAATATCAATATTATTGTTTGTTGCAAAAATTATAGTGTTTTTAATAACTAATTCTGTTGGAATACTAACCGATGCTCTCGAAAGTATTGTAAATATAGTAACTGCAATTATAAGTTTATATAGTATTCGTGTTGCTCTTAAACCATACGATGATGATCATCCTTTTGGGCATGGTAAAGTAGAAATGCTCTCGGCTTCGCTTGAAGGAATTCTTATAATTCTTGCAGGTATTTTTATTATTTACGAATCGGTTTCACGGTTTATAGAACCTACACCAATACAACAAATAGATATAGGTATATGGGTAGTAGCTATAGCCGGAGCTATCAATTATATTATGGGATACTACAGTATTCGTGTGGGCAAAAAGCATAATTCTATTGCTTTGGTTTCGGGTGGTAAGCATTTACAATCCGATACGTATTCAACAATAGGTTTGGTGGTAGGTTTATTTGTTTTATATATTACAAATATTGCATGGATAGATAGTGTAATAGCATTAATATTTGGAGTAATCATTATTGCAACAGGGTATTCTATTCTCAAACAAACAATTGCAACTTTAATGGATACTGCCGATTTTATGCTTATTCATAAATTAGTAGAGATAGTATGGAAGCATCGCAGACCAAATTGGGTTGATATTCATAACGTTAAAATAGTAAAATACGGAAATACTCATCATATTGATTGCGATTTGCGTTTACCTAAATATTATAATATAGAAGAAGCGCATGCTGAAAGTGAAATGTTAAAAAATGTAATTGCACAACATTATGATATGCATTTTGATATAACGATTCATGTAGATGCTTGTAATTCTGAATTTTGTAAAGAATGTATTCATGTGGATTGTCCTATTCGAGAACATAAGTTTATAGAACAAAAACCATGGACTATTGAGTCAATTACTAAAAATTCATTAAAAAAATCATGATTTCTATAAAAATTACCAATGCATATATTCTTACCATGAATGAAACATTTCAAATAATTGAACATGGTTGTATATGTATTGAAAATGACATAATTACCTATATTGGCGATGAATCGGCAGTATCGCACCTCGAAGCTGATACCGTAATAGATGCGCAAGGCAATTTAGTAATGCCGGGACTCATAAACGGACATACCCATGCAGCAATGAGTATATACAAAGGCATGGCAGATGATATGCCTCTGAAAGAATGGTTAGAGCATCATATTTTTCCTACCGAATCGGAATTTTGCACCAAAGAAAATGTAGAAACAGGAGCTCGTTTGGGTATTATGGAAATGATAATGAGCGGTACTACGTGTTTTGCCGACATGTATTACTTTACCCCAACAATAGCTGAAGTATGTAAACAAATGGGGATTCGTGCTTTGTTAGGACAAGCTGTTCTCGACTTTAAAGCACCCGATTTTGACACTCCTGTGCAAGCTATAGAAGCTACGCAAGAATTGATTATAAAGTATGCAAACCATTCGCTTGTTAAAATAATTCCGGCACCACATAGTCCATACACATGTAGTGCGGAAATTTTGCAGCAGTGTAGAAAATTAGCCAATGAATATACTATTCCACTACATATTCACGTGTCGGAAACTATTGCCGAATATAATACAAGTTTGGCAACACATAACCTTACTCCGGTGCAATATCTGAATAGTTTAGGAATGTTTGATGGAAAAACAATAGCAGCACACTGTGTATATATAAGCGACGAAGACAGATACATTTTAGCTGAAAAACGTGTACATGTGGTAAATAATCCGCAGAGTAACATGAAGCTGGTAAGCGGCATATCACCGGTTCCTCTTTTGCTGCAAGCCGATATTCCGGTATGTTTGGGTACAGACAGTTCGGTAAGTAATAACTCGCTCGATATGTTTCAGGAAATGAAGGTTGCGGCACTAATTCATAAACTCAATCAGAGCGATGCCTCGGTATTACCGGCACGCGATATTGTGTATATGTGTACACGAGGTGCTGCTAAAGTTCTTGGTATTGACCACAAAGTTGGCAGTATAGAAGTTGGGAAACAAGCAGATATTATTTTGGTAAACATAAACCAACCTCATTTGGTTCCGTTGTATTCTATATATTCGCATATAGTATATGCTATGCAAGGGCACGATGTAGATACGGTTATAATTAATGGTGCTATAGTATATTTACAAAAACAATTTCAATTGGTAGACCCTATAGAAACCATGATAGATGCACAAATGATAGCAAATGCTATAATGCAACGAAAATCAGAACGCGAACAACAACAGTAATAATAAGAAGTTGTGATATCTATACTCATACCTGTGTATAATTATTCTGTGGTAAGGCTTGTAAGTGATTTACATGCACAAGCTATAGCATTACCTTGTCCGTTTGAAATTATTGTAGCCGACGATTGTTCCGATGCTGAATATATTGAACAAAATGCAGCAATTGAAAAATTATTGAATGTACGATATATTCAAGTATCAGAAAATATGGGGCGTGCACGAATTCGTAATTTCTTGGCTCACGAGGCTCAATTTCAATATCTTATTTTTATGGATTGTGATGCAGAGGTGCGTTCCGATACATTTTTACAAACATATTATACCTATTGCACCAATACTGTTGTAGTGTGCGGTGGTACTGCATACGATTTTCAAAAACCCGAAAAAAATAAAATGCTTCGTTGGCGATATGGATTACAACGCGAACAAATATCGGCACGCCAACGAAACATTCGTCCCAATGCAAGTTTTTCTACCTTTAATTTTTTGATTTCAAAATCAGTAATTATTCAAATTCCTTTTAATGAATCTATACGAGAATATGGACATGAAGACACATTATTTGGATTTGAATTATACAAACACGGATACAAAATACTGCATATAGATAATCAATTAATTCACAAAGGATTAGATGAGAATACTGTTTTTGTTGAAAAAACAAAACGGGCAATAGAGGGATTATTTACATTATTACACAATCCGGCAATAGATCAAGCATTTTTTAGTGATATTACGTTGGCTCGTTTTTATAGTAAAGTTATACAATATCGGTTACGTTCTCCAATTAAACTATTGTTTATTCTAATGCATCTATTTTTTAAAACATGGCTTATTCGTGGCACTGCACCTTTGCGAATATATGATTTTTATAAATTGGGATATATGTGTACTTTATCATAACATATACTTCTAAAATATTCATGATTTTTAACAACAATAAATTGCCAAAATCAATCTTTATTTGTTTTTTTGCACTTTCATTATAAATATCAGAATATGAATATAGAAAGTATAATTGTAGATAAAGTAATAGAGGCTGTAAAAGCATTATATAATGTTGATATTGAAACATCTGCAATACAAATACAAGAAACACGTAAAGAATTTGAAGGAGACAAAACAGTTGCCGTATTTCCGTTTGTGAGATTTTCAAAAAAATCGCCGGAGCAAACAGCAGCAGAAATTGGTGATTATTTGCAAAATAGCGTATCGCACATACAATCATATTCAGTTGTAAAAGGTTTTTTGAATATATTGTTATCACATTCATATTGGATAGAAATATTACAACAAGCTATTGAACAAGGCGACATGTATGGAACAAAACCTATTACAGCCAATTCACCGGTTGTAATGGTAGAATACTCTTCGCCCAATACCAATAAGCCATTACATTTAGGACATATTCGCAATAATTTATTAGGATATGCCATAGCTCAAATACTTGCAGCAAATGGCAATAAGGTAATAAAAGCAAATTTGATAAACGACAGAGGTATTCATATTTGTAAATCAATGATTGCCTGGAAATTGTTTGGCAATGGAGAAACACCTCAAAGCTCGGGACTCAAAGGCGATCATTTAGTAGGAAAATACTATGTATTGTTTGATGCTACCTATAAAAAACAAATTCAAGAATTACAAGCTCAGGGAAAAACAGAAGACGAAGCTAAACAAGAAGCGCCAATAATGCTTCAAGCTCGTGAATTACTGGTAAAATGGGAAGCCAACGATGCAGAAACCATAGAATTGTGGAAAACTATGAATAATTGGGTATATGATGGATTTAATACTACATATACACGCATGGGAGTTTCATTTGATAAGATGTATTATGAATCGCAAACATATTTACTCGGTAAACAAGTTGTAATAGACGGTTTAGCTGCCGGAGTTCTTTACCAAAAAGATGATGGTTCTATATGGGCAGATTTAACCGACGAAGGATTGGATCATAAATTACTGCTTCGTCCCGATGGAACATCAGTATATATGACACAAGATATTGGAACTGCAATAGAACGATTCCGAGAATTTGGCGATATGCAGGAACTTATTTATGTGGTAGGAAATGAGCAAAATTATCATTTTCAAGTATTGCGATTAATTCTTAAAAAATTAGGCTATAATTGGGCCGATAGAATTTATCACATGTCATACGGAATGGTTGAATTACCCGAAGGAAAAATGAAATCGCGCGAAGGAACCGTAGTAGATGCCGATGATTTAATGGAAAGCATGTTGCAAGATTCTATTGCTATATCAAATGAATTGGGAAAACTTTCGGGTTTAACGCCGCAAGAAGCTGCAATAGTGCATGAAACTATAGCACAAGGAGCGTTGAAATACTTTATATTAAAAGTAGAACCTCGCAAAACAATGTTGTTTAACCCCAAAGAATCTATAGATTTTAATGGGAATACCGGACCATTTATACAATACACGTATGCTCGTATTTCCTCGGTTTTGCGTAAAGCAGCTCAAAACAATATTGATATTTCTGCAATTGTGCCTCATATAGAATGTAATGAGAAAGAACGGGAAGTGTTAAAACAATTATCGCGTTATTCCGAAGCAATAGAAATAGCAGGGAAAGAACATGCGCCTTCACATATTGCTAATTATGTATATGATTTGGTTAAAGTATATAATCAATTTTATCATGATTGTAGTATATTAAATGAAGAGTTTGCAGATATTCGATTGTATCGATTACAATTGTCAAAACAAGTGGCATGTACTATACAATCTGCTATGAGATTACTTGGTATACAAGTACCCGAACGAATGTAATATTTTTTTATAAATATTTTTTCTATTGTCAGAAATTGACAACTATAGATAGTTTATTTGTACCATAATAGTTGGTAATATTATAAACAATAGAAATCATAGACAATAGACATTTAATTAATTTCAGCATTGCAGGTTTTTCATTCTACAATGGAGTAGATGTGTTTGAAGAACTAAAAATCGGTACAGAATTGCAACTTCAAGCCGAAGAAAATAACAAATTTGATGCATATGCAGTATTAGTTCTTTATAAAGAACATAAGCTTGGTTATGTGCCACGTAGTCAAAATAAGGAATTACATAAATTTTTACTAATGGGATATACAGATATTTTTACTGCAAAAATTAATAGAGTTGCTCCTGAAGAACATCCCGAAAATCAAATCGGCGTTTTGGTTAGAATTAAACAAAATAAAGAAGCCAAAAAGAAATAATTTAAAAGAAGCACTAATGCTCACGTAAAAAGTGAGCATTTTTTTTGTCAATTAGCGTCGTAATTGTATTTTTATACATTAATTCCTATAAACCTAAAACATGGAACAACCGAAAGTCGATAGATTATTACGAATTATGCGGTTACTTACTGCAAATAATCATTATACAATTTCTGATATTGCCGAACGATTAAATACAAGTAGTCGTACTATATATCGATATATTGATACATTTAGAGAAGCAGGTTTTGTTGTAAAAAAAGATGGAGAAATTTATCGGCTAGATAAAAACTCTCCTCATTTTAAAGAGATAAATAATTTATTGCATTTTTCTGAAGAAGAAGCTTTTTTGCTCAAAAAAGCAATTGAAAGTATAGATGAAACAAACATTATTAAACAAAACCTAAAGAAAAAACTCTATACAGTTTACAACTATAAAATACTTGCAGAAACAATTATAAAAGGTTCGCAGGCAGAAAATGTAAACAAGCTGGCAGAAGCAATTAGTAATAAAAAATCAGTAGTTTTAAAACAATATTCTTCAGCAAAAAGCAATGTAGTTCGTGACCGAATTGTTGAACCATTTGCATTTACAACAAACTACATTCAAATTTGGGCGTTTGAACCCGAAACTCAATTAAATAAATTATTTAAAACATCTCGAATTGGTTCGGTAGAACTTAAAGAAAATTGGCAATTTGAATCAAAACACGAAGAAGGATTTATTGATATATTCCGTATGAGTAGTTTGCAACAAACCCCTATTTCAATTAAACTAAACGTAAGGGCTACGCAATTAGTTATGGAAGAATATCCATTGTCTGAAAAGTATCTAACAAAACAAAATGATACCGAATGGCTTTTACAAACAAATGTAGCCAGTTTTGAAGGTGTTGGTAGGTTTATTATGGGTTTGTTAGATGAAGTTGAGATACTTGAACCTAAAGGACTAAAAGAATTTATAAATAATAAAATGATTAACCTTAAATAATAAATACTATGAAAAATTCAAGAGGTTTAAGTCAGCATTTGTTTATTGAATTGTTAAATGGTAAATATTCGGATTTGTTATCGTTCATTAAAAAGGACGATACACTCGATTTGCAAATTCGAGAAGATTATTTTAATGTATATTACAGAGGAGGTAATATTTTAAAAGTTGAAAATAAAGTGTTGTATCCATATTCTATTGATAAAAATTATTTTGAAAGTAGTATTTATGAAACAATTAATCAAATATTAAAATGTGATATAATTGATTGGTTTACTTATTTTGGACTTTGTAAACAAGCAATGGATTTATATTTTACAAAAAATAAAAAAGAAGAGAGAGAATTTCAACAGCTAATAGTTAGAGAAAATAATTATTCATCCATAGCAAATTCTACAGATTATTTTATTGTAGACATTGAATATGATAACAGAAATAATGCAAGATTCGATTTAATTGCAATTGAATGGGAATCAACTTCGCAAGCACGTAAACTACATAAAAAATACACCCCAAAATTCGTTGTAATTGAAATGAAATATGGTGATGGGGCTTTAGTTGGAAATGCTGGAATGAATAAACATTATGACGATTTTAAAACATTTATACAAAATGAAAAACAAAAAGAATCATTTATTAATGAAATGTCATTAATTTTTAATCAGAAAAGAAAACTCGGACTAATTCCTTCTTTATCGGAAAATGAAAATAATAACATAATTTTAAATTATTGTAATGATATTGATTTAATGTTTCTGATAGCAAACCACGACCCTGATAGTACTAAATTATATTCAGAATTAAAATCAATGCCAGGTAAAGCTCAATATATTGTTTCAAATTATATGGGATATGCCTTATACAAAGATAGTGTTCAAAAGCATTCAGAGTTTTTTCATAAACTTTTATTAAAACATGAAAATAAAAATTCATAGAGGAACACATCAAATTGGTGGTACGTGTATTGAAATTTCAACTGAAAAAGCACGTATTATTTTTGATATTGGAGAAGAATTAACGGAAACTGATAGCAAAAATACAAATCTACAAATCAACGATTTATTCTTTGACTCTCCTACTACCAATAAGAAAATTGATGCTGTTTTTATTTCGCATAATCATGGCGACCATATAGGATTGATTCAAAAGGTACGGAAGGAAATTCCAATATTTATTGGAGAAACTGCAAAGGAAATTCAAAATACCATTGCTAAATTTATACCGGATCCAATTGTGTTGCAAACTGAGAATTATTTGAAAAATGGCAAATTAATACAAATCAAAGATGTTACAATTACACCATTTCTAATTGACCATTCTGCATACGATGCCTATTCGTTTGTAATAGAAGCAAACAGTAAAAAGGTAATTTATACTGGAGATTTTCGTAATCATGGACTTAAAGGAGCTTTAACAGTTAAGTTTTCTAAGAATCCAATTTCTCAAAATGCAGATGTGTTAATTATTGAAGGTACAAACTTATATAAAACCGATTTTGTAGCCGAAAAAGAAGTTGATTTACAAAAGCGAATTGAAGATTACATGATAAAAACTATCGGTAATGTGTTTGTTTTACAATCAAGTGCCAATATTGATAGATTAGGACAGATATTTAAAGCTGCGTTACATACAAATAGATTATTTGTAATAGATATTTTTACAGCTCATATTTTAATGAAATTACCCGATTCATTTCCAAAACCAAGTAATTGTGAGAAAATGAAAATATTTTATCCAATGTATCTTACTGATAGAATGTTTAAACTTGGAGAAAATGAATTAATGAATTCTTTAGCTCGATATAAAATTTCAAAAGAAGAACTTAAAGAAAGAACCAACTTGTGTATATTGGTTCGTGAATCAATGATGTTTGATATTACGAATAGAATGAATATTTCAAATTCAACACTCATTTATTCAAAATGGACAGGCTATAAAAAAGATGCAAGTACAAAACGATTCATTGATACATTTTTGAAAAATGGTTTAGAAGTCGATGATTTTCATACTTCGGGTCATGCAGATATTCCTACAATTATTGATTTTGTTGAAAATTGCAAACCAAAACACATTCTTCCAGTACATACAATTACACCCGAAAAATATGTTGAATTATTTGGGGAAAAGGTTATACTTGCAAATGATAATGATATGATTGTTATATAATTAAAACGTTAATAAAGCATAAAAATAATATGGAAATAAAGAAACAAATTGAAATTTATTTAGAACAAATCCAAACACTCGATAAAAATTGGGAAGAATTGCTTGATACTATGAATAAAGCATTTAGAATTAAATATGGAGCTGTAGGTTCTATTCCTATTCAAAATTTAGGGTTGTCAGATGATTATAACAATTATAGAAATGAAAAAGAAGTTATACAAAGAAAGATACAAGCAATTGCATTAAATCAATTAAGTGAATTTAGTCATATGCTAAATTCATTTAATATTACTATTGATTTGTATGATTACAATATTCCATTTA
>Ga0116190_1002672_pt1 | contig 13950 bp, 24 predicted proteins | sample AD_JPNTR4_MetaG_FD_89808 | JGI IMG/M metagenome (GOLD analysis project Ga0116190, IMG submission 89808) | Active sludge microbial communities of municipal wastewater-treating anaerobic digesters from Japan - AD_JPNTR4_MetaG | ecosystem: Engineered > Bioreactor > Anaerobic > Digestate | place...
AAGGAGATGAAAACTATGGTTAAAAGAATTCATATAAAAGAATCCGTAAACATTATGCCTGATTTAGTGTATGATAATTTGGCACTATTAGGATATTGTTGTACTTTAGCTGCCAATGATTTACATCATGTTCATTTATGTGCTGAAGGAGATAAGTTTCAGGAAATACATGAAGATGCTGAAGTGTATATGGGTCAAGTAAGAGAGTTAGGAGATATTTGTTTGGAACTTGCCAAAGAAGGCGGCCTAGAACTATATAATGAAACTGTAGCTCATGAGGTCATTAAGGATTCTGGTAACGATTGGAAAGTGGAAGAGGGAAAGTCGTACGATTTTAAATCCGCTTATACTGCTATGTCTAATATACTTTCGGATCTTACTCAGTTTATAACACTTATAACGGATATGGAAGGTGTAACATCTGATGTCGTTTCTGTATTGGATGATTATGCTAGAAATTTTGGTAAATCCGTTAATTACTTTATTGCAAAAAAGTTGAGTGACGAAGAGTCCGTATTAACTGGACAAGCAGAGTCCATGCAAAGAATTTCTAATAAAACACTAAAGGAATTCTATAGTTACAAGGATTCCGATGTTTGGAAATCCGTAACTGATTATGGTTATATTGTAAAACTAAGAAAAGAATCCAACGGATTTTATAAACTCATTATAAAGTTTAATGATGGAAGTCTTTATACCTATTTCACATTAGTTCCTCCAACGGATGATGAGTTGGCGGATTATATAGACGAATGGGTAGTGAAGGACGAACATAACCATATCTTAAATGATAGGTTTGATTATTACCCCACAAATCTGGACGATGCTGTTGTATGTGCTTTACAACAATTTTGGGGCAGTTATTGATGAAATAAGGAGATGTATTTATTATGGCAATAATGAGATTTGTAGGAATTGAAGGAAACAGAGATTGTTACCACCCAAATCAGGCAAAGTCTTGTACTGTAGGTGAGTTCATTAAGTATTTACAAGAGTACGATGAGGATATGCCATTATATTTAGTAAATGATAATGGGTATACTTTTGGCAGTTTAGACCTCTACGATATTTCAGAGCATGAAATTTCTGATGATGGGGATATGGATGATAACATACCTGAGGAAGAGTTCGAGGAAAGTTATCTAACAACAGAGGACACCCGTAAACGTTACCAAGACTCAGAAACTTATTATATCGATATTGATGGTATTATGGGTGAACGTGGGGAAATTTATTCTGAGGCAGATATGATAGCCTATTGGGAAAGTGAAAAGGATAGTGATCCGTCTTTACAGGAATTTGATTCTTATAGGGATTGGTTAAGATCTACTGTGAACTGGATGGAAACTGTACAAGGTTATGAACTTAATGAATCCAAGAAGGTTCATAAACATAAGTTATATATAAAAGATTCTAAGGAGCTTTTGGAAGACGACATAGATGTTATGGAACTATTTGCAGACGTAGATAGTAATGACATAGACCACTGGGGTTCCGATTTATATGTTCGTAAGACACCCCAGACAACACGTATTGTAAAATCTTTACCAGATCTATATAAGAACAATATAACTACATTTAAGGATGACATTGATTTTGATACCTGGTATGAAATACCTTTTGTTTGGCATAAGTAAGAAAGGAGTGTTTACTATATTAACATTTGTTTAGAAGGGCCTTCCGGAAATTGGGATTGGTTTGATGCGGATCTACAAGAAGATAACCTAGGTCTGGATTTTAGAAAAATCAATTCTATTTGTGGTACTACTAACCCAATGGTTATTGATATTGAGTATGACGAAGGAGAACCCAAAGATATACTGCAATACGATGGTATGGGTTGGACATCAATAAATTCTTTGATACAGCAGGCTAAATCTTTACAATCTTACGATGAGGATGATTTAGAAAAAATTGCCATATATATGCGTACAAAAGATAATGATTTGGAGGATGCCAAAAAGAACTATGATAATTATTACTATGTTCAAACAGATGATCCAAATCCTACCTCTTTAGCATATGTATTAGTAAGGGAAGACGGTCTATACCCGGAAACAATAGAAACATTTTTTGACTATTATTCCTTTGGACAGAATTTATTGTCCGGGGGTTACGATACGGAAGAAGAAGACCCTGTTACTGTGGCAGAAGAGTATATAGACGGTGTTTACGGCGGTGTAAAAGGTTACATAGAAGCTGTAGGAACTGAAGAAGCCTCCCAATATATAGACATGGATAGCTACGGTAGAACATTAGACATTGGTTGGACATATGATGATGTTTCCGGAAAATGGATAAGTGAATCTGTTTCCAGAAAAACCAAAATGCCCAAGTTACACATTAAGGAATCCAACTCTAATAAAACATATAAGGGTGGAACCTGGAAAGAGTTTATAAAGGATTTGGAATCCAACTCCGGTTATAAGGTAGATTCTGCTTACCGTCGTAAATATGAACAGTGGATAGAGTTAATTGATAATAATGGTAAGATTTATGACGCCGAAGTTACTGCCTACTACTATCCAGGTAATAATTTATACGAATTACAAGATTATAATATACATCCTTCTTATCAGCACAATGAATCTCTTAATCCTAAAATATCTGATACACAAATCCGCCTTGTTATGAATAGGGCTGCCAATCTTCGTGATTACGACGAATTGGATTCCGTTATAAGTTCTTTATTATCTATTGATAAAGACTTATATAGGAAGTATTCAGAGATGTATAGAACTCGTAAAGTATCCGCAGCTTATATTGGTAAAGAAATTTCTGACGATTTGTACTATGCTTTACAGGATAGAGCCACAGAAAGTTGCCATACTATAAAGGAATCTTTTACTAATTACGATATACGTTATTATTTAGATGAGATTGAATCTAAATGGGGTTATGACGTAATGAATCAGATGTTAGATTGGTTAGTGGACCATAGTGATAATGCAGAGGATCTTGTTGATGAGTTAGGGTACTATGATATAGAGCAGATGGATTACTGGATCGGATACGAAGGTATTGAAAAAGTAATGAAACACTGTTTGGAAACAGGACAGGTTCGGGATTGGTAATTTTACAAAATTTTCAAAACTACCTGACTTTTCCAGTAATATGTTGTATAATATTATTGTAAGAAAGAAATCTTGCACTAAATTTCACAAGTAAGAGTAAGGAGTATGTTTATGATAAGAAAGATAAATGAGGACAGACGTTCCGATATTATAGCGGCCAGGGATGCCTGGGAAGCTGAATATGATAAACAGCAGTCGGCATTGGATGATCAAAAAAGAAACTATAATAGGGTACTGAATGATGTGGCACAAAAATTAAAACAGGAAGTAGAGCGTGCTATAGGTTCTACTTTTATAGATTTGCAAATCGAAGTAAGACCTTATGGTAACTATAATACCGATTCCTACCATGTTTATGTAAGAGGTAATGATTCTGACCATTTTGCAAAAAATATTGCTTTGAGTTGGGATTGGAATGTATATTTGGGTTCCGATGGCACTATTCAGAAAGATTCTGGTTCTTGGAGCGGTTTAAAAGCTACTACAGCGGAACAGTTGTCAGACTTAGAGGAAACTTTAAGAATTCTTAAAGTTATAAACGGATTGGACTGGTCCAATATATTGGCAAAAGCCAATTCTAATAGACCTAATTGGAATGACTATGTAACACTTCCAAGCCCTTCCAGACGGGAACGACCTAATTTTGAAATGCAGTTAAAGCAGGCTACTATAGACGATATTATAGGAAGAGATGTGCTAATAAAGGGTCATGGAGACGGAAAAAACTACAATCCTAATTATACCGTATGGTATTTAATTATAGGAGAAACAGGTAAGCAGTATAAGGTAGTTTCAATAGGTAATAATTCCATAAATTTCCACACAGCAGAAGGAGATTTACCTGAATTTATAAATAACCAGAAAAAGTATTATGACCGTATTATGAAGGATAGATTCCTTAATGATATTATGTATAATCCAAATTCCACAGAATTTGAAATACGTGAATTTTAATTATATAGAGGTGTATTAATTATGGTAAGAAAGTTAAAAATTAATGAATCAGAAACACGTACATTAAAAGCTCTTATGCGGGCCGTGCGAGACCGTATAGACGAATTAGAGGATGAATCCATGGACGAATGTTTAACAGAATCCGACGAAGATACATTAGAATTCCACGGATATACTTTTAATCCTTATGCTAACTGGACTGAAATATATGGTAATGTAATAGAACCCATTGTAGACGACCATTATAATAATATTGGACGTGGGTATACACAGGAAGAAGCGGAAGATGATATAGACGCTATCATAAACATATTCATGGATGAATATGGTGAGGAATACCCTAATGTAAAGAAAGCATGTCTCCGATTCTTTGATAACGAGGAAGAATATTTCCAATTCTATGGTGAGGATAGAATTTAATTACAGGAATAACTTAATGAAAGACCTCCATTTTAACATGGAGGTTTTTTTTTGTTAAATTATAAAAATTTATCGAGTTCCCTTTTATTCTATTGACTTTTCTACTAACGTGTTGTATAATATTATTATGGAAGGAGAATTATATATGAGTGTTCACAAAATTATTAATGATGGTATTTCCATCCAAGATGATAAAATATTGCTAGATATGGATAGGGATTCTGAAACCGATATCCTTAATACAATGCACATAGAATTGTATAAATCTGAGTTCCTTGGTAACATATATTATTTTGGTTATTTGTTTAACGAAAATACCAGTCGTAAAGATAGAACAACTGTTATAAAATGGTTAAAAGGATTATCCCCAAATGTAATAGATAATAATTCCCTACAAAAATTTATAAGAAAACCATTACTGGAATTAAATAAACATGAAAATTTGACAAAATTTAATTGTTTACTGTACCCAAGGTCTTGTAGGAGTAACCTAACTAAAGTTATTGTGAATGAAATTTATAAATTAACTACTCACGATATGGAGAGGAGTAGCTTCGAATTAGTTAAAACATTACCCGGCTCTGTGCAGTTCGATTGGAAATCTTTTAATGCCAATTATTCTGGAGATCTGGGGGATAACCAATACAAACAAATACAATCTTATGTGAACGATATATTAATTCCAAAGATACATAATTTATCTTATTTTTCTATAGCAGATAATGTTAAATATAAATATAGACCTTATATTCATAATTATTTAACATTTTCAGACACAGAATCAAAGAATTTAATAGAGTCTATCCAAGAAGGTAAGATACTGATTGTGGATGATATTAATACCAGCGGTTCCACCCTTACGGAAATTCTAAGAATTGTTAGATCAATTAATAATAACTGTGAAATCTATATCTTCACATTAATTGGAAAAATATAAGAAAAAAGATTGTTAAATTATAAAAATATATGAAAACATCTTGACTTTTCCGTTAATATGTTGTATAATAATAATGTAAGGAAAGGACTTATTCACTAAGGAGGTACATTATGCCAAATACAAATTTTCTTCATTACGGTGTGTATGCTAATGATCTTGGTTATGTTTTTATCAAACAGAGAGAAGAAGGTACACCTACTGTGGACAAGTCCATAAATGTTGGACATACTGCGTACATAGCATATTTTGAGGACTGGAGAGACAATGGTTATTGGGTAATGTCCCATACTCCGGATATGTCCACTCCGTATGCTATAGAAAAGATAGGGGATCATAAAGTTCGTGAATGCAATAGACACGTCCGAACTGATTATGACACAATGAATACAGGTAAGTTCTTAGGAACTTATGGATATGGGAGGATGCACAGATGAGTAATAGTTGTTTAATAGCGCCTGCCCAGGGTAACCTGGGTATTTTACTTAGGTGGTCTGGTGATTTTTTAAGCGTTTATGGCTTCCTGGAATATTGTAAACTTAAACAGTATCCAGGTATCTCCGGAAATTCCGCTTCTAACGGGGAAGGGTTAGCTCGTTTGGTACAGGTGATTTCTAATTGTCACCCTACCAGATCCATATCCATACAGGATATTGAATCCTTTCCTAATTCACAAGTAGACCTGCTAGATAACGGAGTTTTTATAGTTGATGGACTGGATATTATTTCTAATATACACGGTGAAAAACAAACCATATACACAGGGGCTATACATTACAACAATGAAGAGTTAGTCTCTTTATTGGAAGAGATAGATAAGTATCAGCCCAAAGAAACTCAGCTTGGTTCGGATTTTTTAAGAGCCGTTGAGGTGAATATGTCCGATTTAAAAACGGGAGATATTGTATATTGTTTTGATACAATATATCATAAGTATACCGAACAGAGGGTTGTTGGGTTTACAATATGTGCCGGATATGATACTAAACCTCACCCTTATGTGGATAAGTATCCCAATAGTTCTGACGGAGTAAATTTCAATAATATTTTGGTAGGACCCGTTAGAAAAAAGTTCACGGAGGACCGTAAATGAACACTAAAGCGTCTGTAAAAATTTTGGAATTTGGAAGACCTAATAGAAATTATGAAACATTTGATAAAGTACCTACAGACATATCCAATCTAATATCCGTGAAGGATAAATTCAGTGCTAATAAGTTTGCAGGGCTTGCTAAACTGGATAATCTACCGGATGGTTTACGTGCCACAATAGATATACCCCTAAACAATAAAGACGAACTTGTTTCTTTTGAAATAACAAATATTCAATCCAAAATATTTCCTTGTACATTTCTTACAGGTGAAGAAACTTCCTCTACAGTTCTTCTAGACCCTTATGTTGTACTAAATAAACCATTTACATACTTTTACAAAGGTGAGGAACATTCCTAAAGATAAGGACGTGGTCAGATAATGAAGATAGTATGTGAAGGCCGAGTGCCTACTTCTGCAAAGTATAAAATTGATGATAGATATTTCGTCTATGTATATAAAACGTCCTCTCAAAATTTTGTAATAGATACAATAAATGGTAAGGATATTACAGAAACTAAGTTAGGGCAAGAATTAATTATTGCTGCCTATAACTTTAAGAATAATTCGAACTGTCAACAAACTCCATGGCCTGAGAATCCTGATTGTGAAACAGAACCTGTATCAAAAGAAGAATATTTCAAAGATTTTAATAAGATACAGCAAATGATATCAGAGTTTAATCTTAAATATAATAAGCACTTAGCTTTGACAGATTACAAAGAACCTTGGAAAGTATTAGTAAAGGTTGATGCTGAGGAGGGTAGTCATGAATTTTGATATAGACGTATTCGATATATATAAGCAGAGTTTAGCAGGTCTTATAGTTATTGACCATGCTAATGAATTATATGAAATGGAACGTAAGGAAGTAGCAAAACATGAAAAACTCCGTGATTTAACATTGGATAATCTAATTAAAGAAGTCCAGTGTAATGTACATTACGAATGGGCTGAATTATTCATCGAAGATGCCCAGAAATGGATTTCGATGCAAGCTACGGCAGATAAGCGTAAGAAACATCCGGAAAAGATTGCTTATCAGGAACTTACAACTCATATTAATAGAATATTTACTTTTATAGATACTATTCAGATAGTTAATATAATTACTTATGGTTATGATGCCTATGGATATCGTATTGAATTTATCAGGAAAGATAGTGACTATGTTTATCTATTGGATATTCCTATTTCCAGTAAATGTAATAAGACCAATATAATGGAGTTTAACAGATGTAAGCTCAGATTTGGATTTATGTCACAAAAAGGTTGTATGAAGTACATGGTTACTTCTTATGACATTCAGGATCTGATAGATGGTATGAACACAATTCAGTATTCATCTCAGTATTCGGAACATTATTCTAAAATAGAATATATGGAAAATCACATATAAATTTTTAGGAGGAATTAATTATGAGTTTGTATAATGCACTTATGGGTTATAATCCAGCCTGTATCGTCTTTTTACCTATGTTGGGTAGGAAGCAGGAAGAGTATCCTCGATTTCGGGATTGTTTTCTATCCGATGATGCTGAACACATTGACGTCTATACCCGGGTTGGGGGAAATAATCGTGGTTGTGGTTACGGTGAAGAGGAACTTTATAAGGACGAAAATTATGTAGAAACTTTTGATGACGATTATGATAACACTTACGCAACATATAGATTCAAAGTTCCAGAAAAATGGAAATCCGATTTCCACCTCATAACCTCTGGTATGCTAAATAAGGTTTCCGACGAGTATGTAAATCATGTCAAGAACTTTTACCCAAAACTGGCAGAGCTTGGAATTGTTAATAAAATATTTAGGTCAAATGACAACGAAGAAGTATCTAATAACTAATAGGAGGAGAAACTTTAAATGAGGTATGTAGCGGACGATGGCACAGAATTCAGAACAGAAAAAGAATGCTTAGAGTATGAAAACGATCAGAAGAAAGTTTTAGAGTATTTTATCTGGTATGATAAGGATTACGAGAAAACGGAAAACTTTAATTTTGCCACATATATGAATATCTTAAATAACGTGGAGGATGTAGTGGATTATCTAAGATATGAATACGGATGTGATGATGGAATTAAAGGATGTGGATTTTATATGTGGAATGATGACGGCAACTGGGAATTTATTGATGATGTAATAAATCATCATACTCAGAAACTTGAATTGTTAAAGAATATCAAATATAATTTGGAACATTCTCTGTAAGAGGTTGTGGTTTATGAAAATAATTAAGTTTCCAAAGATGTCCTATACTAACATACATATTCGAGCTAAATGTAACTGCGGTTGTAAAGTTGTGCTGGAGGATATGTCAGATATAATTTATTTGAAAGGACTTAATTACCAGACTCCTGTAATAGATTATGGGTGGATATGTCCATGGTGTCATACAGAGCGAAAGTTATCCGAGTATATTTGTCACAAGATATCCAAGAAGTTGTCCAAACAAGGAGTAAATTTGCATAATTATGTGGTTCTCTGTGATAGCATTCAATTTAATTTCCCTTTACCCAGTCCTCCCACAGATGCCCGAGAAAATCCAATTTCCAGTATGCAGGCCTTACAGCAGATGGGAGTTCCTTTACCTAAAACTTAATTAGGAGGTTTATATATGAAAGATCTACCACTCAAAAATTACAGAGTATTCAGCTACAGAAAACACCCATGTTCAGGAACTTTGGACAATGTTTATATGTGCTATATACAGGTTCTACAGGAATACTTCAAGAATGTACATTTCCAGAAGGAATTTTTTCTTGTTACGAATTAGTGAATCCTTCAGGTTCTAAAATAACACCTTTCAATATTTCGGACTGCTATACATATGAATTATTTTCAGTTCCTGAAATGTCTGAAGAACACACATATTTTTTAGCACAAGGTATCTGGAAGTTTCTAAAAAAGGACGATGAATAGACCTTTTGTTAAAATTTAAAATTTTTATGTTTCTATTGACAATTCTGTTTTAATGTTGTATAATATTATTAGAGAGGGTTGTAGATAGGAGGGTAATTATGAATGATTCCAAACAACTTTTAAAAAGAATTGAGGAGCTAGAGTATTATTTAACAAAGGCTTTGGAGGATATACACACCTGTGCCAGAAGTGCTAAAGGTTTTTTGCAAGTATGTGAGCCTATAAATGTGAGAATGTGCTATGAGTCTGATATTGTGAACCAGTTGGAAGGTAAAGAATTGAAATTTGTTCAGAAGCATAATTTACCCACTATTGTTCAGACACACCCATACTCAGTTGGAATTTGGAAATGGAGATATGAAGATGATGTACAAAAATTGTTAAAGGAGGAAATACCTTGTGACTGATCAAGAATATTCCCAACTACAAGAATTTGTACAGAAACACACATACGAAAACCAGACTATTGTTGACTACCCAACATTTCTATTGTTTTTAAATCAATTTGCCAGAACTGATATTATAACTTGTGAAAACTGTTTATTTCATCATGATTGTCAAATTGAAAAAACATTAATATTGGGTGAAAAACCTATGTTCTGTAGTTTTGCTAGAAGAAAATTTAGTTTATAAGGAGAATACAATGAGAAATACATTAGATGCTGATATTAGAAATAGAATTACTAATAACATACGATATTTGCTGGATAAGGAAAATATTTCCCAGCAAAAATTGGCAGTTGAAATTGACCGTAGTGTAAGTCATGTAAATGCTCTCCTAAATGGTCATGGTACTCCTACACTGGAGTTAATTATTAATGTTTGTCAGTATTTCAACATTAAAATAGATGACCTTGTTAATACAGATATATTTAAAGAGGAGTAACTATGGTAGTTGATGAGTTTGGACAGATTTTAGAGGCTTCTGAATCGGAACTGTATAAGAAGTTTTGGGAAGAGGAATATAATAAGATACTGTCATTTCCGCAGTTTCTGAAAAATTTACAACAGAGTGGAACAAGAATTGTAAAAACAAGTAGGTCCCTAGAAGAAGTAACAAAAGAGAACGGGGAAATGTATAAGTTACTTATTGCCATTTCTAACGCCTATAAAACTTGTAATATGGAAAATATAACAGAGTTAGCCCGTGAGGTGTATCAATACATGGAGGGTAGATAAGTGAAACAACATACATCACACAAAAGAAAATTGAAAGTTAATCGCTTTATATTTAAGGCTGAGGACATTAGCAGAATTGAGTGCTTGGAATCCGGTATTCTCATAACTAAAAAGGATGGTTCTACTCAACCCTTGGATATGGATATGAAGACTTTTCTGGGTAAGGTTATCAAGAGTTATGGTGAGGAAGCAAGCGGTCATAGGTGCTTAAGAAGATTCCTCATTCAGGACATAAAAAATAAGTCTAAATCTAACAAAGAATTGGTAAAATAAAATATTTTTTAGTAAGCCTCCAATTTACTATTGACATTTCCTCTAATATGTTGTATAATATATATGTAAGGGAAATGGCATATGATTGGAGGTTTTACTTATGACAGAGAACATTTATATCATTGAATACGAAACGAACTATCGGGAGTACGTTACTATGTTCAACAAAACTTTTAATCCCTCACTTCTTTAAGTGTTGGACATTATAAAACGGCAGTGGTGGGTGGAGTGAAACGGTATCCCTCATTGACAAGAAGGCAATCCATGCCTAAGAAAAGAAAATGGGTCATCTGCAAGAAAATTTTACAGATGTAAAAAAAAAAACGTCGTACTCCTTAAATTATCGGCGTGGATTGAAACAACAAGAAAGTTATAACGGAGGACGCTGTGAAGGACCTTATAATGAAGGGACTCGTAGACAGCACGGATAAAGTTGTTGTAATGACTAAAAAAGCATACATTAATCTTACAAAGTGAGGATCAGATATGAATACGATTAATAGATTTAGAGGGGATTATTTTTTCCTTTCCAATTTTGCCCCATGTAAGGTATTTTACAACGGTAAACGATTTCGCACTGTAGAGCATGCTTTTCAGGCTGCCAAATGTATGTCCTCCGAGGAGCAGGATATTTTTAAATTTGTAGAAACTCCAGCGGAAGCTAAACATTGGGGTAGAACCGTACAACTTAGACCGGATTGGGAAACAGTTAAAATAAATATTATGAAAGAACTTTTGGAACAGAAGTTCAAAAATCCAACATATAAGAAACAGTTGTTAGCCACCGGAGAATGTATGTTAATAGAAGGAAATAACCATAAAGATACATTCTGGGGAGTTTGTAATGGAGAAGGAAAAAACGTTTTAGGAAAACTTCTTATGGACATACGAAAGGAATTAAGGGAGGATACTTGTAAATGATAAAGTTATTTGAATCCAAACAGGTAGGAACCGTATCTTACATGGTGTCTTCCATAGAGACATTAATTTCGATTATTCAAGATCATAAGATCCTACGTTCCAGGGAAGCTGAACTGAACCCAAATACGGGTAAAAAGCAATTTTATTTATCCTTATCCAGAAACCTTACAACGGCGGCAAAGCGAAACCCAAAAAGATGGAAATTTGGAGTAGCATTAGATGGAGATAAGTTATCCAATAAATATTCTATAACTCCTGTATCATTTGCTGGAATATCCATGACTTATAGTGATCTACGAGTGAAATATATCACAGCGTACGATGATGGTACTTACGCATTAAATTTAGTGAATTGGCCCACGGTTTCTATTTCCAAGAATTTATGGAATTCCATCACAACAGAAATTGATAATATGCCGGAAGACATAAAGAACAAGAAGAAACTTGTTCACACACTGGAAGGGTCCAGAGTTATAAACGGTAGGAAAATTAAAGAAAAGTATTTGTTTAATGTAAAGACAGGTGGATTGAAATTAAATTTTCGCAAATATCCGGAAATTTGTACAACATTAGCTAAGAACGATTCCATAAATGAAATGGAAGAACGTATCTGGATACCTTCCAATAAATTATTTATTGACATTTCTGGTTGTTTACAGGCTGTCATTTTACCCAAAGACGTGACAAATGAAAACCCAGAAGACTATAATGAGTTAATGCAAATTTTACACGATAATAAAATTACAAATATTATCACATACTGAAGGTGATTTTTATGTTAAAGTGGAATATAGAAGAATCTAATTATGAACCTTATGAAATTTCGAAGGATTGGTTTTGTCCACTCTATTGTAATGACCTAGAGGAACCCATAAATTGTACTTGCTGTGGAACAGAAATTACGTATGGCACTTCTTTCACCAGTTTAGTCATTCACAACGATTTTGGAATGGGGTATCCTGTATGTGAGGATTGCTACGAAAAGGAAATTGCCACAGAAATGCTTTATCGCGGTATGATGGAAAGTGAGGATAAGAAGTGATAAAAGAATTACAGGACAGCATGGATAACCAGATATGCTCCATTCAAAATTATTACTCTTTATTGGACACTATCATAACAGTTACAGATAATTTTTTAGGAGTAAAACATAATCTTAAACATCCTGTAGCTGCTGTGTGTTGGACATGGGATACTTATGATATTTGGGTAATGGACAGTCTGGTGGATAGTGACCCAGATTGTATATTTACTATAGCCGTTTTTAACAACACAGATAACGACGGTAATGTATATTGTTATGTGGATGTTTTGGATAATTCCAATAAGTTCCATATTAGAAAGCATACGGAAAACTGCACAGAAGATAAGTTAATAAATTATTTTAATATTTTAATAACTACAACGGAATCCTTTAGGAGAAAGAAATGAGTAAAAAATCTGATTTATCTGTATATCTATGTTTGCTACTTAGACATAAACCTGAAGAAGTTCATCTTGTTATGGATAAACATGGTTGGGTATCCGCAGAACAGCTTATAAAAGGAGTTAACGATTATAGCAGCTATAAGCTGGATCGTGAACTACTGGAACAGATAGTAGCCGAAGACAACAAGGGACGTTACAGATTTGATGATAAACATGAAAAGATTAAGTGCTGTCAGGGACATTCTGTTCCTTGGGTTGAGCCTGAGCTTAAATATTGCGAGCCGCCTGAGTTCCTTTATCATGGGACCACTACAAAGGCTCTTGAAGCTATTGGGGAGAGCGGAGCTATAAAGAAGATGAAGCGACACGCTGTACATATGCAAGCCGATATAAGCAAAGCATGGCAGTCAGCCGAGCGTTGGCACGAGACTCCGGTAGTGCTGAAAATAGCAGCATCAGAGATGAATAAGGACGGATACAGATTTGGAGTAACTGAGAATGAGGTCTGGTGTACCGAAGAAGTACCGGTGAAGTATATTTGTGACAGGATTTATGAAAAATAACAAAGTTAAAATATAAAAATTTATGGAATCCTTTGTTTTTCTATTGACTTTTACAATAATATATTGTATAATATTATTGTAAACATTTTCCACACAGGAGGTCAACATGAAATTTCTTAGGGTATTTGCTTTATCGCTTATCGTTTTGCTGCTTACGGGGGCATTAGTTGCCTGCGAGCAAAAG
>Ga0116190_1002683_pt1 | contig 13915 bp, 11 predicted proteins | sample AD_JPNTR4_MetaG_FD_89808 | JGI IMG/M metagenome (GOLD analysis project Ga0116190, IMG submission 89808) | Active sludge microbial communities of municipal wastewater-treating anaerobic digesters from Japan - AD_JPNTR4_MetaG | ecosystem: Engineered > Bioreactor > Anaerobic > Digestate | place...
CTGCGGAAAGACCAGCAGGCACTCAAGCACAAACGCGGTGAGCCACGGGATGACCGGCATGAGCAGATCCGGGCGCGTGCCGCCATGAATCCAACTGAAGCCGACGACCAGCAGCAGGATGTGAAGCAGCAGGATGTTACGGAGGAAGAAGTTCATGGGGCTTTCGTAGGATCGCGACCACTCAGCGGTCGCAATGGTGAGTGTAAAACAAAGACTAGACTAGCGAGCGACAGCCACTACAGAGGGTGTGGCCAGCTACCATCATGCGGCTGTGTGTGCGCTATTTTTACGCTCGTGGTTGCGACCACTCGGTGGTCGCAACAAACTTCTCCACCTCTGCCTGCCAGTGCGGCATGGGCGGAAGACTGGCGAGGCGCAGGACGCGCTTTTCCAAGCGCGAATTGGCGGGGCGCGGTGCCGGGCGCGGGAATGCGTCGGTCGTGCACGGCTCCAGACCGCGGGCGAGGCCGGCGCACCTAAAAATCTCGCGCGCGAAACCATACCACGTGGCCTCGCCCTCGCAGGTGCCGTGCACCACGCCGGGAACCGGGGTTTCCAGCAGCCGCGCGATCAGAGCGGCAACCGCGTCGGTTGAGGTGGGGTTGCCGATCTGGTCGTCGACGACCTTGATCGGCGTCCCATCCTCTTGGGCACCTAACGCGAGCATCGTGTGCAGAAAGCTGGGGCCGCCTTCGCCGTAGAGCCAGGCGATGCGCACGATCGTGTGGTCGGGGCAGTGGCGGCGCACCGCCTCCTCGCCGGCGAGCTTGCTGGCCCCGTAGATCGTACGCGGCGCAGGCACGTCGAATTCGTGATACGGGCGGTCAAGGCCGCCGTCGAACACATAGTCGGTGGAGACCGCGATCACGCGCGCGCCGTGCCGTGCCGCGGCGCGCGCCACGCAGGCGCTGCCCAGCGCGTTCACGCGGAAGGCGGCGTCGGCGTCCGATTCGCAGGCGTCCACCTGCGTCATCGCCGCGGCGTGGATCACGACATCAGGCTTGAACTTGCCGACCGCCCGCTCCACGCTGCAGACGTCGGCAATGTCCACCTCCGGCAGATCGGCGATGAACAGCTCGTGCTGTTGGAAGTGACGTTGCAGCGTCCTTCCCAGCATGCCCTTTCCGCCTGTGAGGAGAAGTTTCATGGTTCAATCGGCCTGCGGCCTCGTTCCAGGGTTCAATCGCCCGCTACGCGGGCTGGTTCAACCTAAAACAGTTGAAATACTTTTTTTAGGTTTAAAGGTTCCAAGGTTTGAACCAGCGGCGTCAGCCGCGGTTGAACCAGGCCGCAGGCCGTTTGAACCAGCGGCGCCAGCCGCGGTTGAACCAGGCCGCAGGCCGTTTGAACCAGCGGCGCCAGCCGCGGTTGAACCTTAATACCGGTAATGCTCCGGCTTGTAGGGGCCGTTGACCGGCACGCCGATGTAGTCGGCCTGGGCCTGCGTGAGCGTCGTGAGCTTGGCGCCGAGCTGGTCGAGATGCAGGCGGGCGACCTCTTCATCGAGCTCTTTGGGCAAGCGGTAGACGCCAACCTCCAGCGTCTCGTTCCAGAGCTTGATCTGCGCGAGCGTCTGGTTGGTGAAGCTGTTGGACATCACGAAGCTCGGATGGCCGGTGGCGCAACCGAGGTTCACAAGACGACCTTCCGCGAGCAGGTAGATGCAGTGGCCATCGGGGAAGATGTACTTGTCGACCTGCGGCTTGATGTTGATGTGGCGGATCCCCGGCCAGGCCTTGAGCTTGGCCACCTGAATCTCGTTGTCAAAGTGGCCGATGTTGCAGACGATCGCCTGATCGCGCATCCGGCTCATGTGCTCGGCGGTGATGACATCGCAATTGCCGGTGGTGGTCACGTAAATGTTGGCATAAGGCAACGCCTCTTCCACGGTCGTGACCTTGAAGCCGGCCATGCAGGCCTGCAGCGCGCAGATCGGATCGATCTCCGAGACCCACACCTGGGCCTTGTGCTCCTTGAGCGATTCGGCGGAGCCTTTGCCGACATCGCCGTATCCGCAGACGAAAGCGACCTTGCCGGCGACCATCACGTCCATCGCGCGCTTGATGCCGTCGACCAGCGACTCGCGGCAGCCGTAGATGTTGTCGAACTTGGACTTGGTGACCGAGTCATTGACGTTGATCGCGGGCACGAGCAGCTTCTTCTCGGCGGCGAGCTGGTAGAGGCGATGGACACCGGTGGTGGTCTCTTCGGAGACGCCCTTCCACGCCTTGACCGCGCGGCCGAACCAGCCGGGCGTTTCCTTGAGCATCGTCTTGATGAGGGCGTTGATGACCTGCAGTTCTTCGACGTCCGTCGGGATATCGAGGAACGAGGGATCGCGCTCGGCGTCCAGGCCGCGGTGCAGCAGCAGCGTCGCGTCGCCGCCGTCATCGACGATCAACTGGGGCCCCGAGCCGTCCGGCCAGGTCATCGCCTGCTGGGTGCACCACCAGTACTCCTCGAGGGTCTCGCCCTTCCACGCGAAGACCGGGATGCCGCGCACGGCGATCGCGGCGGCGGCGTGATCCTGGGTGGAGAAGATGTTGCAGGAGGCCCAGCGCACGTCCGCGCCCAGCTCCACGAGCGTTTCGATGAGCACGGCGGTCTCGATCGTCATGTGCAGGCTGCCCATGATGCGCGCACCCTTGAGAGGCTTTTGCGGGCCGTACTTGGCGCGCGTGGCCATCAGGCCCGGCATCTCTTTTTCAGCGATCTCGATGGCCCTGCGGCCCCAATCGGCGAGGCCGATGTCTTTGATTTTGTAGGTCATTTTATTCTCACACGAAGGCACAAAGGCCACTGAGGTTTCTAGTTGACGATACGCTTGATGCCATCTTTAAGATGTGCGGCACCAAAGTTAATCAATAAACCAAGGCGCAGATCCATCAGACGCAAATAAGTCAGCACCTGTTTAGCAAAAACAGGCAACAGAGTCTCCACGGACTTCAGTTCGATGACCAACTGTTTCTCAACAAGTATATCGATCCTAAATGCATCGTGGAAAACTTCACCTTCATACGAAAACGTCACCGGCACTTCATGCTCAACAGAATATCCCATTCGCTTCAACTTACCCACCATCAACATGAGATAGACACGTTCAAGAAGTCCTGGCCCAAACTCCGTATGAATTGCAAAGGCGGCATTCAGGACATCAGTTGCTATTTTTTCAAGATCTTTGCCCATCCTTAGTACCCTTTGTGCCTTTGTGTGAGATTAACGCAGACCGGCCGCGGAGCGGAGGGCGTCGACGCGGTCGGTCTTCTCCCACGGGAAGCCGTCGCGTCCGAAGTGGCCGTAGTTGGAGGTCTTGCGGTAGGACCAGCCCTTCGGCCGGGTGAGGCCGAGGTCTTTGATCAGCATACCGGGACGGAAGTCGAAGATCTCATTCGCCATCAGGATCTTGGCGATTTTCGCATCGTCGATCCGGCCGGTGCCGTAGGTGCTGACGTTGATGCTGAGCGGTTTGGCCACGCCGATGGCATAGGCGACCTGGATCTCGCACTTGTCGGCGAGGCCCGCGGCGACGATGTTCTTCGCGGCGTAGCGGCAGTAGTAGGCAGCCGAGCGGTCGACCTTCGAGGGATCCTTGCCGGAGAAGGCGCCGCCGCCGTGCGAGCCGACGCCGCCGTAGGTGTCGACGATGATCTTGCGGCCGGTCACGCCGGAATCGCCGCAGGGGCCGCCGACCACGAAGCGGCCGGTGGGGTTGATGTAGAACTTGGTCTTGTTGGTCAGCATGCCGGTGTCTTTGAGAAAGGCGCGCGCGGCCTCTTCAAGCTCCTTGCGGATGCGCGTGATCGGCACTTCGCGGGTCTGGTGCGAGATCACGACGGCGGTGATCTCTTTGGCCTCGCCGTTCTCGTGCAGCACGCTGACCTGGGCCTTCGAGTCGGGACGCAGGTAGGCGATCTCGCCGTTCTTGCGCAGCGTCGTGAAGAACTGCAGCAGCGAGTGCGAGAAGATGATCGGCGCCGGCATGAGCTGCCGCGTGGCGTTCGAGGCGTAGCCGAACATCATGCCTTGGTCGCCCGCGCCCTGATCCTCGGGCTTGACCTTGTTGACGCCGCGCGCGATGTCGACCGACTGCCCGTGCAGCGCGCAGACGTAGTTGAAGGTGTCGAAGCTGAAGCCCTCCGAAGGGGTGTCGTAGCCGATGTCCTGCACCACGTCGCGCGCGATCTTGCCGGGGTTGATCCGGTCCCAATTCTTGCACGTGATCTCGCCGACATTGACGACGAGGTTGGAGCCGACGGCTGTCTCACACGCCACATGCGCGGCGGAATCGTTCGCCAGGCAGGCGTCCAGAATCGCGTCGGAGATCTGGTCGCACACTTTGTCGGGATGGCCCTCCGAGACCGACTCGGAGGTATACACGTGGCGCGTCATCATCTTGCTCATGGCTGGGTTCCTTTGAACTCGCGCTCCCCTATCCCGGCGCACTTAACGGCCGAACCGGAAATCGCGAACGTTGAAAACAGGAACGAAAAAGACTCCGTCCCCGCAAAGTACGCACGCGCACGGCGCGAACACACTTTGTAAACATTTGAAAACAAACGAGTTACGCATCTAAAAACAAACCGCAAGGTCAGCCGGATTCCTGCATGACCTTGTAGGTAAAAAGAGTAGCACAAGCGGCGGACAGTGACAAGAGGGCGTGACTCAACTTTTAATCGGGTGGCAGCAGGGGGTGTGGCAGGTGTGTGCGAAGAGAATCGGAAGGCGTGGGATCGTGGACCCTGCTGGTGTACCGGCTTTAGCCGGCTGGTGCGGGCCAGGCCGACTGAAGTCGGTACACCAGCCTGTACCGCCCCGTTTCCGCCATTAATCATTCACTATTCCCATCCCTCTTGCGCGAGCAGGCGGAGGAGATACTCGCCGTAGGAGGATTTCTTCAGGCGGTCGGCCAGGCGCGCGAGCTGGTCGCGGTCGATGAAGCGCATGCGCCAGGCGATCTCCTCGATACAGGCGATTTTGAGGCCCTGACGGTCCTGGATGGCCTTGACAAAGGCGGTGGCGTCGGCGAGCGAATCGTGCGTGCCGGTGTCAAGCCAGGCGAATCCGCGCCCCATCAGCTTGACCGTGAGCGCGCCCTGCTCAAGGTAGTGGCGGTTGAGATCGGTGATCTCGTATTCGCCGCGCGCGGAGGGCTTGAGGCGCGCGGCAACATCCACGACGCTGTTGTCGTAGAAGTAGAGGCCGGTCACCGCGTAGTTGGACTGGGGGCGGGCGGGTTTTTCCTCGATCGACACCGCCTTGCCCGCGCGGTCGAAACTGACGACGCCATAGCGTTCAGGATCGTTGACGTAGTAACCGAACACCGTCGCGCCGGGCGTGGCGTCGGCCTCGGCCAGCATGCGGCGCATGCCGTCGCCGTAAAAGATGTTGTCGCCGAGCACCAGGCAGGCCGGCGCGTCGCCGAGAAAATCGCGGCCCAGCACGAAGGCCTGCGCCAAGCCGTTGGGAATCTCCTGCACGGCGTAGTCGATGCGCATGCCGAGCTGTGCGCCGTCGCCCAGCAGACTGCGGAAAACCGGCGTGGCTTCGGGTGTTGAAATGATCAGGACCTCGCGGATCCCCGCCAGCATCAGGGTCGAGAGCGGATAATAGATCATGGGCTTGTCAAAGATCGGCAGGAGCTGTTTGCACATCACCTGCGTGATCGGATAAAGCCGTGTGCCGGCGCCGCCGGCGAGGATGATGCCTTTGCGTGTCGTCATGATGACCTCTGACTGCTGACCTTACGCCTTCCCCAATCGCTGTCCCGCGTATTTCTTGTCGCGAATAGGCTGCCACCACCAGGCGTTTTCGAGATACCATTGCACGGTCTTCCGGATGCCGGTCTCGAATGTTTCTTGCGGTACCCACCCCAATTCGCTGCGCAGTTTGGAGGCATCGATGGCGTAACGCTTGTCGTGTCCGGGACGATCAGGCACAAAGGTAATCAGATCTCGATAACTGGCTGACTGGTCAGTGCGCGGATGGAGTTCGTCGAGGATGTCGCAAATGGTTTCGACCACCTGCAGGTTGGTGCGCTCACTATTGCCGCCAACATTATAGGTCTGGCCCGGCCGACCGCGCTGCAAGACCAGCCGCAGCGCGCGCGCGTGGTCCTCGACATAGAGCCAGTCGCGCACGTTATCGCCGGCACCGTAGACCGGCAGCGGCCTGCGGTCGAGGGCGTTGAGGATGACGAGCGGGATCAGTTTCTCGGGGAAGTGGAAGGGGCCGTAATTATTGGAGCAGTTGGTGATCAGGACCGGCAGGCCATAGGTGTGGTGCCAGGCCCGCACCAGGTGGTCGGAGGCCGCCTTGCTGGCCGAATAGGGCGAACGCGGCTCGTAGGGCGTGCGTTCGGTGAAGAGGCCTTCCGGACCCAGCGAGCCGTAGACCTCATCGGTGGAGATGTGCTGAAAACGGAAGGCGTCGCGCGCCGCGCCGTCGAGACCGCGCCAGTGGGCGGTGGCGACCTCCAGCAGCGTGGCGGTGCCGACCACATTGGTCTGGATAAAGGCCGACGGGCCGTCGATCGAGCGGTCGACGTGCGATTCCGCGGCGAGGTGCATGACCGCATCGGGGCGAAATGAAGCGAAGAGCCGTTCCATCGCGGGGCGGTCGCAGATGTCGGCCTGCGCAAAGCGGTAGCGCGTGTGCGCGTCGACCTCGCGCAGCGAGGCGAGGTTACCCGCGTAGGTGAGGGCATCGAGGACCAGAATCTCACTCTCCGTTTCGCGGATGAGTTGGCGCACCAGTGCCGAGCCGATAAACCCGGCGCCGCCTGTCACGATGATACGCTGCACCGTCCCCTCCTATTCGTCGTCGGTCATCGAGACGTCAACGTGGTCCTGCCGCGAGCCGTGCGCCGACGGCGCGAGATCATCGCCGTAAACCGGCTTGCTGGTGGCGGCCGCGAGACTCGGCTTGCCCCCTTCGGGACCGGCGGAGCCCGTGCGTTTTTTGCCTTGGCCGTAGGCGGCGTAGCGCGAGGTGTAGCGGTAGGCGTAGCGGTAGTGATAGTCGTACTGGCTGAAGTGGTTGCGGCGGCCGAAATCGACGTCATTCACGATGACGCCGATGACGCGCGCGCCGGACTCCGTCAAGGTGCGCGCCGCGTGTTTGATCGGCTGGAAGCGCGTGCGGTCGGGGCAGCACATGATCATGACCGAGTCCACGAGCGAGGCGAGGGTCATGACGTCGCCGACGATACCGAACGGCGGCGAGTCGATCACCACGCGGTCATAGTTCTGGCGCGCCCAAGTGAAGAACTCCACAATGATGCCGCTGCCCATCAGATTGGCGGGGCTGATCTCCGACGAGGCCTTGGAGAGGACAACATCGAGGTTTTCGACGCCGGACGGCACCGCCAGCGAGGCGAACAATGAAGGATCGGCCTTGGCCAGCGTATGCGGCAGGCTGTTGAACTCCCCCTGTTTCTTTTCAAAAATGCGGGCCAGGCGGGGGCGCCGCATGTCGAAGTCGACCAGGAGCGTGCGCTGTCCGCTTTGCGCGCAGGAGGCGGCGAGGCTGCACGAGGTGACGGTCTTGCCCTCGCCCGGCTGCGTGCTCATGCAGAGCACCACTTTAGACATTTCCTGATAGCGCGGCGAATCCAGCAGATTGCGGAGGCCGGCGACCGCCTCGGCGAACTGGGAGAATTTATCGTCGGTGACCAGTCGCGCCAACTGCTCGCGTTTCTTACGGCGCACGTGCGGCAGGACGGCCAGCGTTTTGAGACGCAGGCGGTGCTCGATGTCCGAGATGCCCACGATCTTGTCCTCGTGGTGGTCGAGCACCAAAACGAACAGCACGCCCAGCAGCAGGCCGATGGCCGGGCCGGCCGGGAAGATGATCAGCGGGTTGGGCAGGACCGGCTTGGTGGGCTTGAAGGCCGGCTCGACCTGCTTGATGATGGCGGTGTTTTCATCCGAGGCCAACTGGGCTTCACGCGTGCGCTGCAGCAGCGACTTGTAGGTGATGTCCGCCAGTTCGCGCTCGCGTTCCAACTGTTCAAGCTTCACCTTGGCCGAAACCATCTTCAGTTCCAGATCGGAGAGCTTCTTGATCAAATCGTCACGCTTGGGCGTGATCTGCGCCAACTGGCGCTGCAGCAGATCGAGGTTGGCCTTGCAGGTTTCCAACGCACGGAAGACAACATCCGCGAACTGCTGCGTATAGACCTCCGCCTCCTTCTCCTTGATCTTCACCTCGGGATGGTTGGCGGTGTAGCGGGCCAGCAGTGAGTTTTTTTCGGCCAAAGTCTTCTGGAGCAACTGGAAGGAGGTGCCGATTTCCAGAGAACGCGGCACGGAATCCGGCAGCGAGCCAAACTTCTCGGGATCGCTCTGAATGGCCTCCAGCGTTTTGCGTAACTCGGCGGCCTTGGTGATTTCGCCCTCAAGGGTAAGAATGTCCGCGTTGACTTTGGCAAGCGCCTGTTGCGTGGTCTCACTTTCGTTGGCCATGAAATCGATCTGGTTGGCGACGCGGAAGTCGAGCATCTCCTTGTCGGCGCGCTCCAGATTACGTTTCTGTTGCTCGGTGGTGGAAGAGAGCCAAGAGACAGCCACCTCTGACTCAGCCCGGTTCTGGTCCGAGGTGAACGTTTCCGCCGCCTTGGCGTAGGCGTTGGCCAGGTTTGTGGCCAGTTCAGGGTCAGTCGAGCGGACCGTGATACGGATCAGGCGCGATCGGCGCTGCAAAGTCAGTTTTGAATTGACCAAGGTGTTGATGAGATTCTCATCCGTCACCGTTGAACTGGGGTAGTCCGTACGGTACTGGCTGACAATCTGATCGATCATCGCGCGGCTGCGTAGGCGGGCCAACCGCGTGTTGAAGACCTCGTCCATGGTGGTCGAACCGATATCCGCATCGATGATGGCGGGCCGCAGATTCGAATACGAGGAACGCCGCATACTCATCTCGAACACGCTTTCGGCCTCATAGATCATCGGTGATATCTTAAAGACGGCGAACGCCACGATGAAACCGATGATGACAAACACAGCGATCGTGACCCAACGTTGCGTACAGACCCGCAACATGCGACCGATGGTCACCGCGCCCATCAGCGAATCGTCTTCTTCTCCACCGCTTCCAATGCCGCCATAATAGTAGGCCCCACCATAGCCTGTACCGGCATAGGCTACGGGTGCCCCCCCCCCGTAATAAACCGGTCGGCTGGAGCCCCCGTAATAGATGGCGCGACTGCCACCCCCATAATACACCGGACGCCGCGAAGCCCCCGAAGAGTCGCCGGCCGCAGTCTGATCGGTTTCACTCATCACGCATCTCCAAATTGAAGGTTACAGTGTAACGTATCCGGCCGGTTCAGCCCAAGCCAAAATCCAGGGGGCATCCTTTTAACCGTCCTACTCTCTCTCGGGCAAAAAGGCGGGCAGCGTGGCCAGAACGCATACCCACGACAGCATCACGGAAGGAGCCCTGAACGGACTGGCGACAAAACTTTCGAGACAACAAAAAGCGGCAGCCACGCCACCCGTCACAATGATCGGCGAGAGACGCAGGATAAAGAAGGCGCGGACGTTCCCCCCGTGACGATCCTTGTGCTGCCAGAGAATCCGGACCCTGTAACACAACGGAATAAGCAGGGCAATGAGCGCCGCCAGCATCAGGCCGACCCCGAAAACACCATATTCGCAAAGAAACTGAACCCCGTCATTGAACACAAGCGCCCTGTCTTGGTCGATAAATCGCCATTGATCCTGTTTTACAACCAAAGCCACGTAGTGGTAGAAACCATCAGCCCCGACCCCCGTCCAAGGGTGTTGCTGCCAGATTGACAGCGCGGCATCCGTACGAACCTCGTTGCGGCCCGCAAGCGCTGTCCAATGCTCCACGACCGGCAATGCATTCTTCAGCTTTTCGGCAACGGGGTTTTGAGGGAACAGGTAGACGAGGCAGGTCGCAACGGTGCCGAGACAAACGAGGTGAACCATAAACAGTTTAAGCTGCGTCCCTTTGGGGATCAAGGGCCCGAGATAGACCATTCCGTAAAACAGCAGGATCACGCCAGCCGCCGAAAAGACAATCGTTGCCAGCGGCGATGCAAAAAAAAGCATGCCGAGCAGATTACCGATTCCGGCCAAGGCAAACAGCAACAGCGACAGGCGTTGCTCTCTTTCCGCTTTCTCGCAAAACAATCCGATGCCCAACAGCATCCAGAATCCGAAAAAGGTGCCGACGGCCGGAAATCCGGTCTTTTTCGCCCACACGGCATAGGGGGCGAGACCGCGCAAGGCCCATATAACCGCGCAGAAGGCGATTGCACCGCTGACGCACGCAAGCAGTTGAAGCAGGACTCGTTTCGCGGCCTTGCCTGCAGCAGCGCGCAACGCGACACCGACCACGCAGCAAGCCATGAACCACGCAAGGTGCGCGAATACAGCGTGTCTTTCCACGGCAAACGGTATCCGGGCGACAGGCGGCTCACTCAACTGCCAGATATCCGCATCTGGCAAGTAAACCAGTTCGAGGCCGCTGTTCATGCATTGAACCCCCACCAAAGCGACGAAGACCACACCTGCGTATAGGAACGGGTCCCACAGAACGGCGTGTCCAGTACGGCGGCGCGCATCTGCCAATGTTTCTCCGCGTTTGACAGAGGGCAGGAGAAACATCCACTCAACCACCATGAAAGAGAGCCAGAAAAGCGGGGTGAGTCCCGTCACTCGCGATTGACCCAAGACAACGACCGGAAAAAGGCAAATGCAGGCAATGTGAGCGATCAACCCGTATTTCGTCAACAGCCTCTGAAGCATATCACGACCACCCCGTTACCTTTACACAAAAAAGCCGCCTACACTTTACGCCTCGTGCAGGCGGACTTCCTTCTCGTCAACTGGCGCCAAACAGACGCTCAGTAACGGAAGCTCAACCCCAAGGTGCCCAGAAAACGGTCAAACTCCTGACGGCGGTCATCCGACTTCCAGTCCTCATACTCCAATCCGCCGTACACGGTGACATACTGCATTAACTGATAATCCGCACGGAAACGGATGGAAAAAATATCATCCGTCACCGAACCGACACCGGCACGGGCGTATTCGTTTTCTTCGCGGCGGTAGGCGAGATCCAAACGGGTCGTGAGCTTACGCATCGGGCGATAAGTCAAACCACCGGCCAACGTGTAAACCTGCATGGCCTGGTTCATTTCGCGCTCGCTCGGCTGGAAGTAGCTGGATCCGGCTATCGTGGCCGCCCACTTTTTGTTGATCAGCCAATTCGCGTCGAGGCTGTAGGTCCAGCCGGTCAACTGGTCGCCTTTCGCGTAGTCGAACCAGCTCACGCCAGTCAGAGCGCGATATGAAATGCGTTCGGTCGCGCGGGATCCGAAACCGCCCATCAGCGCGTACCCCGTGCTCTCGGTCGAGATGCCCTTAGCCCCGTTGGACTCATACTCTTGATAGGAACCGGCAATCAGCAGATTGCTTTTCTCCGTCAGTTTACGCGCCAGCTCCAGCCCCACACTCCATTCCTCCCACCCATACAAGGAACCATACATGTCGCCCTTGTTCTTGTAATTGAGATCGGAGTATTGCCCGCTGAGCGTGACACCGGTACGCTCGCTCATTTGATACGAGAGGGCACCGGTCAACTCAAAGATATCGCGTTCACGCCAAATGCCGCGCCCGCCGTCATGAATCGAGTCGTTCTGGCGGCTTTTCATGTAACTTTCACCCAAGACGAGGCGCCATCCCTTAGCCGACTCTTTGTAGACGGAGAGACTCTGCCCGTAACGCGGCTCATCCAGTTCGTCGTATTCCAGATATTTATCGTACCCGTACCAGGCGTTGCCTTTCAGTCCCCAGTCATTCCCGGTGTAGGTCAGGTCGACACCCGGGTTGATGGTCAGGTAACTGTCATTGTATTCGTACCTGTCGAGGTCAACGTTCGAGTCGTAGTTGTACTCGACGTTCACGTACGGCGAGACCGTCAGGTTGTTAAACCTCAACCCCCGCGCCTCCTGCGCAAAGACAGCGGACGCTCCGAACAAAACAGCCAGCAGCACACCGACGCCAGAGGATGCCGTCGCAACATTTCTTGTAGTCATACCGACCTCTCCTTGCTAACCCTCTCACGCACCCGTCTCCGCTATCCACGGGCACGACGCTTCTGTTCCGCCCCTACTTCCGCCGTCTCGGGATCACGCTCGTCCCCTGGTTTTGATACCCTTGCGGATAAAACTGCACCTGATTCGTTCCCGTCTCATCGACACGCTCGGACGGCTTGACCCCGAGATTGGCGCTCAGGTCGGCGAGCAGGCGGTCAAGATTGGAGTGGCCGACCAAGCGGAGCAACACCTCGCTGCGGATATCGACGTCATCCACATCCGCCGCCGCGAGCAGCGCGTCATACTTCTTCTCTTTGAGCGCGGGCGGCAGCCAGGAGGCGGCCAGATTGCGCATCCGTTCATCCGGAAGCTGTGCGATGAGTTTGTTCTGCAGGGCCGGATCTTGGGCACCGCGCGCAAAGGCAAGGATCGTGAACGCGTTTCGCACTGACGGCGCGTCCGTCTCGGCGTTGCGCTTGACTGAGGCCGCCAACGCATCGGTCGCGATCTTTTCATACTGCTCGTTGGACAGCTTGTTGTACGCCTGATCAAAACGCTTGGCCAACTCTTCGGTCACCACCGGCAGAAACTCCACCGGTACGCCGGCGAACACCTCGGCAATGACCTGCTGCTTGACCTCGCCGGTCGCGCCGGCGATGCAGGCGACCGCAGACTTGACCAGCGCGGCGCTCTTTTCATCGGGTCCCACCGGCAGCCGCGTGGCCGCCTTGATGACCCGCTGCGCAAATTCGGCCTTGTCCGCCGGCGCAAGGCTAGTCATCGTCTCGCGCAGCACAGCGTCGCTGGAGACGGACGCCCCGACTTTCTTCAGCCACTGGGCCCGGGTCAGCGTGGTGCTCTCCTGCGCGAAAAGGCCGGAACCCGTCGCGAGCAACGCCACCGTTGCGGCTGCACACAAGCTGGATGTCATCCGTTTCATCATAACTTCCCTCCACTCACTCTGCTCTCAATACCACGATTCGGGGACCCACACGACATCACCCGGCTTCAGCGTCACATCCAAGTCCGAGCGTCCTTCTTTTCCGATCTTGTCGATGTCCACCTCAAACTTTTTCAGCGTCCCGTCCGCCTCGCGCCGCGTCACACGCACCTTGCGCTTGTCGGCCAACGGCGTCACGCCGCCCGCCATCATCAGCGCCCGCGTCACATTCAAATCCCGCGTCGAGGGCATGTTGACCGGCCCCGGCCGGGCCACCTCGCCCTGCACGTTGACCGTGCCCCACGGCGACTTCATTCCCGAATCCGGCACATACACAAAACCGACCGTTACCTGCGGATCGATGTAATAGTCCTTGTAGGCGACTTTGATCTTCTCCTGCAACTCAACGATCGTCAACCCCTCGCACTTCACCGCTGCGATCAATGGCATCAGGATCTCGCCATTTGCATTGACCTCTTTCAACTCCTCTTTCACCGCCGACTCACCCGACGCGGTCACTGAAACTCGCAGCGTCAAGCCCGGCCGTATCGTCGGCTCTCCTTCAGGAACGTGAACCGGTTCCGGCCCCACCTCATCCGGCACCGCCGTCCGGCATCCGCTGCACGCCATGAACACCACGCACAATACCCAACGCCAGATGAACTTTTGCATCACACTTTTCAAAAACGCCGCTTCCTCAACACGGGCCTACACGGCCCTCTTCTCAAATCGCCAGCAGTTTATCACCATTGAACAGGCACAGCAACCGGAAAAGGAAAAAATCACTACCATCCCATAGGGCAGACCGGAAACACACCGGTTCCCATGATTGGCACCTATTATGCGGGGGGGGGCGAAAACCGTCAACCCCTGAATTTTATAAAAAAAGTGTCGGCTTCGGAGGC
>Ga0116190_1002709_pt1 | contig 13872 bp, 8 predicted proteins | sample AD_JPNTR4_MetaG_FD_89808 | JGI IMG/M metagenome (GOLD analysis project Ga0116190, IMG submission 89808) | Active sludge microbial communities of municipal wastewater-treating anaerobic digesters from Japan - AD_JPNTR4_MetaG | ecosystem: Engineered > Bioreactor > Anaerobic > Digestate | place...
GAGGGCACAGAGGTTTTTTTGGGGCACTGCCGGTACTGCCGATCCTGCGGGTGTGGCACGGGCATCTTGCCCGTGGGCATGGGCGCCCCGCCCATGCCGCAATCCCCGCAGGCCCGGTAGTGCCGGGAGCGGTGGTCAAAATACCTGTCATTTAGTAGTTGTTCAAGGTGGCGCATTCTTGTCTGTGCATCTCCGGCAGGCAGGAATGCCTGCCCCACATTGCGAATGAGCCTTGAAGGAGCCGCTCTGTTTGCGGGCGGTCTCCTTGGTTTCGGGGGTGTACGCGCCGAGCAACTCCGGATCGAGTGCCACGTCGCTGTCGTTCGGGTCGTTTTCGTCCACCATGGATAAAGCATCCCACTTGTAACAAAATAGAATCTGTGAAGAACTTATCACTATAAGCAAATGCCCGTCAACCGAAGCGGTGGTTTTCGCCGTTTTCCCCGTTTTGCTGTTTTCCTCTTGTCTTTTATGGGTGCTCGGTTATCTTTCACAGATGGACGCAGATTTTTTTGGGGGGCATGGCTCTGCTCTTTTTTCTCACACAAAGGCACAAGGGGCACAAAGTTTTGGGATGGGTGGTGCGGCTCTATATTTACGAAATTGCACTGCTGGTTGCCGCTATTCCAGCGGCCAGATTCGTTCATGGTCAAAACGCGTCTCGATCACTTGAGGGTTTATCCCAAAACGCGGCGCGATTTTTTTGGCAACAAACGCACGGATACCCTCGATTTCACGCCAGCGAGGTTCGGCTGCGGCCATGCGTTCTTGGATCGCATCATATTCTGCCAGCAGCATGTCGAGAGGCACCAGAAACCGACCGGCAAATTCGTTGGCCTGATCTTCGATGCGGCCACTGCGTCTATGATCGGATATCCACCGCTTGAACGCGTCAAAATCCGAAAACCGCACCTCGTTCAAGAGTTCCCGGTGCATGATATAGTGCCCCAACTCGTGAGCGATGGAAAAGCGTAGCCGTTTTTCACTCCAACGCTCCTGACGGTCCCAGCCTTCCAGCGCGTCCCTGTCCACGTAGATCGCCTTTTCACCCGGCACGATGGCGGCATCCATCCTGATGTCCGCGAAAAGGTTTGGGATCTCAATCACGTCAAACCGCAAGGCAACGTCAACGATGTAGAGCACGTCCAAGGGCGGCAGATTGCTGCCCTCCAATTCAGGAGAGGTGCGAAACGCATCGGCCTGCCGCCAAATCTCTTCGTTTTCAATGAAGGGTATATTCATGTCCGATCCGGTGAATGAGCTTCACGCACCCGCTCAATAAAGTCGTCGAGTTGCTCTTCCGTCAGTTCCGCACCGCGCACCGTACGCAAAAAGACCGGCAATTTGCTGACGAGTGCCGCGTCACTCATCACCTCCCTAGGGATCTGCCCGCGGCTGACCTCGGCCTGATACATGAAGTCGCGCCAGGCGTCGGTGGCCTGCTGCAGACCTAAAAAGCGTGCCCAACGGGCCAGCGTCTCCTCGTCTTTGGGAGGCGGGTTCACGTTCCGCTCCACTTTGCTCCAGTTGCTGGGATCCAGCCCGTGCTCATTGCAGAACTGCCGCAGCGTTTTCTGTTGTGCGATTCGCAGACTTTTGACCGTTTCTCCGAAGTTCATACCGTCTCTCCTTAAGTGCCGTGATTCAGTGTAAACCATGTGTGGTACAAAGTCAACCACACTCGCAAGGGTTATCGCAAGGGTTGGTCAAGTTACCTGTCCCTTAGTAGTTGTTCAAGGTGAAGGTGGCGCAGACATTCCTGTCTGCGCATCCTTGGCAGGCAGGAATGCCTGCCTCACATTGTTGGAGTGTGGCGCAGACATTCCTGTCTGCGCATCCTTGGCAGGCAGGAATGCCTGCCTCACATTGTTGGAGTGTGGCGCAGACATTCCTGTCTGCGTATCCTTAGCAGGCAGGAATGCCTGCCTCACTTTACTTTTTGGTCTGTTCAACCGTAATGATGATCTGGTCTTTGGTTTTATTTTTTTTGTAGGAATCGAGATAATCGGAACCTAGCTCGCCTTTGAGGTTGTCAATGATTTTAAGCAACTCTTCCATGCCTTCGGTTGTGCTGGTGTCGGGCTGGGCGATCTTACGTAGCGTCCGCTCGGAGAGCGTACCGTAGTACTGGATGTCTTCAATGAGGAGTTCCAAAAACTGCCGCCGAGTTTCGGGCACGGTATCGAGCAGTGATGCGAGTTGGTTGCGGGCGCGCGCCACCCAGCCCTGCGAGGGATTGGGATCTTGATCTTGCGCCCGCGTGTAGGCATTTAGGGCACTGTATTTCGGCCAGAATTCCGAGGTGAATTCAACACGCGGTTCTTGCGGTTCGCAGCGGATGGCTTCGATCCCTTGTTCGATGGTGACGGGGGTGATCGCCTCTGCGTCGTGCAACAGGGTGAAAAGTGCCGCGCCGCGCCGTTTGAAAAAGTAGATGCCCTCGGGGGCACGACAGGAGGCCGTCTTGACCCGCACGGGAAGTTGGCTGATGCGTTCCAGCACTTCGGGGTGGTTTTTGGATAGCCGTGCTAACTCCCGCTGAGCCTTTGTCAAAAAACTCTCGCCTTCCCGCTCTTCTGGATCCGCATTTACCCTTTGGAAAAGTTTCGCGGGCGTGGGTTCCTCGTCGGGAGCCAAAATCTGCACGTCCTCGCCGATAGTCGAGTGGATCAGGAACATCTTCTCGCTGGCGATCTGACGGCTGCGGTGGATGTCTGCGCCCTGCTCGGTGGGGAAGAAGTTGAAGATGTAGAGGTTTCCGAAGACTTTCTTGCCGATGCGGTTGATGCGGCCGACGCGCTGAATGACGCGGGTCGGGTTCCAGGGGATGTCGTAATTGATGACCAAACCCGCACGGTTGAGGTTATACCCCTCGCTCATGCGGTCGGTGGCGAGAAGCACCTGATAGTCATCGGCTTGTTCGTCTTTCGGCCAGGATGCATCGAAGTTGGCTTTGACCTTGCGGTCCATTTCCCGGCTCAGTTTGTCGTTCACCACCAGCACCTTGCCCGGCAGAGCGATGTCGAGATAGCCCTGCACATGATCCACGGTGTCGGCGAATTCGCTGAAGATCAGAACTTTGCGGCGCTGCTTCTCAGTGATCTCTTTACTGGTGCCAGTCAGAACGGCTTGCAGGATGGCGATCAGTCGATGCGCTTTGGGGTCGTGCATCGCAAGGTTCAGTTCCTGCATCTCATCCCGGACGGTTTTCAGGAGATTGATGTCGGCCTTAAGGTCGCGGAAGAAGCGGTCTTTGTTAAACTGCCGGTCGAGGTGGTAGACCTGCTGGTGGCCGACAGTCTCGCTCCTTTTCAAAACGATGATGATCTCTTCGAGCAACGCCTCTTGTTCGTCTTCCGGCGCATTGAGGACTTTGTCCATCAGCGTGCGGTTGACGAGCAACGTGCCGGTTTCATTGGCAAAAGCCTGAACCTTCTCGTGCATTTTGATGGCGTTGTCCAAACTCCGAGCGAAAGCCCCGAAGGAGCTTTCGAAGCGGCGGACGAACAGGGATCGGATAAAGGTTAACATGTTTATCTGCTGCGCCTCATCACGATCGTCCGACATGTCGTACTGGCCGGGCCGGTAGATGGCACCGTGGAATAGACCGTTGGGGCCGAAATAGTCGGTGATGACCCGGTCGTAGAACTCGCTCTGTTTTTGAGAAAGATAGAAAAACTGTTCAACGGGCGGCCGAACGGTTGAAAGAGTCGTAATCTCCTTGGCGTAGTCGGGGTTGCCCTTGAGATCAAGTCGATTGCGGCGGATCGTGACGGGTTCGATCACAGCCCGCATGCAGCGAGCCAGTTCGGCTGCTCGCAGGCTCAATTCAGCTTTGATCTTTTTGAAGTTTTTCGCTTCCGGCAGCAGGGCGATCTCCAGCCGTTCGAGCATCCTGCAAACCTCGTCGTATTTCTCGCCCGACTTCATGTTCTTCAGGACAAAGCTGATCATGCGGAAAATCTCGCCGTAAATCTTGAAATCCGCCTCAAGGTTGCCGTCGAGCACCAGCGGACAGTTCTTGGGCGGCAGGAAGAGTTTGAGCAGCGAGAGAAGATCACCAGGCCGATTGTTGAACGGTGTCGCCGTCAGAAGAACCACTTCTTTGCCACGGCAAATCTGCAAAAGGTCGTCATAGTCCTCGGTGTTCTGATTGCGGAAACGGTGCGCCTCGTCCACAATGACGCTGCGGAATGTCCCGTCACGCTCGACATAAGCGCGGACCTCCTTCAGGCTACCGCAGGAGCGCACCTCCCAATCATGGAGCTTGAACTGCCGCAGGTAGGCGCGCCACCCGGTTGTCGCGCCCTTGTCGCCGACTAATCCCGGCGGCGCGATGACAATTCCCCGGCGACCCCGTAGCCGGGCGATGAGGCAGGCGATCACCGTCTTGCCGAGCCCCACCACGTCCGCCACGATCACTCCGTTGTACGCCTCCAGTGTGCCAACAGCCTGGTTGACGGCATCAACCTGATAGGTGTAGCGCGTATATCCGGCGTCCGCCAGAATGCGGTCTATGCGTGCGCCGTGATCCGCTATCATGCGGTGTTCCACATAGTTTTTCAACACCAGCAGGTAGGCTTCGAACGGAGTCAGCGGCGCGACAATCGACTCCCGCTCGATCAGGGCCAAGATGCGCTGGCGCACGTCCTCGTTCTCGGTCAGCGGCACGGCGTCGCGCCACAGCTCTTCAAAATACGCGCCCGCCTCCTTAAAACCGAAATCCGAGAGGTCGAGATTCAATTCGCCGTTGGTCTCCAAGCCCGGCTGGGTCAGGTTGCTGCTGCCGCTGATCCACACGCCCGGCTTGACCTTGCTGTACGGCTCGGCGATGTCGAACAGGTAGAGCTTAGCATGGTTCGGCTCGCGCGTCTTGCGGAGCACGAGCCGGCCTTCACGGATCAAGTCGACAAAGACGTGGATGCGGTCGTGAAACGCCTGCTTGTCCAGCGCCGCAGAACGCAGCGCCCGCCGCAGGTTCTCCAGATAGGCCTCTTGCGATTGTCCCCGGCTCTGCTCACCGACGGTAAGAACCAGTTCCTGCAGTTGCCCGCAGTGTTCTTCCGCCTCCATGCCTATCAGGATACGGAGCTTGATCGCGGGATTCGCCTGCAAGGCCTCATGCAGCACCTTAACGCCGGAGAAATAGAAGAAACCGACCAGTGCCCGCATCTCGTGGCTGATCGAGATCAGTTCGCGCAGGCGTTGCCCCAGATTGGTGTCGGCGGTGTTGGTGATAAAGAGGTTGGTTGGCATGGTTTTAGTTATGAAAGATCGGGGTCTTCCGTCATCACACTCTTGCGGGGCTTTTTCTTAGGGGGTGCATTTGAGGGTGGCGCAGACATTCTTGTCTGCGCATTCTTGGCAGGCAGGAATGCCTGCCCCACCTTTTCCCGCCCTTCCACAATCGCAATCTCGTCGTCCGTCAGGCCGTAGAGTTCGTAGACAAGGCGATCGATCTTGGCTTCTAGAGAGGATATATCACACGAAGAAGGTGGCGCAGACATTCCTGTCTGTGCATCTCCGGCAGGCAGGAATGCCTGCCCCACTTTGGTGGAGGATGTGTCACAAGAAGATGGTGGCGCAGACATTCCTGTCTGTGCATCTCCGGCAGGCAGGAATGCCTGCCCCACTTTGGTGGAGGATGTGTCACAAGAAGATGGTGGCGCAGACATTCCTGTCTGTGCATCTCTGGCAGGCAAGAATGCCTGCCCCACTTTGGTGGCCGCAAGAATGCGTTCAACAAGATTTGCTAATGTCGTTTGCTGTTCGGGCGTGGCAGAGGGAATGGGCAGGGTCTCCAGGTAGATTGCTTGCATGAGCAAGCGCCCGCCTTTCTCAGGGTCGCCAAGGGAAGAACAAGTGTTCTTCAGGTAGTGCCAAGTTGCTTTCGAATTGAGCACCCCGAGCAGAAAACGATCTGAGGACGGCATGGAAAACACGGTTTTCAGTGGATAGATGGAGCCGGAATCCAAAGCGAACCGCGATTCTCGTGCTATTTCTGGATAAACAATCTTTGGATTGCTGAAAACATCATAGTAAGAACACGTCCGCAATTCCCACCACTGGTTACCCTGGTCTTTGCGCGCTTTAAGCTCTTTTTCCCACTTCTTAAGATGCGCAAAGATGGCTGGATACCGCTTGATGGGCACTCCTGTTTTGGTCAAGATGAGCCAGCGACCTTTATCGCGAATGTGCCATTTCCGCACATCGTCACCCTTGGCGAGCGGCACGATGATTTCACTGCTTTTAGGATCGGCCGCTATCAGAGCCTCTCGAGTAGCGTTGTCGATAATGAAGGCATCATTGAACCCGGTCAAAATCCCGCGGTATATCTCGCCGTTGACATACTCACCGAGCGGCGTGCTGTTACGGCGCATTTTTTCGAGGATACCGGCGGCTTCGCGCCCGCTAAGGGACCAGCCGTCCAGAGAGAGTTCTTCATGCGTCATGGTTCGTCCAAGAAGCGCGACAGCCCGGGGTATATTCTGTATGTCGTCGGCATTTTTGATTATGGCAGCGATAAAGTCGGCGCGGGCCTCTTTTCCGAATTGCGTTATGACAGGGTCGGTGCCGGCTTCAAAGACTGGAAGTTCGCCAAAATCAATCAGCCGTTGCAGCACGTATTTTTCTTGCAACAATTGGCGCAGCGGCTTGCCGTAACCGGAACGGAAGAACTTGTTGGATGTGATATAACATAGCGATCCCGAGTCGTTAAGCAAGGTGCCGCCTCGTTCATAAAAGAGACAGAAAAGATCACTTGATTTGCTGAAAGTCTTGTATTTTTCATTGGCATACGCGGCCTTATCCTTCTCCGGGAGTTTTTGGATCTGCACATACGGCGGGTTCCCGATCACAATATCGAAACCGCCTTTGAAGCCGAACATCCACTCAGGGTCGAAGAAGGATGACGAGGCGTTTTGGTTGTACGGATCCCAATCGGCGAGGCGTTCGGCCTCGTGCTGGAAGGCGCTTTTGTTCTTGGAACGGTTCTGCTCGGTTTCGATACTGCGTGTGATCCGGCGTATATCGTCGTCAATCCGGTCGCGCTGCTCCTTGTTCATGTCCACGCGCAACATGGTCTGCTCCGGCTTCGGAGATGTTGCGAACATGTCGATTTGCGTGGGAACGGTGCCCACGACTTCCTGCCAGTCTTCTTTTTCGACGGCGTGGCGTTGGAGTCGCAGTTTTTCGATCTCGGCCTGCCACAGGGCGATTTTCTCGGCATCGGGTTTACAGGCGATTGCCACGAGGCGGGCCTTGATCTGCTTGCGCAGTTCGCCGTCCCGTTTGCGGCATGCGTTCTTTTCAGACGCGCTGCGCGCCCGGAAATGGCGGTGGCGCACCTCGGCAAGCTCCGTGCGCAGCCGGTGGAGTTCCGGATCGTTCATGAGACTGGCCCCGCCTGCGGTCTTAAGGCCTTCGGCGAAATCAGAGGCGAGTCCGATCAGGGTGTTGGCCGCCACGAACTTGGTTTCCAGGTTGGGCAGCGGTAGCATGCGGTAGTTGCGTTCTTCGTCCTCAAGATCGGGGGTCTGGTCGCAGACAAGGGTAATGAACGCGCGGAGCTTGGCGATCTGCACGGCGATGGGCTGGATGTCCACGCCGAAGATACAGTTCTCGATCAGGTAGAGCTTGCGGGCATAGTCGGGATGGTTGATGCTTTGGTCGAAGCTCTCGGTGATGCGGCGGCGGTGCTGCTCCTTCTCCTCCTTGCCAAGCGACTCGGCGGCAGCCAGCGCCTTCTCGGCCTCGGCCATGACCACCTCGTGCCAGAGGGTGTTCTTCGGGTCGAGACGCTGGAGCAGGTTGACCATCTTGAGCAACAGACCCATCGGGAAGGCCCCGGAGCCGCAGGCGGGATCCAGAATGCGGCAGTGGTAAAGGGCGTTGACCAGATCGCGGCGTTCGGCGTCGGTGAATGGCACGTCCTGCCCGTCGGGCGCGAAGAGCGCTTCGATGCGTTGGGAAAGAGGCAGTGGCGCAGACATTCCTGTCTGTGTATCTCCGGCAGGCAGGAATGCCTGCCCCACATTGGTGGAGAGTGGCGCAGACATTCCTGTCTGCGCATCTTGGCAGGCAGAAATGCCTGCCTCACCTTCTTGGGTGGCTACATTGTCTATCAACCAGTATTCGTCGTCCTTTAAGCCGACTTTGACGGGGTTCTCTTGAATGTAGCGGCGAAAATGGCGGTATTGTTTTTCATTGCGCACGATGTGGTCGTACGATTCGTCCATCCAGAAGGCTGTACCGGTCGTGCCGAGAATCTTGTTGGCCGCGCGTGCGCTGGCACCCTTGATGCCATGGAGCAAATCCGAGAGCTTGTGATAGGGCAAGGTGTGGCAGGCATTCTTGCCTGCCGGAGTGCCTGTGCATTCTTTTTTGACCGGCAGCGGCTCAATCAACGCGTGGATGTGCGTGGGCATGATGACCGCCGCATGAATCAGCAGCCGGTCACCATGAAAACGCGTCAAACAATCGACCACGGTTTGCCGGACATCCTCACGCGCCAGTGCGCGCGAGCCCATCCCGGCGTCCAGCCAAGCTTCGTAACGGTCGCCGAACAGGCGATTGTATTCCTGCCACTGCTGTTCGGTCCAAGGCTCAGCGTTGGCTTGACACCACAGGGTCCGTTCCGCTTGCCATGCGCGCAGTTTGTCCAGCGGGATGGAGTCGGCCAGCCGGAAGCAGACCCAATAGATGGCGCCATCCATGTGCCAATGGGGTAAACGTCGGCGGGAAATAGAGATTTGTGAATCAGTGGCGCAGACATTCGTGTCTGTGCATCTCCGGCAGGCAGGAATGCCTGCCCCACCTTGGTGGAGGGTGGCGCAGACATTCTTGTCTGCGTATCCTTGGCAGGCAGGAATGCCTGCCCCACATTGTGTCAGCAAATGAGCCTTGAGGCTCTCGTCCACCATGTAGTTGACGATCTCGCGGGGCGTGTAGAAAGAGCCGCTCTGTTTGCGGGCGGTCTCTTTGGTTTCGGGGTTGTACGCGCCGAGCAGGTTCTCAAAGACCTTGCCGAGCAACTCCGGATCGAGCGCCACATCGCTGTCGTTCGGGTCGTTTTCGTCCACCGTGAAATCATAACGGGAGAAGAGCGTGAGTAACCCGTGATCATCGAAAAACAGGTTGTTGGGGATGTGAGCCCTGCGATCCGGATTGCGGCTGAAACCGTCGTGATAGATCACGGGGCTTCTGGCATGGCTCCCTTTTTTGCGATCCAGGCACTCGAAGAGTCCGCCGTTCAGGAAGGGTATGCGGCGAAAGAGGTCTTTCACCTCCTCTTTCGTGCAGGCGAACTCTTCATGATACCTGTAGAGCAATTTAATGCCGTAATGTTCTTTACGCTCCTCTTCATCGTCGCCTTCGTTGGCGAATTCGCGATCTTTGATCTCGCAGTTCAGCGTAGCGAAGAACAGGTTCTGAAGAATGGCACGGTAGTAGTTGTCCTGCTTCGGGGAGACAGGGTCGAAGGACTTGAGGATTTTTTTCAACTCATCGGGGTCAAAAATCTTGTCCGGGATCAGGCCTTTCTGACGGATGAACCAGATGAACATGAGGCGCGTGATCAGCCGGATAAGGTGATCCGCGAGTTGCATGCGGTCGTCATCATTGCGTTTGATGTCGTTGGGGAAGGTCACATTGGATTCAGGAGCCATAGCCCGCTCGTACCAAGCGAAGAGGCTGCTGTAGAACTCCTTGGTCAATGCCTCGACGGAAAAAGCCTTGCTGAGATCTCCGTAAGAACCGAACGCGGGCTCCATGCGTACGTGAAACGTCTTGTTTTTCCGATCTGGGTGGACGAAGAACGACTGGCGTTTAAAGTCACCGTACACCAGGCGCTTGCCGTCCGCGCGCCCCGACACAAGGCTGAGACGGAAGTTGCCCTTGCTGTCGTGGAAAGCGAACAGCCCCTGCGTGAAGAGCCCCTTGACCTTGGCGGGCGGAGCGTTGAGGGCGGTCTGAAGCTGCTTGCGGGCGAAATCGAACTGCCTGCGGCGGCTGGAGCGTTCGTTGATCTGTTGGCCGACATAAACGGACATCACCAACAGGGGGCGGTTCACCTCACCGTCGGAGAGGACATTCACATAACCAACCACTCTGGCTTGAGGAAACCCCTCGTCATTAGGTACGTCATGCGGGTCAGCGGTGAAGCGGTCAAATTTCTCACGGCACCACTCGCTGAATGTCTCAGGCGAAAACTCCGAAATCAGGTCATCAATCATGGATAAAACATCCCACTTGTAACAAAATAGAATCTGTGAAGAATTTATCACTATAAGCAAACGCCCGTCAACCGAAGCGTTGTTTCCCCGTTTTCCTCTTGTCTTTACAGATGCCCGGGGTTATCTTTCCCTGACAAACCATCCCCCAGAGGAAGAGGAGAAAGACCATGAAGGTTATCAGTACGCCGGAAGCCCCTGAGGCGATCGGCCCTTATGCGCAGGCCATTGAGGCTAACGGATTCATTTTTTGCTCGGGACAGCTTGCGATCAATCCCGCTTCCGGCGAGATTGAGATGGTCGGTGCGGCAGAGCAGATGATGCGTGTCTTGCTCAATCTGCGCGCTGTGCTGGAGGCGGCCGGCTCCGGCCTTGATAGGGTGGTGAAAACCACGCTCTTCCTGACCGACATCGGTGACTTTCCGGCTGTCAACAAGGTCTACGGCGAGATGTTCGGCGACCACCGACCGGCGCGCTCGACTGTCCAAGTGGCACGCCTGCCGAGATGCGCACGCGTCGAGCTTGAGGCGATCGCGCTCAAGCACAAGGCAAGCAATTGAACGCGAAAAGCGCTGGTTTTCGTGCATGGCTCGGTTTTTTTAACGCAGAGACGCAGAGGTCTTTGGGGGGCATGGCTCGGGGTTTGGAGCCGCCAAGAGCACCAAGAAAAGCCTTCACTTTTCATGAAGTTTCATGTGTTTCATGGTTCGGTTTTATCCACAGATGGCACAGATTCCGCAGAGGGTTTTTGGGGGCTTCCGCTTGACATGCTCAACATATTGAGTAAAAATACTCAATATGAAGGGCAAAAACACTCAACCCTATGAGCGCCCGCAGGGGGCGGCGCTTGCGGAGCGGCTGGCCGAGCCGCGCCGGTTCATTCAGGTTTTAGCGGGGCCGCGCCAGGTGGGCAAATCCACGCTAGTACAGCAGGTGGTCGAACGGCTGGAACTGCCCGTCCGCTATGCCAGCGCGGATGAGCCCACGCTGCGCGGAGGAGAGTGGATCACCCAGCAGTGGGAGGCGGCGCGGCTGGCCATGGTTCCAGCCGGTGCAGTGCTGGTGCTCGACGAAATCCAGAAGATCACCGGCTGGTCGGAGACCGTCAAGCGCTTGTGGGACGAGGACACCCGCGCGAGGCGACCGTTGCGTGTCGTGCTGCTGGGATCGGCGCCGCTTCTGATCACTCAGGGGCTCACCGAGAGCCTGACCGGTCGTTTTGAGGTGATCTTTCTGTCCCATTGGAGTTATGGCGAGATGCGGACGGCCTTTGGCTGGTCTCTTGAACAGTTTGTCTTCTACGGGGGCTATCCGGGAGCGGCGCCGCTGATCGGCGACCATGAACGCTGGGCGCGCTACGTTATGGACAGTCTGATCGAGACCTCGATCTCCCGCGATGTGCTGCTGCTGACCCGCGTGGACAAACCGGCGCTCTTGCGTCGGCTCTTTGAGCTGGCCTGCCGCTATTCGGGGCAGGTGCTCTCGTACACCAAGATGCTGGGGCAGTTGCAGGATGCCGGCAACACCACCACGCTCGCCCACTACTTGAAACTCCTGACCGGGGCCGGTATGGTCTGCGGTTTGCAGAAGTACGCCGGGGACGTGGCGCGTAGCCGGGGTTCCAGCCCGAAGCTGCAGGTGCTCAACACCGCACTCATGACCGCCATGAGCGGCATGACGCTGGCCGAGGCCCGTGCGGATCATGCGTTCTGGGGGCGGCTGATGGAGTCCGCCGTCGGCGCGCATCTGGCCAACGCGGCCCTGTGCGGCGACTGCCGGTTGCATTATTGGCGCGACGGCAACCAAGAGGTGGACTTTGTCGCCCAGAGAGGTCGCCGTCTGACGGCGATCGAGGTCAAGAGTGGACGCACGCCGACGGTGCATGCCGGCACAGTGGCCTTCGCACAGGCATTTAAGCCGCAACGCTGCCTGCTGGTCGGCGGGGATGGTATCGCCCTAGAGGAGTTCCTCTCGCAGCCTGTGCGGCATTGGCTTGATCCGCTCAAATGAAACCGTTCGCGGCTAGCCAGTCGCGTACGGGGGCTTCGGGCAGGCCCATGACGTTGGTGTAGGAGCCGCTCGTGCCGGCGATCAGCAGTTCGCCGTTCTCATCGATGTCGTATGCGCCGGCGCGGTCGAACGGGCGCGTCTGCTCGAGATAGGTCTGGATCGTCGTTTCGGTCAGCGGCTTGAAGCGGACGGACGTAGCCTCGACACGCAGGTCGGGCTCTTCCCCCGGCAGCCCCATCGCCAGACCGGTGTAGACGACCTGTGCACGACCGGAGAAGGCGCGCAGGAAGGCCGCCGCCTCTTTGATGTCGACGGGTTTGCCGATCAGACGGCCCTCGAACCACACCAGCGTATCGGCCGCGATAATCGCGGCGTCAGGCCGCCGGGTACGGCAGACGTTGTATTTTGCGGCTGCATTCGTCACCACCGTGTGAACGGGATCGGCGGGATTACGGATCTCTTCCGCTTCCACGGGGCATATTTCAAAGGTGCAGCCCAAGGTATTCAAAACTTTGCTGCGCCGAGTTGAGGCGGAGCCCAATACGAGTGGAATGGATGTTTTAGTAGACTTCATAGTGTGTTTCTCCTCAGGGCGCATGCCGCCGTTGCTGGCGCGTAAGCGGCACTTCCGGCGTCACGCCGTCGCCCGGTCCCTGCCCGGCGCGTGCGGTCTTGCGACGGATGACGATCATCTGTATGATCGCCAGTATCTGGCTCACCGTCCAATAGAGCGCAAGGGCCGAAGGAAAGTTGTAGAACATTAATAACATCATCACCGGCATCATGACCATCATCATCTTCTGCTGCTGCGGATCGCCCGTCGACGGCGTGAGGTAGCTCTGCAGCGCCATGGTGCCCGACATCAGAATCGGCAGGATATTCAGCGGGATCGGCAGCACACCGGCCAGCAGATTCTCCGGTTCGCTCAAATCCGCGATCCAGAGAAAAGGGGCGTAACGCAGTTCGACAGCGCTGCGCAACACGGTGAAGAGTGCAATGAAGACCGGAATCTGAATCAGCATCGGCAGGCAACTCGACAACGGATTGACCTTGTTTTCGCGGTAGAGCGCCCAAGTTTCTTGCTGCATCTTCTGCGGGTTGTCTTTGAATTTGGTCTGAAGCTCCTTCAACTTTGGCTGGAGTTCTTGCATTTTCTTCATGCTGACCGTGCTACTGTGAGTGAGCGGCCAGAAGATGATGCGCACCAAGAAGGTCAGCAGGATGATAGCAATACCGTAATTCGGAATCAGGCGGTGGAAGAAGTTCAGCGTCGGCACCAACAGCTTGCAAAACCAAGCGAAGGTTCCGAACTGCATCACCGCGTCCATGCCGTTGCCGAGTTGCTGCAGCAACGACAACTTCTTGGGACCGATGTAGAGCGCGTACTCGCGTGTCGCCGTCTCGCCCGCCCCCAGCACGCTTCCGGGGAAGAACACGCGCGCCGAGACCTCGTTGAGCGCATATATCTGCTGCGCCGTATCGCGGGTCATCGTGGCCGTAAAACCGCAGTTGGCGTCGCCCGACGAGAATCCGGTCACGAAAAAGCGCGACTTGATCGCCACCCACGCCTGCGGCTCGATCACCGGTACCGTGATGCGCTCCGGCATGCCTGCGGCCGACACCTTGCCGCGGC
>Ga0116190_1002714_pt1 | contig 13838 bp, 9 predicted proteins | sample AD_JPNTR4_MetaG_FD_89808 | JGI IMG/M metagenome (GOLD analysis project Ga0116190, IMG submission 89808) | Active sludge microbial communities of municipal wastewater-treating anaerobic digesters from Japan - AD_JPNTR4_MetaG | ecosystem: Engineered > Bioreactor > Anaerobic > Digestate | place...
AACGCCGGATCATGCCAGGCCGCACCGCCAAGCGATGTCGAGGGGGGCGGTTGCACCAAGACGAGATCGAAGCTGCTCTCCGGTTGCTCGGCCAAGAATCGGCGGGGCTGGACACCCGGTGCCCGGATGTTGGTGCAGGCGCCGGCGGCGGTGACGGCGTCGAGCAGCAACGTTCCATAACGCGCATCCGGGGGGCACCACGTGATGGCAAGGTCAGGCCGCAGCGATTCCAAGGCGCGGGCCGTGGCGAGTTGCACCTGTCCGATCAGCAGGGCGTTGGTCGCATAGGGGCGCTGCGAGAGCGCAAGCACGGCCTGTTCAACTGCGCGGTCGCCTTCCGGCAGTAGTTCGCTGACGCCACCCGCAGTGAGAGCGTAGAAAGAGTCGCCGTGTGTGCCGTAGAGCGTGGTGCCGCCGCCGGTTTCAAAGCGGCCCGGCGCGGTATCGGTTTGCGGAAAGAAGCGATACCACTCGGCTACGTCGCGCGGGTCCGGCGCAATGCCGGCGGCCAACAGTGCCGTCACGAGTGCTCCGCAGAGCGCCGAGCCCAAAGCTTCGGCGGCGAAGGCGCGTCCCGCCGGAAGCCCTTGGTTTTCGAGGGCCAGGCAGAACGCGGGCACGCCCCAGCCGATCGCGAAGCAGAACGGGAGATTGGCCAGCAGGCAACCGAGCGCCAGATGGAACAGCGGGAAGGCGTGGTAGGCGGGCAACCCCATCCAGGCGCGCAGGTTGCCGATGCCGGCATAGTGCGCGAAGTAGAGAAGCGCACAGACCAGGGGTGGCAGCCATACGTAGCGGGCCAGCAGGCGGATCAGACGGCGGCCCGGCGGCGTGGCGGCGACCGCCGCGCCCAGGCCACCACCGAGTAGCCATGAGGAGAAGAAGATCGCGACACCCAACTCGGTGGATTCAAAACGCCACAGGAAGCGCCGCAGCAACAACGTCTGCGACGCCAGCGTGACGGCACCGAAGGCGGCGGCCGCCAGACAAACGCCAAGTCCGCGAAAACGTTTTATTTCCTGAAGCTCTTGCAAACCTCCTCGTGGCATGGGCGTCCCGCCCATGAAACACGGGCAAGATGCCCGTGCCACACCTGTAGGCAAGGGGTTTTGCAAGACCCTCTCCTGTCCGTTGCCGTCAGACATTTTTGAAGGTCTGCCCCGGCACCGGCGCGACAACGTTCTCCACGCCGTGCTGCTTGACCAGTTCAGTCATAGCGGCCACCTTTTCGGGTTCGCCGTGAACCGCGAAGACACGGCTCAGGCGCGTTCCCTTGATGCCGTCGAACCAGCGCATCAACGCCGTGCGGTCGGCATGCGCCGAAAGGGCGTTGATCGTGTGGACGCGCGCGTTCAGTTCAAACTCGTCGCCCAGAATCTTGAGGGGCGACTGGCGTTCCACAATGCGGCGTCCCAATGTATGCTCGGCCTGAAAGCCGACGATCAAAATGATGTTGCGCGGATCACCCACCGCGCGTTGCAGATGGTGGAGCACGCGCCCGCCCTCGCACATCCCTGAAGCGGCAATGATGATCAGCGGCCCGGGCAGGTCGTTCAGTGCTTTCGACTGGTCAGGCGTCTCGATGAAGCGCAGGCCGGGGAACTTCATGGGGTCGATCCCTTGGCGCAGAATGTCCGAGGCCTCTTCGTCATAGCACTCCCGGTGCTTGGCGTAGACTTGGGTTGCCTTGAGCGAGAGCGGACTGTCGACATACACCGGCGTGGAGGGCATGCGGCCCTCTTCGGTCAGACGGTTCAGGGTGTAGAGGATGTTCTGGGTGCGACCGACACTGAAGGCCGGAATGATGAGCCGCGATTTCAACTGGTGGATATCCTCGATAAACCCCTTGAGACGTCCCTTGACATCATCGGAGGGGGGGTGGTCGCGGTCGGCGTAGGTGCTTTCGATCAGCAGGATGTCGGCACCCTGCGGCATATCGTAATCACGCAGAATCGGCTGGTTGGGTTGTCCCAGGTCGCCGGTAAAAAGCAGGCGGCGAGAGTGGCCCGAGGAGTCCTTCACATCAAGCTGAGTCAGGACCGACCCCAAAATGTGCCCCGCATTGTGAAAGACCAGCGAGACGCCATTGCCGAGATCGACTAGGCGCTTGAGCGGTTCGGGCTTGAAGCGACGCATGATCGTGTCGACATCCTGCTGCTCATAGAGCGGTTCAAAGAGGTTCTTGCCCTGCTGTGCGCGCTTCTTGTTGATGTATTCGAGGTCGCGCGCCTGCAGATAGGCCGAGTCACGCAGCATGATCTCACACAGGTCGCGCGTGGCCGGGGTACAGTAGACCTTGCCGCGAAAGCCGTTGCGGGCGAGGGTCGGCAGGTTGCCGCTGTGGTCGATATGCGCGTGCGAGAGCACCACGGCGTCAATGGTGGCGGGGGTGATCTGCATGTTGCGGTTGCGTTCGAAGGCCTCTTTGCGCCTGCCTTGAAACAACCCGCAGTCGAGCAGGATCTTCATTCCGTTCGCTTCGACCACATGCATGGATCCGGTCGTGGTTTGCGCGGCGCCGAAAAAGGTGAGTTTGATCATCTACGTTCTCCTCTGTCCGATTACCTCAGCATATAATACCCGACGCTGAAACGACAGGCGAAAGTTACTGACCCGGCCACAATTTATGTTGCTGCTTGCTTGCAACACCGCTGGGCAACGACCATAGCGTTCAACATTCAAGTGGAACCATGAAACACATGAAACTTCATGAAAAACAGATGCGTTATCAAGAAGTGCACTGCTATTTGTGGCCGGTTTAGTGATGGTTGTTGGGACGTAGTAGTTTGACATGAGACAATCAGGGATTGCGAAGCGTTTTCGCGGTGTGATAATATGTTGTCGTGACAAGGCAATTGAGGCAACGGGTGATCTAGACACGAGCAAGAAAAGCACAAAAGCGAAAATGCCTGCCGTCCTGCGTCTCTGTTTCGTGCTGGTGACGCTCGCGCGGGCGGCGGCGGGCTTCCCCCCTCCGGGATTTGCGGGCGAGCCGCAAAACGTGACGGACCTGGCGCTGGCGTACGAACGGGAGCAGGCGTCGGGCATCGGGGTGTTCTTCCCCGTGACGAACCGCGTCCTCACGGTGTGGGGCGGGGCGGTCGACCGGACGGCGGCCGCCACGAACGGATTCGGCGCGGGGTTCCTGGGGGGGCTCACGGCGACGAATTTCGGCGGGGTCGAGATTTTCCCCGTCACGCTGCGCACGGACGACGCGAGCGGCGTCATCGGCTTCTACAACGCGGGCGGCTCCCTGTTCGACACGCTGCCGCCGCTGCTCGGCGCGGGCTACACCCCGGACTGGATCGCGGAGCTGCACGGCGTGCCGGACGCGCCGACGAACGGCGTCTCCCAGTCCGCGCTGGACTTCACGCGCCTGCTGCTGCCGTCGCATGTCGACATGGAATGGCATTTTGTCGACGCGGCCAACCTCGGCGCCTATGCGGAGGCGCGGCAGAGCTTCTGGAACCCGCCGGGCGGAGGCGGGACGGGCGGAACAAACGGGCTGCGGTTCACGGGCATCCGGGTGGACTCCAATGCCGTGCAGATCGCCCTGGCGTGGCCGGACGGCCATCCGCTGCCGGGGAACCGGCTGGACATCCTCTGCGCGCCGCGCCTCGACGCGACGAACGCGGCGGGCGGCACCGCGTGGCACCCGCTGGCGCAGATCCCGGTCGAGCCGTCCGGGGGCTCCGCATCCAACTCGATTCCCTTGAACCTGCTCCCTCCTCCCGTGCTGGAGGAGGAGCCCGAGGGGCCGGCCGTCACGAACACGGCCGACTCCCTTTATGTCTCCGGCGTGGCCTACACAAACGTCGCTACACGGTTCAATGCGGAGGTGTCAGCCTCCGCGTTTTTCCGCGCCGCCCCGCTCATCGACGCGGACGGCGACGGCCTTTCCGACGCGATGGAGACATGGGTCTATCTCACCGACCCGGACGACGCCGACACGGACAACGACGGGTGTCCCGACGGCGCGGAGATCGCGCTGGGGCTGGATCCGCTCGACGGGAGCGACGGCCCCGACGCCGACCCCGACGGCGACGGGCTTTCGAACGCCCTGGAGGCCGCGCTGGGGACGGATCCGCGCGACAGCGACAGCGATGACGACGGCCTCACGGACGGGGAGGAATACGGCCCGCCGTCGGTCGCGGCGACGGCCTTCCGGTGGTTCGACGCGTCGGGCGGGACGGACCTGACCGCGCGGTTCGCGCCCGACATGAACGGGGGCTGCGTGGAGGAGCCGCTCCCGTTTCCGCTCTTCTTCGGGGGGCGGGTGCTGACCAACCTGTCGGCCAACGCCAACGGGATCGCCGGGTTTTTCCCGGGGGCCGGGACGATCGGCACCGGGCGGCACGCCAATGACGACATGGGCGATGCGTACATGCCGCCCGGCTGCGGCCTGCTCGCCGCCGGGTTCTGGGACGACCTGTGCCTCTACCCCGCAGACCTCGGTTCCGCCGTCACGCTGGCGGATGTCACGACAAACGGCCACCGCCACTGCGTCATCGAATACAAAGACGCGGGCTTCTGTTCCAGCGGCGCAACCACGAACCACACGGTCTCGTTCCAGCTTGTCTTCGAGGAGGGCGTTTCGAACCGCTTCCGCGTGTTCTACCGGAATGCCGGCGGCTACGGCGACGGGCGCTCGGCCACGCTGGGGGCGCGGACGGTCCCGCAGGCGCTCCAGTTTTCACGCGAAACAGCGTCCGTCGCGGACGGCCTCGCGCTGGAATACCGCTTCGGGATCGGCACCGACCCGCTCGACCCCGACACCGACGACGACAGGCTGGACGACGGCGCGGAGCTTGCCCTCGGCACCGACCCGTTTGGTTACGACACCGACGGCGACGATCTTGGGGACGGCGACGAGGTGGATGCCGGCACCGACCCGCTCAACCCCGACACCGACGGCGACGGGCTGAACGATTACTGGGAATTCCTGAACATGCCGGAGTTCGACCCGCTCGACCCCGCCGACAGCTAGCCCCGCGAGGCCGTCCCCTTCACGGTCCTCTTCGGCGACACGAGCGGCAGCCACTCCGAAAAATACCGCCTGACGGTCACCCCGGTATCCGGCGACGCCCGCCCCGGCTGGACGCTGGTGAACCGCGCGTTCGGCCAGCCCGACCCGCTCACCGTCAGGCTTGCCGCCGGAGCGACCTACGAGGTCGCGCTCGAACACGTCGCCACCGACCCCGACTACGACGACACCCCCCGCCCCGACTACGACGACACGCTTGAGTTCTCCCCGGACGCCTCCGCGCCCGGCATGGCCGTCCTCGCCGACGACCCCGACGGCATCCTCGGCGTCCATAACGAGGGCGACACCTTCTACGCCGCCGGGAAGAGCGCCCGGATCACCGTCATCCGCGCCGGGCTCGTCCCCGACTACAACCGCGACCGCGAGATCTCCCCCGCTGAAGTGTCCGGGGACACCTTCCGCCTCTGGATCAACGACGACGCGGACACGGGCGACGTCGCGGAGGGCGAAAGCGACCGGCCCGGCCGGTCCTCCGGCTGGCTGTCCAGGGCCAACTTCAGGGACAAGCGCGTCAACGGCCGCGCCGACCTGCCGGACTTCTTCCCCGTGTGGCTGGATCTTAGCGAAGCCCTCGCCCTTCTCGACGCGGTGCCCGGCGGCGGCAGGATCGAGATCAAGCTCCGCCACGCCAGGAACGCGCTCGCCTACGTCCCGACCGCGCTCTCCACCAACGACGCCGGCGCCTTCCTCGTTTCGGACGTCGCGGGACTCGCCTCCGCCGCCACGCGCAAGATCACCGACGACGGCGTGGCGCTCCCCGGCGTCTTCGTCGATGCCGTCCGCGCCGACCCGTCCAAGGGCGTCATCCTCATCGAGGGCCGCGCCGAGACCACCGAACCCCTCGTCCTTGAAATCTGGCGCAAGGGCAAGAAGGTCCTGGAGAAGTCGCTCCCCCTGTGCGTCGCGCCCGTGGAGCAGATGTACACCCGCGTCAACCTGCGCGACGGCGCCGCCGCCGTGACGCCGGGGTCCTGCCTCCCGCCCGCGAACGGCACGAACGTCGTCTTCCTGCACGGCTACAATGTGAATGCGGAAGAGGCGCGCGCACGGCATGCCGAGATGTTCAAGCGCCTCTGGCAGTCCGGCTCCAAAGCGCGCTTCCACGGGGTGACGTGGGAGGGTGACATCGGATGGCCTAATGCCCTTCGCTACCACGAGGATGTGGTCAGTGCCTTCGCAACCGCGCCGCACCTCAAGAACTACGTCAACGGCTTGTCCGGCGAGAAAATCATGATGGCGCACAGCTTGGGCAACATGGTCGTCTCCTCGGCCATCGCCGACCACGGCATGAGCGTTCACAAGTACTTCATGTTCAACGCCGCCGTCCCCGCCGAGGCGTACGACCCCACGCTCTGGAACGCCACGGTCGCCGCCAACAACATGGTGCATGAAGATTGGGCAGATTACCTGCCCAGAACGTGGTCCGCCCTTTATCACCAGTTGTTCGACCCTGATCTTGTGTTCGGGAATGACGACCGCCACTCGCTCACATGGAAGGGGCGTTTCACCGCCTGCCTGCCCGGTCTCTACAACTACTATTCGTCAGGGGATGAGATTTTCGAGCAGTACGACGGGACTCCCATTCCCACGGAGGGGGTTGAGCTTCACCTCGGCATTCCGGTCGTGACGGGTAGGGAACGCTACTCATGGCAGAAACAGGAACTGTACAAGGGGCGCACCGGGATAGACGAATTTGCCGGGCTTTTCGGCACCTCGTGGGCGGGCTGGGGCTTTGAGCTGGTCTCCATGATGAACGAGGAGCCGCACCCGCTCCACACCGCCGCCGAGGCGAACGCCTTTTCGGAAACGGAACTCACCGGCCTCGTCTGCATCAGCTTCCGGCATGCTCCCGACAGCATGTTCGCAAACCCGATCACGGAGGCCGACCGATTCGCCCTCCTCGCCAAGGCGGTTCCCGCCCTCTCCGGCGCGGCGGGGAATAGGAATGTCCCTGAAATTTTGAGCGATAACAATGTTGATATGAATGATATTAGTTATCGTCCAAACGGTTGGGGGAGGATGCATGGCACCTATCAGGACAGATGGCTGCACGGCGACATCAAGAACATGTCGTATTTTTACAACCACAAGATTTTCGACAGCATTGTTGAACAGGGGAATTTACAATGAACAAGCGAACGATTATCATCACGGTTTTTGCGTTAGTCATATTCGGGGTCGGACTTGTTTTTACCCGAAGCCGTGTCGAAAAACCGCCTGCCCTTTCAAGCGAAGTCCGCCGCGCTTCCGAACAAACATCTGCCGTGCCAGCCGTTGTCACTATGGGCGGGAAAAAGGAAACGCGTCCGCGCGAGGGCGGTGCCCATCCCTTTTGCGCCCCTGGCTCGACCCTCTACCTGACACAGGCGCAGCAGGAGTACAAGCTCGGCGAACGGGGGCCTAACACGCCGGCCGTCAAGGACGCGAAGAGGAACGGCGCGCTCGCCAAGGTCACGCTCCGCGTGGTGGACTCGCGCGGCAACCCCGTGCCGGACGCCGATGTCAAGGTCGCCTTCTTCCATCGCGGCCCGTACTCCGTTGACGGCAAGACCGATAAAAACGGGTTTTTCACGGCGAAGCACATGTCGGAGTCGGACGTCCATTTCCATGCCTCGAAAGAGGGATACTACAGGACCTACCGCAATTACTGGTTTTACCGCGAAGGCAAACCCTGCGCTGAAAACGGAAGATGGGTTCCGTGGAACCCCACGCTGGAAGTTGTGATGAAGGAGAAACGTAACCCGATCGACCTGATTTCCGTGCAGAACATTAAAGTTCTTTTGCCCAAAGGAATTCGTGTTGGGTTTGATTGTAAAAAACGAGCACTGGTTGATCCCCATGGGTCAGGAACGGTAGCTGATTTCTTTTTAACATACACATCAAACGGGAATGATCGATCTAACCTAAAAAAAGACCTTGTTCTGTCGTTTGACGAGGGATGCGGGGCAATCATTCTGCAGAAGGATTTGTATAGCCAGTTTGTCTCTCTACATGAAGCACCAGCCTCAGGATATACCCGTGAGTTTTCTTTTTCATTCAGGCGCACCCCAACGGTTATTGAGGTAGACACGAGCTTGTCGGCTGATAATTATATCATCATGAAATCAAGATGCGTTACCGACGAAAGCGGTAAGATATTGGAATCATTATACAGCAAGTTCTACCGATTTGTTTTTGACGAAAGTCGTGACGGAGAAACCGGATACATGTTATTGCAGTATCGCTACAATCCAACCAACAATGATCGGAATTTAGAAGGGAAAGAGATATATCCATAGGACGAACAGGAGCAAGTGTTTTGCGGCTCCTACATCGCGCCTCTGTTTGACGACATTGTCCAGAAGGGGGATCTGAAATGAACAAACGCTCTGTCATCATTGTTGCATCTTTTGTGCTGGCGATAATAGCCTTGTTTGTTGTCCGTACCCAAACGACAAAACGCGCTGCCGTGGTGGAACACGCCAGCCGCTCGCCGGAACAAACATCCGCCGCGCCGACCGTTGCCACGCGCAAGATCACCGCCGACGGCGTGGCGCTCCCCGGCGTCTTCGCCGATGCCGTCCGCGCCGACCCGTCCAAGGGCGTCATCCTCATCGAGGGCCGCGCGGCGACCACCGAGCCCCTCGTCCTTGAAATCTGGCGCAAAGGCAGGAAGGTCCTGGAGAAGTCGCTGCCCCTGCACGTCGCGCCCGTGGAGCAGATGTACGCCCGCGTCAACCTGCGCGACGGCGCCGCCGCCGTGACGCCGGGGTCCTGCCTCCCGCCCGCGAACGGCACGAACGTCGTCTTCCTGCACGGCTTCAACGTGGACGCGGAAAAGGCCCGGGGCTGGCATGCCGAGATGTTCAAGCGCCTCTGGCAGTCCGGCTCCAAAGCGCGCTTCCACGGGGTGACGTGGCGGGGCGATATTGGCGGCATAAACGTCTTTCGCTACCACGAAGATGTGGTCTCCGCCTTCGCAACCGCGCCGCACCTCAAGAACTATGTCAACGGCTTGTCCGGCGAGAAAATCATGATGGCGCACAGCTTGGGCAACATGGTCGTCTCATCGGCCATCGCCGACCACGGCATGAGCGTCGGCAAGTACTTCATGCTCAACGCCGCCGTCCCCGCCGAGGCGTACGACCCCAGCCTCTGGAGCGATTCGCCCGACGCATCCAACCGGCTTGTGCATGACTATTGGCGCGACTACACCAACACCTGTTGGAGCGCCAAGTGGCACGAGCTTTTCGCCGGCGCCCCCTCCGACGACCGCGGGCGTCTGACCTGGAAGGGCCGCTTCGCCGGTGTCCTGACGGGCACGGCCGCCTACAACTTCTACTCCTCCGGCGATTCGGCCAACAGCGCGGACGGCGACCAACTGTTCGAACTGCTCGAAGAAACGCCCGCAACAGGCACCCCCCCGCCCTCCAGGCGCTACGCCTGGCAGAAGCAGGAGACGCACAAGGGGCGCGGCGCGTTCGATCCCGCCGGCACCTCGTGGGCGGGATGGGGGTTCGCGGAACATGAGGAACAGGCCAGCGCGGATCCGCCGACCTACACGATGGTCCGCGACTACTCGGTGGCGGCGGCGAACGCCACCGCCGCCACCAACCCCCTCGCGTTCGCGGAGGCCCCCGTCTTCCTCAAGAACCCTCCCGGCATGTTCACCAACAGCATCCCGCCCGCGCTCCGCAACGAGCTGCTGGCAAAGGGCATCCCCGCGCTCTCGCCGGCGGCGGGGAAGGCGACCATAATTCCGGACACGCTTGTTAACGTCAACATGAACACTGCTTGCAAGCCGGAAGGTGGGTTGTGGGGACGGAATCACAAAGATTACGGCAAGAGATGGCTTCACAGCGACATGAAGGACATGGCGTTTTTCTATACGCACAAACTTTACAAGGAACTGGTTGAGCTAGGAGGGTTATGATGAAGAAGGCCAGGCTTGTTTTTATCGTTGCCGTCTGTGTCGTCATCATTGTCGCTATATTGCGTCTTGAAGGCCGCAGAAACCAGAAGAGCGCAAGTGATGTCGGAGTTGGCACAAATGTGGTCCGCACCGCAACGCCTGTTCGGCGGAGCGGCGAAGGTTCGCCGGAAACTGAAGTTGCGTTGGGGAAAAGTTCCGCCGCCCTCTCGCCCATGAGGGAGACGGACAGCGTTTTGGTGCGTCTCGAACCGGGGCATCCAAAGCCCGCGCATATCGTCAAAGCACAAAAAGACGGAGCGCAAGCAAAAATCACTTTCCTTGTGGTTGACGACAAGGGCAGGCCGGTTCCTGATGCTACGGTCGCCGGAGGGTTTTACAACCACGAACGGGACGGCCATGGATTCTCCAGCCAGACCCAGAACGACGGGACAGTTGAGTTGACGGATCTTTGTGTATGGGAAATAAACTATGGCGTTGAGAAGTCCGGCTATTATGAGACGCGGGGGCGTTATGATTTCTACAAGGCCGGATTCGACTGCGTGAAGGACGGACGCTGGATACCCTGGAATCCGACAGTTGAAGTTGTCCTCAAGCGCAAGGTCAATCCGGTGACGATGTATGTTCGCCAAGGCGCGATCAACAGATTGGCGCTCCCGAAACTTGACGATTGGACGGGGTTTGATTTGGAGCGCTCCGACTGGGTTCAGCCGCACGGCAAGGGGAAACACGAGGATTTCCAAGTGTTTTTCCGGCGCGGGGAAACAAATCACATGGGGGTTTTTCGTCAATTTTCTCTGACATTCCGGTTTTGCAAACCCTTTGACGGGTTTTATCTGGCACGGAAAGACGGCACGGGCAGTCAATTTAAGTGCATCTATGAGGCCGATACAAACCGCATCTATGAGACCGAAATCGAGTTTTCTTACGAGCGACTGATTGATCCGGTAAGCGGCCGGAGTGCATACAAGAACAAAATGCTGGAACCGGATGAGTATCTGGTTTTGAGGATCAGGAGCGAGACGGACGAAGAAGGCCGACTGATCAAAGCCAACTATGCAAAAATCTGCGCACCGCTATTTGCGGCTTTTTATGGATTCCAGATTACGACCTACTTCAACCCCAACGAGAACGATCCTAACCTTGAGACCGATACGAGCCGGAACCTTCTAAATCCAAAGGACTTGGGTTTCGCGCCATGATGCATCCCTCCGCAGTGAGCCTCACAGCGACATGAAGGGCATGGCGTATTTCTATACGCACAGGCTGTTTGACAAACTTGTCGAGATGATAGAGGAAGGGAATCCGCAATGAAACACAAACTGATAGCTGGTACGGGATTTATAGGCGTTCTGCTGGTATGCGCAGTCCGCGCTTTCCCCGCCGAGGCGTACGACCCCAGCCTCTGGAGCGACTCGCCCGACACCGCCAACTGGATGGCACATGAACACTGGCGCGACTACACCAACATCTGCTGGAGCGCCAAATGGCACGAGTTCTTTGTCGGTGACCCGACCGATGACCGCAGGAAACTCACGTGGAAGGACCGTCTCGCATCTGTGTCTGCCTTGACCGAGCTTTACAACTACTACTCATCTGGCGACGAGGTGCTGGAACTCTTTTCTGGCACTCCCAGCAGTAATGAAGGGATGGAGTTCGGGGATACACTGACGTGGAGCCGCTACGCATGGCACAAGCAGGAGGTTCACAAAGGCCGTCTCAGCCAAGGTATCGCCCCAGAGGGCACATCCTGGGCCGGATGGGGCTTCGCCTACAGCTACATCTATCAGGAACCCGCCGTGACCAGTTCATGGTCGGGCGCGGTCGGTCCGGGTTTCCATATGATCACCCCCAACGGCGCCTTTTATCCGCCTGCCGTGCAGACCGAATCCGTCCTGTTCTCCGAACTCGGCGAGCATCCGGTGTTCCTGCGCCGCCCCGCGTCCATGTTCACCAGCACAATCCCCGTCGCAACGCAGAATGAGCAACTAGCGCGAGGGCTACCTGCGTTGTCGGGGCCGACTGGGGGACAAATCGTTAACATCAAGGATGCCGCTGGCAATCCGCTTCCTAATAGAAATATCAACATGGATACGGTTGCCCGTCCCAACGGGTGGGGACGGAATCATCAGGTTCTTGGAACCCGTTGGTTGCACGGCGATTTGAAGGCTATGGCGTTCTTCTACAACCACAAACTGTTTGAGTACGTCACCGCCAATGGAGGTTTGAAATGAGAAAATTGGCTTGTCTTGTCCTTGTGTTGATATTTGCAGGTATCATTGTCCTTTATTTTCAGAGACAGGATAATTCTGCCGCCGTAAGCATTGAGGAAATTGAACATGCGCCATTCAGTCCACCCTCGCAAAGAATGCGGGCAACAAATAGCGTGAAGAATGTTTCAGGCGCAAGCCTCACTGGTCAGCAGGCAAATGTCGGGGCAGGAGTATATAAACCCAAAAGCCTGCAAAAAGGCCAGGGAAGCGAGACGGTCGTTGAAATTGAACACGGCCTGTCCAGGCAGTTGGTTAATACGCCGGAAATGAGGCGCGGCGTCGATCGAGGTTTGCTCGGAGCCATCACACTTCGCGTAGTTGATTCGAACGGGCGTCCCGTTCAAGGCGCGGAGATATACGGCGGTTGTTGGAACTATGACCGCAATAACCCGCCAGCCACCGGGCTGACCGATGAAAAGGGTGAAATCCATTTTGAACGCAACTGCGCCGGCGACTTCAATTTTTCGATAACAAAGGATGGGTTTTATAAAACAAGACTGAGATACTGGTTTTTCAAGAACGGTTACGATTGTGCCAAAGACGGACGCTGGCTGCCGTGGAACCCGACAGTTGAAATCGTGCTGAAGGAGAAGCGCAATCCGGTTAGCATGCAACGCAAAGACAGGTTATGGCTTACATTCCCCAAGCATCAGACAGTGGGTTTTGACGTCGAAACCGGAGATTTGGTTGAACCGTTCGGGACGGGGAAGGTCGCGGATCTGTCATTTTGGTTTGACTCATGGCAATATACGGAACCATACTGTTACTCCAACTGTTTTGTGGTCACGGCGGAGAGCGGTGCAACTATCGCGGCCATGCGCAAGGATTCATTCAGCGATTTCAAGTTCGCGTATGCGCCGCCGGATTCAGGGTGGGTCTCTGACTTAACGCTCGGCATGGTTCGGACAAAAGACAAGATATTGAGCAATGTCGCACTCGGCAAAGAGGAGTACTGGGTGGTTGCCGTGCGGAGAGGAGAAAGAAAGCGGTTTGCAGTGGTCAGCGATTTTGAGTTCGGCGGCTCTGATCGTGGGACTAATTACTGCGGTGTGCTATTGTCGTATTATCTGAATCCGAATCCGGGTGATACGAATCTTGAGATCAAAGGACCTTATCCGTGATAAGCGGATAATCAAGGGGCTTGTGTTCCGCACGACGCTGGAAACACAGTGACTTGAAAGATGTGGCGTTTTTCTACGTGTACAATGTGTTCAGGGATGTCGTCGTCAAAGGAGGTCTGGAATGAAAAAACTTACTGCTGTTGTTTTGACCTGTATGGTTGCTTTTGCCGTGGTGGCACAAATCAACGTTGAGGGGAGGAGGAAGAGGGGATCTTACAATGCAATAGCCAGAATGAAAGTCGTCCTTTGTTGCATCGATCAGGGTGGGCATCCATTGTCAGACGTGATGGTGTGGTCGGGGGTTTCATTGGATGGCAATCCAGAAACATTTACCCTAAAAAGAGCAGTTGAGCATGCAGATTTTGAGCAAAGCCCCGTAAACATTGGCTTCCGTTGAGATCCGCGCCGCACCTATTTGGTGCAGAACGCCATTTCTGATTGGAACCACGGAACACACTAAACACACGGAAACAGAGCCATGCCTTTCCGTG
>Ga0116190_1002716_pt1 | contig 13834 bp, 13 predicted proteins | sample AD_JPNTR4_MetaG_FD_89808 | JGI IMG/M metagenome (GOLD analysis project Ga0116190, IMG submission 89808) | Active sludge microbial communities of municipal wastewater-treating anaerobic digesters from Japan - AD_JPNTR4_MetaG | ecosystem: Engineered > Bioreactor > Anaerobic > Digestate | place...
GAAACCGACCTGCTCAAGCTGACCGCCAGCGAGATCCGAAAGATAACGGTGAACAGGTACTCCATCAACGAACAGCTTGGGCAACTCGAAAACGTCGAGCGAACAGTCCTGACCAAAGAGAAGGACAGATGGGTCACCAGCAGCGGTAAAACCGCCCGAAAAGCCGCGGTGGACGAGCTGACAGCGGCTCTCGATTCCCTTCGAATTGTGAACGTGCAGCCGAAACCTCCGGCTCTGACAAAAGATTTGAAAGCCCAAAAAGGCCTTTCGCTTTCGCTCGACAGCATTCTCTCGTTGCGCCAAAAAGGCTTTTTCGTTACTCCGACCGGTCAGCTGCTCTCAAACGAGGGGGAACTGATCGTCGAGACTGAGAAGGGGTTAATTTACACCCTCCGGTTCGGCGAAGTAGCGCCCGGCGCGCCCGGCACCGAATCGGAGGACAAGACAGCAGAACGGCGTTATCTGTTTATCACGGTCAGCTATAACGACGACCGAGCCGCCTTGTACAACGACGGCGATGCGTCCAAGGTGAGAGTCGATGGGAACAGGCTGGCGCGCGAACTGACTAACCGTTTTGCCGACTGGTACTACGTGATATCCGGGGCGGACTTCGAGAAGCTGCGGCCCAGAAGCAGAGACCTGTGACCAGCGAGGTGTGTTTATCCGCGTAATCCGCGTTATCCGTCTTATCCGCGGGTACCCCAGCCGCGGATGGAACGGATAACGCAGATTGCGCGGATGAATACTCGCTCGGCGCTCGCCCTACTACACCCTAATCCAGTCTCTTACGGAACCTGACGGCGCTAAAGGTGAAGATTGCCATGCCGTACGCTAACAGTGTCACCATCTGCGGCCAAAGCAGACTGAACCCGCTGCCTTTCAAAAACAGATCCCGTACTATCTCAACCATATAGCGAATCGGGTTGAGGTAAGTGAGGTATTGAACCGGAAGGGGCATGTTCCGGATTGGGAAAGCAAATCCGCTCAGCATGAAAGCCGGCATAAAGAAAAAAAACGAGCCCATCATGGCCTGCTGCTGAGTCTCCGAAAAGGTCGAGAGGAGCAGACCAAACCCCAGGGTCGGAAGCAGAAACAACAGCGCCGAGACGAGAAGCACCAGGGGGCTTCCCCGGAAGGGCACACCGAACACGATTAGCGCTCCCAAGGTGGTGACCGCCACCTCGATTAATCCGATCATTGCGAACGGGAGAAGCTTGCCGACCATCAGTTCCGCCGGCCGGATAGGGGTCACCATCAACTGTTCCATCGTGCCGATCTCCTTTTCCCGCACAATGCTCATCGCTGTCAGCATGACGGTCACCAAAGCCACGATGTTGACTACGACCCCGGGAACGAAATAGTACCGGCTGTAAAGACTCAGGTTGAACCAAACTCGGCTGCGCACATCGAGTGCCGGCGCCGCGATTCGCACCGGATTCGGGATGACGGACGCGCTGGCCGCCTGGCGATAACGCAACTGCTCCAGCATAACGCGCTGCCCGTATGCGCCCACAACCCGGCCCGCATAGCTGGATACGATAGCAGCCGTGTTCGAATTGGTGCCGTCCACCAGGATTTGCACCGTAGCCGTTTTTCCCCGGGAGAGGTCGCGGGCAAAACCGGGAAGAACCCGGATAACGGCACGAACCTGACCGCGATCGAGCAACTCCTGCACTTCCGCCTCGGAAGCGGGAACGGCCGCGATACGGAAATACGACGACCCTTCAAAGGAGGACAACAGCTCGCGGCTGGCGGGAGTCCGGTCCAGGTCCATCCAGCCGATGCGGCTCTCGCCAACGTCCAGGTCGACCGCAAATCCGAATACAATCAACTGCACGATCGGCGGCACGAAAAGCAATACCCGCATTCGCGGCTCTCTCAGGGCTTGCCGGAGTTCCTTGATAAGGATTTCCCGTACTCTTCCCCATTTCATTGTCAGGCCACCTTCCTCTGCAGAATCCTTGTCGCGATAAAAAAGACCACAGCGGCATAGACAACCAACAGAACGAATTCCAGAAAGAGTATTTCCAAGCCTATCCCTTTCAGGAAAATCCCCTTCAAGAGCGTTACCAGGTAACGTGCGGGAACAATGTGAGTGATCAGCTGAATGATCGCCGGCATATTTTCGATGTCGTAAACAAAACCCGAAAGGAGAAAAGCCGGCAAAAATGAGGTGATCATGCCGATCTGGTAAGCCTGAAGCTGCGACCGCGTGGCCGCCGAGATCAGAATGCCCCAGCAGAGCACGCCAAAGAGAAAAATGCTGATGGTGCCCATCAGGAAGATCGCATTGCCGCGAAACGGAACATCAAAAATAAAGATCCCCACGCCTATCGCCAAGAGAGTATCGACGAATCCGACCAGGAAGAAGGCGCTCATCTTCCCGATTACCAGCTCGGCAGGGCGCAACGGGGTTGAAAGAAGCTGTTCCATCGTGCCCATTTCCCATTCCCGGGCAATGGTAAGCGAGGTGAGCAGCGCCGAGATGATCATAAGGATGACGCCGATCAAGCCGGGAACAATGTAGTTCTTTGATTCCAGTTCGGGGTTGTACCAAACCCTTACATGCGCCTCGACGGGCGGTCGAAAGTCGTTACCGCCCTGGCGGTTTAACCAGCGGGTGCGAAGATTCAAAGAATGCGCCTGGAGCAAAGCATCGGCGTACCCCAGTGCAATCGAGGCGGTATTCGAATCGCTGCCATCGAGGAGAAGCTGAATCTGACCTTCGCGGCCCCTGTTCAACTCCTCGGAAAAATCCGCCGGTATCACAACTCCCAAAAGAGTGCGGCTTTCGTTGATCCGCCTCTCGATATCCGCGTAGGAGTCTGGTTCACCGTGCACTTCAAAATACCGCGAGGCGCGAAATAGCTCGACCACTTCCCGGCTCTCCGGGCTGTTATCCCGGTCGTAAATCATCGTGGGAATCCGATCAACATCCAGCGTGAGGGCGTAACCGAACAGCAAGAGCATGACGACCGGCATCGCTAGTGCCATGGCCAGACTCCGCGGATCGCGGTAGATGTGAATGATCTCTTTCCTCGCAATCGCTTTGGTCCGCCTCCAGCTCACGACGCCTTCGCCTCCTCCTCTTCGATCCGTGCGACGAAAGCGTTCTCCATGCTCGCCTCACCCCGCTTCACTTGGGCCGGTGTGCCTTCGGCAATGATTCGGCCACGGTACATCAAGGCTAACCGGTGGCAATATTCGGCTTCGTCCATGTAATGAGTGGTGACAAAAATCGTGTGGCGACGCTGCGATAGATCGTAGATCAGATCCCAGAAAACTCTTCGCGCCATGGGATCTACTCCAGAGGTCGGTTCATCCAGGAACAGAATCGGCGGTTCATGCACGATCGCACACCCAAGCGCGAGCCTCTGTTTCCACCCACCCGGAAGTACGCCCGTAATAACACGCTCTTGTTCTTCAAGCCCCGCCATCTTCAGGATCTCTTGCTTGCGGGCGGCCCTGACTTCCCGTGGAACCCCATAGACCCCGCTGAAGAACCCGATGTTTTCACCCACGGTGAGGTCCTCGTAAAGCGAGAACTTCTGTGACATATAGCCAATCGTCTGCCTGACCTGCTCTGCCTGGGTGTACACGTCATGGCCCCCCACCATCGCCCGGCCGGCAGTCGGCCGCAGCAGGCCGCACAGAATTCGAATCGTGGTGGACTTGCCCGCGCCGTTCGGTCCGAGAAAGCCGAAGATTTCTCCCCGGTTCACTGTCAGGCTGACATTGTCTACTGCCGTGAAATTGTCGAATCTCTTGACCAGGTTTTCGATCTCAACGGCGGGTGTGTTCGGCACAATCACGATACCTGCCTCGATTCCTTCTCAATGAGCGCCACGAAAACGTCCTCCATCGACGGGTTGATGGGGGCGAGCCGGTGGACGTTGCACCCGGCTTGGGATAAGGTGCGCTCTAAGTCGTCCCGCGAAACAGCGCGCCCTGCAAAAACGTGAAGAGAGTCCCCGGACGGAGTAGCCGACAGGACTTCGTCGATCGTTTGAAGTACTTCGCGCGCGCGCCGGTTATTGGAAGTCCGAACCTCGTAACACGTCTCCTCGAGACTTTGCTTTAACGTTTCGGGAGCGCCCGACCGGATGATCAGACCGCCATACATCAGCGCGACGGTATCGCAGCGTTCGGCCTCGTCCAGATAGGCGGTCGTCACTATAACCGTCAGTCCGTCCTTGACCAATTCATACAGGATTGTCCAGAAGTCGCGCCGTGACACCGGGTCTACCCCGTTGGTCGGCTCATCCAGGAACAGGACCTCGGGTCGATGAAGGAGTGTGCACATGAGGCCGAGCTTCTGCTTCATCCCGCCTGACAGCTGACCTGCCAGCCGGTCCCGGAAAGCCTCCATGCGGGTCATCTGGAGCAGGCGACTCCCAAGGATTTCACGATCAGCCTGCGAAATACCGAACAGATCCGCGTAGAAATCCATGTTCTCCTGAACAGTAAGGCCCACATACAAACCAAACCGCTGGGCCATGTACCCGATACGATCCTTAACCTCGGTGCTCTGGGTAAACACATCAAAGCCGGCAACCTTCGCTGTACCGCCACTCGGGCTTATCAGTCCGGAGAGCATTCGCAAGGTGGTCGTTTTCCCGGACCCGTCTGGTCCCACGATCCCGAAAATCTCGCCCTTTCGGACACTCAGGTTAATCCCGTTCACAGCAACCAGGTCGCCGAAACACCGGCTCAGACCTTCAGTCCGTATCATTTCCATTATGAAACGCCCACCCAGGACGACAGCAATGACGCTTCGGTGCGCCCTCTACTCCAGCACGATTTCCGCATCCGCCGGCATGTTCGACTTCAACTCGTGGTTGGGGTTTTCGACGTCCACCTTGATTCGATAGACCAGCTTGACCCTCTCTTCGGGAGTCTGGATCTGCTTGGGAGTGAACTCCGCCTCGGATGATATGAAAGAGATCTTCCCCTTGTAGACTTTTCCCGGGAATGAATCGGTCATGACCTTGACTGGCATGCCCAGCTTGATCCGGCCGAGATCGGTTTCACTAACATAGCCGCGCAGCCACGGGTGCTCGATATCTCCCACGGTCAGGATGGTGCTCCCAGCGGCAATCACTTCGCCCCTTTCCGCCGACTTCACCAGGACTACCCCGTCAACCGGAGAAACGGCGACCGAATCGTCGAGTTGTGCCTGGATTACGCCCAGTTCCGCGTCGACCTGGGCAAGCTCTGCCACCCGCGCCTCTCGCTCCTGCCTGGTACGCTTGACCTCAAGCCGGCCGGCCTCCGCCAGGCGCAGTCCCGCCTTCGCTCGGCGTACCTGCGCTCGAGCCGCCTCAATTCTCTCTGCGCGCGGACCCTCTTTCACCAAGGACAGTCCCTCTTCAGCCTGACGGAGCGCCGCCTTGGCGCTTTCAAACCGAAAACGGGCCTGGTCATGGGCGGCAGCAGATATATCCTCGTCCCTGAACAGGGTCTCGGCCCGCATCCAGTCTCTTTCCGCCGTTTGATATTCGGTTCTGGCGCGCTCGAGTGCGGACTGCGCCTGCTCAATCTCCTGGGTCCGGCTCCCGGCCAGCAACTCCTCCAGCATGGCCTCGGCATTGCGCAATTCCGCCTGGCGCTGTTCAATCTGCCCCTCCACCGTTTGTTCCTGGAGGTCGATAGTCGTGCTCACCTGGCGGAGGCGGGCTTCCAAGGACAGGCGCGCCGCCTTGACCTGCTCCTTCTGACTGCGGAGCTGCGCGGTATCCAACCTCGCAATGACAGTTCCCGCTTTGACGCTATCGCCTTCTTTCAGGGACAGTTCCTGAATTCTACCGGGTATCCTGAAGGCGATATCGACCTCGGTCAGCTCAATATTTCCCGAAAAGCGGATGACGTTGTCCGGCTCGGAATTCAACCAGCCATTCGAGTAAACGATGATCGCCCCGATAATCGCCGCCACAAGGATAAGAGGAACCAGAATTTTCTTAGCCTTCATCACTTGTCTCCGACCGATCCAGAACCTGCTTGTAGTAGATCTACCTCAAAATCTCTCGCAGCGAACCCATCGCCTGCGCCAGTTCGATCTTGGCCACCTGGAAGTTGAATGTCGCGGCTATCCGGTTATCCTGTGCGCGCTCCAGCCGCGTCTGAGCATCGGTAACCTCCAGGCTGGTGGTAACGCCCGCTCCATAGCGACGCCTGGCCTGCGCCAGCTCGGCCTCTGCCAGGCGGACGCCTTCTTCCGCAACTCGAATCTGGGCCTCGGCCGACTGGAGGTTATCGAAAGCCAGGCGCACTTCCATCTCAATCTGGGCTTCCAAGTCAGCAGTCCTGATTCTCTCCTGCTCAAATTGCGCCCGGGCCTCGCCTCGCCTCGCATCCCGCGCTCCCCCGTCAAAGATCGGCAGTCGCATCATGACGCCGTAGGTTCGAGTCGGAACTGCCTCGGTGACCGCAGATCCAATCGTTCCATAGTCACCGAAAGCCACAAACGATGGGAGGCGCTCCCACTTGACCGCACTGTAGTTCAACCGAGCCGCCTTCTCGCGTTCGCGTTGCGCCTGAAGATCCGGCCGGGAGGTGATCGCCTTTTCAACCGCTTCGTCCAGTGTGATTGAAACGGGGTCGTACCCAAACTGCTCGGTGATTTCTATCCTGTCAGTGAGTTTGAGCCCTATGGCTTTCAGGAGTCGCAGTTCTGCTGCACGGTATTGGTTCTGTGCAACCAGCAGACGCTGCTGTTCATTCGCAAGCTGGACGCGTGCCCTGGTAACCTCAATGCCGGTGCCGGTACCGGCCGCTTTTTGATTGGTCGCGAGCTCAAGCAGCGCCTCCGCCAACTCAACGCTGGCACGCACCGTGTCGACGCGATTACGCGCCTGCCAGGCGGCCAGATAATAACGCCCCACCTCTGCCGCTACCGCCTCCTGTTGATTCTGTTCTTCGCTCTCGGCGGTTGAAACTCCCGTTCGGGCAGCTTGGAAACGCCGGATTGCACTAAAGTCGAAGATCGTCTGGCTGGCGCTCGTTCGGGCGTCAAAGGTGCTGAAAGGACCCACCACTTCGGGAAAGGTAAAACCCGGGATGGGGACAGAGATTCTTATGCCGAAGGCAGCCAGATTTCGGGTCTGATTCTGCTCGGCTAGAGTGGCATCAAAGTTCGGGAGTAAAGCGGCTCGCGCCTGTGCGGCCCGGGCCTCGGCGCCCTCCACCGCCTGGCCCGCCAGCCTGACACGAACATTGCCGTCGGCCGCCAGGGCCATGTCCACGGCTTCGCGCAAGGTCAAAGGGATCGGCGGTCGGCCCGTGTCGCTCGGGGGCTGCTGAGCGGCCAGGGGCTGAGCCAGCATGACTAACAGCAGTACCTGCAAGATAAGAGACTTGTCGTCTTTATTCAGCATAGTCGCTTACACCTGTCTTTTCAGCTGTCCTCGGCCGGGGGCTGGGATTTGGCGAGCCGTGAGGGTCCGAGGATCTCCATCAGCGGAACACCCGGTCCTCGGTACTGCTGTCTCGCCTCCGGCGTGAGAATACCTTCGTAGAGGACCGTCATCAGAGCGGCAAAGGCCTGACTGGCAGACAGCGGCAGGCTGGAAAGCGTCTCCGGATTCATCACCCGGCGAACGAGAGTCGTATGGATCAGCGTAAGCAGGTCAGGATCCAGATCCTGTCGAATGAGTCCCTCTGCCATGCCCTGCCGGATCAGCGACCCGAATTTCGCAATCACCTTCTCCTGCCGCCAGCTGTCGAACTCTTCCCACACGTCCATGGCATTGCGGCGAATATCGTCTAGGATCGGCTGGCGCAAACGCATAAGGTGAAGAACCATAAAAGAGAGAATCTGATGGAGTTTCTCCAGGAATCCCAGGGACTCATCTTCAAACACCTGGCCGGTCGATGCTTCTACCCGGTCAATGATCTTCTGCATGACTGCGTGCAGCAGTTCTTGTTTGCTGGCAAACAGTTTATAAAGGGTTTTCTTGCTCATACCTAACCGGCCGGCAAGATCATCCATGGTCACCGCGCTGAACCCCACGGCAAAGAACTGCTTTTCCGCCTCTTCTATGATTCGCTGCTTCAGCTTTTCTTCCCTGTCACGCCTGGTCATATCACGGACTCTGTGGAAACTGTACCAGTATTTCTAGTTTCCAGTCAAGACTGATCCGCGTAATCCGTACTATCCGTACTATCCGCGGGTAAGAGTAACCCACGGATAAAACGGATCCCACGGATCACACGGATGATAGGGGGGCGGTTTACTCGCGGGGATCGTGACGCCAGCCGTATTCACCGATCAGGGGGACGAATGTGCATCGCTCGCCCCGGCGGCGCTCGAAACCTTGCTCAGTTCGGTAAACCGTGTAGAGGACCTGGGAAAAGTGTTCCTCGAGGGGGATGACCAAGCGACCGTTCAGAGCCAATTGCTCGAGAAGAGGGCTGGGAACCTCGGGCGCGCCGGCTGCCACTATGATGGCGTCGTAGGGGCTGAACTCGGGCCAGCCGAATGTCCCGTCGCCCTGTCTAAGGTGCCAGCCGGAATAGTTCAGCCGCGTGAGCCGGTCGTGAGCCTGCCGGTAAAGCTCCGGAATTCTTTCGATGCTATAGACCTCTGCTCCCAAGGCAAGAAGAATCGCAGTCTGGTAGCCGCTGCCGGTTCCAAGTTCGAGTACCTTGTCACCCGGCTGGACGCAGGCGGCTTCGGTCATAATGGCCACCATATATGGCTGGCTGATGGTCTGTCCTTCGCCGATGGGAAGGGGGTTATCAGAGTATGCCCGGTGTGCGAGATCAGGCGGGACGAATTGGTGGCGCGGTACTTGTCGGAAAGCTTCCAGGACACGCGGATCCTTGATGTTCCTGGCTTTGAGCTGCTGTTCGACCATCTGGTCTCGTGCCGCGGTGAATACGTCGTCCATTTCGTGAACCTGCTTACCCGATCCAGCGCCAGTTAATCGCAGATGTTCCTGGAATTGGCACGCGCCTCTTCGTGTCGTTTCAGGCGCCGCATCAATCGCTGATGAAACTTGCGCTGCTCATAGTCGCTGAATTCCTGAGATGCCAGCTGCCATTGCTCTTTCAGTTGCTGAAGTTCTTCCACCGAGTTTGCGCGGTCAAGCTCCGCCAGGTAAGAGTAAAAGAGAGGAGAACATCTGCCGCATACCTCTTCCAGGTAAAGAAATGAGCGGCGATGAATCGGCGAGGGTCCGAACTGGCGAAGCGCGCGCTGATGCTCTGGGGTGGAGTAGCCTTTGTGTCGGGCAAAACCATATTCCGGATACCGAGAATCGAGCGATTCCATCAGCCTGTCCCGATAGGTTTTGGCCACGATTGAAGCGGCCGCGATGGAGAAACACAGGGCATCCCCTCTTTTGACCCCATCCTGAGGAACAGCGATGGCCGGAATAGTTCGCGCGTCGATCAGGAGGTATTCGGGCGGCGTCGGCAGGTTCTCTACGGCGCGCTTCATCGCCAGCAGTCCCGCGTGATAGATGTTTATTCCGTCGATTTCCTCGACGGATGCCACTCCAATACCAATAGCAATCGCCTTCTTCCGGATCTGCTCCACCATCTCCTGGCGCAACTCCGGATTTAGTTTCTTGGAGTCGTCAATCCCCAAGATTCGACAACGGGCAGGGAAGATCACGGCGGCCGCAACCACCGGGCCGGCAAGGGGACCGATTCCCGCCTCATCCACACCGGCTACGTGAAGGAGACCGGACTTCCAAAGGCCTCTCTCGAAACGAAGCATTCGGCTGATGCGCCGCCTTTCCCGCTTCTCCTCATCCGCCTTTCTCTGCAGAAACTCGTAAACCTGCCTGACACCGCTTCTACCGTCACTCTCCAGGAGTCGAAGTACTTTGGGCGTCGGACGCCTCTTCATAAACCGTTTTCGGATCTGGGCAACCGACAGAGTAGAGAGATCTGGAGTCATCATTCGCCGATGAACATGATGTTGCCGAAGGCCGAAGGGACGTGAAAGTCAGGAACTGCAGTAAAAGTGGGGCACCAAGCCAGGTACTCGCGATCAGGCTCTTCTCCCGCCATCCGATAAAGATTCAGCCTCCAGGCGTCGCCAATGTTGGGGTGCTTCCGCTCCCCGAAACCATCCATCAGGGGCGCAAACGGTATTGCCAGCAAGGCCGTCCACACACCGGCCGGTTCGTCGATCCTGGCGTTGACCCGCAACCCCGAGTCCCACCGGTAGTCTACATCGACCCGAGGTTTTCGTATATGAACATCCAGCCACTGGCCCAGCGGACTCACCTCAAATTCGAAATAATCATCACATGACTCCGGCCGGAGGAAGACTTCCACGACGTCTTTTTCCCAGAGACCAGGGACCGATTCGGTGGTCTGCCATACTGGATTCACGTTCAGCTCATCGAACCAGCAGCAAAAATAAAAATAGAGGTGATCGCGCGTCCAAACCGATGTCACCTCCGTCATGTTTCTCCATTCTGACCCTTTTTCCTTCAGGGCTGCCCTGCCGTTCCAGAGACGACTGATGACAACCTTATCGGCTTTTTTCCAGGCAGGATGATTGCGATCGAAGACTTCCTCATCCGCACTGGAAGAGAAACAGCTGAACAGAGTGTTTATGGGCATTTGGTTTCAATTATAATTCAGCCCGTGAAAATCGAAACAATCGGACTGATCGGCTTAGGCCGTTTCGGTACAATGGCTTACCGTTATTTACGAGAGGCCGGTGAGATCCGAGTCTATGACGCCGACCCGGCGAGAATGCGCGAGTGTCGAGATGCACGACCGTTGGCCGAGACGGTTGCGGCCGACGTAATCGTCCTTGCCGTACCAATATCGGCAGTCGAAACGGTCTGTCGAACGATCTCCCCGTTACTTCGAACGGGTCAACTGGTCATTGACACCTGCAGTGTGAAACAGAAACCGATCGAGACAATGAAAAGGCAGTTGCCCGGCGATGTTCAGATCCTGGGGACGCATCCCTTATTCGGGCCTGACAGTGGAAAAGACGGGATCGCCGGGTTGAAAATAGCCGTGTGCCCGGTAAGGATTGCTGTGGATCTTTATCAGTCTGTCTTGCGATACCTGAGATCGCTCGACTTGCTTGTACTCGAAACCACCCCGGAGGAACATGATCGTCAGATCGCACGGACACAGGCGGTTTTTCATCTTATCGCTCAGGCCTGCAAACGGCTGAATTGGGGGGGTGAGGACATAACGACCCCAGGCCCGGCGACTTTTTTTGGTCTGCTCGAGACGGTTCAGAACGACACTGACGAGTTGTTTTATGATCTTCAGCGTCAAAACCCTTACGCCGCGGCGGCGAGAGCCGAGTTTATTCAAGAGATAATCCGCCTGGATCGCCAACTTGGCGATAGCACGACGCAGGCGGAAACGTCGGGCTGAAGTTTGGGACGTATTTCGATGTCAAACCCTATGAATCTGTCTTTGGCCGACCGAATTGGATTTTTTCTAGCCGGATGGCTTGGTTACGGCCTGGTGAACGCAATTGGTTCGTCGCTCCGCTACCAAGTGGAGGGATGGGAGTACTTCCAGGAGTTTAAGAAGCAGGGTAAGAGCGTCATTTACTCGTTCTGGCACAACCAGATCCTTTATGCCACTCACTTCTTTCGCTTCCGCAACATCATCGTCATGAGCAGTTCCCATCGTGACGGACTCTACACCGCAAAAGTGATCGAGAAATTCGGATACTCAACCGCGCGGGGATCAAGCACACGCGGAGGCGTTCGAGCCTTGCTGGAGATGAAAAGGCACCTGGAGAGGGCGCGCGATGTCGCTTTCACCGCCGACGGGCCGCGCGGGCCCCGGTATCGAGTCAAGCCTGGGCCGGTCTGGCTTTCGCAGCGGACCGGTTCCCCCATCATGCCTTTTCACATCCAGCCGGAAAAGTACTGGGAAATCAACAGTTGGGACGGATTCAGGGTTCCCAAGCCTTTCTCTCGGGCTTTGGTTAAGATTTCACCGCTGTTCGTTGTCCCTGAGGATGCCGACCAGGATGAATGGGTGGAAATCTATCAACGGGAAATGGACAAGTTGCGGGATTACTGCGAGGCGTACTGGTCGCGACCAGGCAGATAACTTACTCTTGCCGGTCACCTTTCCCGGATCTCTACCGAACTATTGAACGCCGTGACTCTCCAGCTCGCCAACTCGAGTACAGCCAGCCGCAGATCGTAGCGGCCCGGCGGAGCGAACAATTTATTCGTATAGATAATCGCCCGACCAACCTCGATCTCCCTTGGGCTCAGAGACGCCCGGAAGAATTCCCGGAGGCGCACTACTTCCCGGCCCTGGCCATCAAGAAGCAACCCTATGATCCCCAACTGGGTCCGAACTCCCTCCTTGCGGGACCCGCGAAGCGAAAAGGGACTGATCTTGATTCGGAAAGGCAGACCCAGCTCGCCTCCTTCACGATCCGCCGGGAGAAGATCCAGCTCCGCTCCGATCTCCTCAAAGGGGAGGCTGGTTGCCTCTGATAAGCGAGACAGCGACCCGGGGTCGAAGAGAGCCGATATGTACTTTTTCTTTTGAGTCAGCCGCTCGGGGAAGTTCTGGAACAGGGCAGAAACGGCGGCACCCGGTTGACTAACGTGGACGCTGATTTGCCTCTCACTTTTGTCCAGGTACGGATTGTCCGTGTAGAAGCCAAGGGTGTACAGATTGCCGTAGATATCGTCGTCGATTTGGGCCAGTGTCTGATCGAAATCGAGAATCGTCTCGAAACCCGAGAAATGCTTCCCGCCGGTCCCCAGTGCAAGCTGAGAAAAGGCCTGTTCCTGCTTCGCTTGCAGCGCCTCGGCGTCGGGTTGCGCTGAGCTGTCCGCGGCTTTTCCAACATAGAGCTGCGCTGCCGAGGGGACCAGTATTGTGTAAATTGTGACGTTACTGGCCTTGGCCTTCGCCACCGAAGCCCGCCATTTCTCGTAATCCTTGTCCCCGGCATCCGAGATCACGATCACCACTTTGCGCTCCGATGTCTTGGCCCGTGCGTTTATCCGGTCAATGAGCTGAGAAAGCGAGTCGTAGATGGCAGTCTGACCAAGATGTTGTCTTGCCTCGGCAAAGGCCTTCGCAGCGGCTGCGCGTTCCGAAGTGAAGTCCTGAAACGGAATAAGTTTGTCCGTAAACCCGAAAATACCCAGCTGGGTAATCCGCTGAATGTTGTCAAAGAAAGTCTGGGCGGCAATGATTTCTTCGGATCGGGTGGCGAAGGTACTTCCACTCACGTCGATCAGGAAGGCGAGAAAAAGCGGTCCCGTACCCCCCGACTTATTCGAAGGCTCGTCAAAGAAAGCGATTTCCTTCAGTTCCTGATTCTCGAAAACTCGAAACTTGTCCCGCGTGAGATTGTTCAAAAACCGGCCCTGCTGATCCCGGACGGAAAAACGCAAGGTCACGAGGTTGACGTCTACCTGAATCCTCTGCTCCTCCATTTCCTGGGTCTGCCCCTCCAGCGCCGACGGCACCCCAGTCAGGAGCGGAAGGACGAGGAAAAAAACCGGGACTCGCCTTCCCAGGGCCCGGAGGCTCCTTTCACCCTTCATCCTCTCTCTCCTCGTTGGATCAGACTCAGAAACTCCATCCTCGAGCGTTGATCCTTGCGGAACAAGCCCAACATTGATGAGGTAATCATGCGACTGTTCCGTTTCTGTACACCACGCATCATCATACACAGGTGCTGCGCCTCCATTACCACGGCGACTCCTGCGGGTTGAATCTTGCATTCTATCGTTTGCGCGATCTGCTGTGTAAGCCGCTCCTGGACCTGAAGACGCCGCGCGAAGCTGTCAACAATTCGAGGAATCTTGCTCAGACCGATTACCTTCCCCGAAGGGAGATATCCCACATGGCAAACTCCGTA
>Ga0116190_1002718_pt1 | contig 13824 bp, 11 predicted proteins | sample AD_JPNTR4_MetaG_FD_89808 | JGI IMG/M metagenome (GOLD analysis project Ga0116190, IMG submission 89808) | Active sludge microbial communities of municipal wastewater-treating anaerobic digesters from Japan - AD_JPNTR4_MetaG | ecosystem: Engineered > Bioreactor > Anaerobic > Digestate | place...
CCAGGCGAAGATCTCCGCGCGGTCTCCGTAGCGGGCGAGAAGCGGGCCGAGTGCGTTGTGAAGAAAAGATCGGCGCTTCATCGCTTCACTGATTACATCGGAACGTCCGGCGATCTGAACGCCGCCTACTACCGAGGGTGGGTAACACCAGCGAAAATCGAGCAGAACCGGCAAGAGTTGCAGGTCGGTTTTTGCCGCTGCCCGGAGAAGCGAATCGAAGTCTCGAAAGAAGAATTCGTCATACCCCAAGATGTTGCCGACAGCGTCGAATTCTGGTGAGGATCGGCCATCGGCGAAGACAAAAAACCGAATCACTTTCTTGCCGGTCGCAGGCAGACGGGCGGCAATCTCTTGGAAGTCACGGCTCAGCTCCTCTTCCGCCCCGGCCAGACCCCGGTAGCCCCACTGGCACGTGCCGAAATCTTGACCATAATGGCGCCAGGGATAGTTGACACCAACTATGAAACTGTCTTCTGTCATGGAGGGGCCATCCCATTTTTCATCTTGTTCGTGTAATTCCTGTGGATAACATAGGATCTTTATGGCCTTCAAAAATCCTGTTCCGTCGTCACCCGCAGCTGACTTTCGAGCGAAGGCGAGCTGGGTTTTATACGATTGGGCCAACAGCGGTTATGGCCTGGTGGTGATTACGGCCGTATTCCCCAGTTTTTTCATCAGCACGCTGTTGCCGCCCCTCCCCGGAAGCGCCGATCCCGGTCTCGTGGTGGCGGGAACGGAGCTTCCCGGCGATGCGGTCGTCGGCCTTTTGAACTCGGTCAGCATGCTTTTGATGGCTCTCGGAGCCCCCGTCCTGGGAGCGATTGCCGACATTCGGGGATGGGCGAAACGACTCCTGATCGTTTCCGCTACTGCCGGCAGTGTCTTCGCCATGTCGATGTTCTTCCTTGGACCGGGCGATTGGGTGCGGGGAGGACTGCTCTTCATAGGATCGAACTTTTGTTTCGGGACGTCATTTACCTTCTATAACGCCTACCTGCCACGGCTTACCCGCCCTGAAAAGCAGGGAAGCCTGAGCGGTTGGGGATTCGCGGCGGGCTATATAGGCGGCGCGATTGCTTTAATCCTGGCCCTGATTCTTATCCGGCAGGGAAAAGTTGAGCTGGCCCTGGCCTTTTCAGGAGCGTGGTGGCTTGCTTTCAGCCTGCCGGCTTTCTTCTTCTTGAAGGAGTTCGAGCCGCAAGCTCTCGAATCCGGATCTATTGCCCTGGCTGGCTTCCGCCGCGTCGCCGACACCTTTCGCAACATCCGCCGGTACAGAGTCCTGTTTCTTTTTCTGCTGGCGTATTTGCTTTACAACGACGGGGTGGAGACGGTGATCTCCATGTCTCCCGCTTTCGGGACGGCAGTACTGGGCATGACCCAGGATGATCTGGCGATGCTTTTCCTGCTGGTCCAGTTTATTGCCTTCGGCGGCGCCGCCTTCTTCGGTTACCTGGCTGACCGGTTGGGCGACAAAAAGGTGATCCAGGTTAACCTCGTGATCTGGATCGTGGCAGTAGGCGCTGCCTACCTGGTGACTAATCAGGTCCAGTTCTTCGTAATTGCCGGCCTGATCGGAATTGTCCTTGGGGGAGTGCAGGCCAGCAGCCGCTCCCTTATGGCCGCCCTAGCCCCTCGGCATATCCACAACGAAGCTTTCGGTTTCTTCTCCATCAGCGGGAAGTTCGCCAGCATCTTCGGCCCGCTTTTTTACGCCGGGTTCGCAACGGCAGCCCGCTCGCATGAACTCAGCCCGCGCACACCGGTGCTTTCCGTGGTTCCCTTCTTATTGTTGGGATTCCTGGTTTTGATGCGAGTCCCGGAACCCAGGCGCCCCACAGCCGGCAGCCGATAGTGGGGCGAGTACAAGTCCTCGAAAGGTTGCTTCAAGGCATCAGAAATCCGCCGTTGACCTCAATCGTCTGGCCCTGAATGAAATTCGAGCGACAGGAACACAGGAAGATTATGACTTCCGCAACCTCACGCGCTGTCCCATGCCTGCCCATAGGAGTCGCAGCGGCGATGGCTTCAAGCATCTGCGGAGTGGAAAAGGTCCGATGATAGTTGGTGTCGATCGTTCCCGGGGAGACGCAGTTCACGCGGATTCCGTGCGGGGAGAATTCCTTGGCAAGAGATCGCGTCATTGTGGAAATGGCGGCCTTGGCGATCGAATAGGCTGAAGCGCCGATCCCTCCGCCGTTGCGGCCGGCGATCGACCCCACGTTGACGATGACTCCCCTTTTCTTCTCCACCATACCAGGAAGGACCGCCTGGCTCAGGAAGTAGGCTGAGGTAAGATTCAAAGTGAGGACCTGGTCCCAAAGTTCCCAGGACATTTCAAGCACAGGTGTACGTTTTATCAGGGAGCCGGCATTATTGACGAGGATATCGATGTCCCATCCGTTCTGCTTCAGGCGGTCGATCAACTCGCGGCAACCGGTCACAGTCCTGAGATCGCCAGGCACTGTTTCTCCGTTCCCACCCAATTCACGAACACGATTCAAAACTGCCGCCGCCTCTTCCTTGGCTGTGTTGTAGTGAACCAGGACAAAAGCGCCCGCCTCACCGAAGAGCGCCGCCGTCTCCGCTCCAATGCCTTTGCTCGCGCCGGTAATCAGCACCGTGCTTCCCCGAAACTCGCCTTGATCTGTCATAGTCTTCTCCCGTTTAACACCTCTCGCTCATGAACTGCCGATGATTTGTCAATGCCGTACGTCTTGCCTGCCGCCCTCTTTCAGTAGAGGCTGCAGAGCAATTCAAACGCCCGGTCGTAGTACTGTGTCAAGTCTGTCTTGCGATGGGCGTCGGCTGTCACCACGATCGGGATATCGCGGCTGACCGCCTGACGCAGAATCTCCTCCGACGGGTAGCACTCCTGGCACGGCTTCCCCCAGCCGGCCGTATTCAGTTCCACCGTCATATTCGCCGCCGCTATCGCGTCGAGAGCCGCGCTGATTGCCTCGCTCTGGTCCTCGGAAGGCCTGAAATTAAACTTTTTGGGCAGATCCAGGTGGGCTGCCAGCTGAAACAGTTCCGTTTTTGCCATGGCGGCGATGCGTCGCCAGTATTCCCGATAGATTTGGTTGATTTCTCTTTCGCTCAGGCTTTCCCAGGCTTCAGGAGACTCGTCCAGCGGGAAGCCATCGACGAAATGGACCGATCCGATCAGATAATCGAATTTGTATGGGGCCAGCAGGTCACGAATGACATCGACCTGCGCCGGAAAATAGTCCACCTCCAACCCGAGTTTCACCGGGATCTGGCAGTCCTCGCGGGCCTCCAGAACCTCCTCCACATAGTCTTCAAGGTTCTCCGGCTTGATGCTCCAACTGACTGGACCGGTTGCCGGCGGCGCCAGAACCAGATGGTCGCTTATCCCCAGCTCGACAAGCTTGTGCCAGGGAGCCGCGGCGGTAACCGATTGGATGGAATCGGCGCCATCACTGCGCGTGCTGTGAACATGGTAAGAGGTGAACAATCGACATTCTTTGCTGTTGCGGATCACACTTTTACTATACTAAAGCCTTTCCGCTTCCAGGGGTATCCGATATGAATAGATCCAGACCCGTCGCTTTGATCACCGGTGCATCCAGTGGGATTGGCGCCGCCTTCGCGGAAGAACTGGCGGCCAGGCAATACGATTTGATTTTGGTAGCGCGTCGACTGGATCGATTGAAAACCTTGGCGCAGTCGCTTGAGCAGACGCAAAAGGTCGCTGTCCGTTGTTTGGCCGCCGATCTGACTCGCGAGGAAGACCTGAGGCGTGTCGCTGCTTGCCTGGATGCCGAGGAGCGGTTGGAGCTGCTTGTCAACAACGCCGGTTTTGGCACGGCCGGGTTCTTTTTTGAGACAGACCCCGAAGGGCAGGAAAACATGCACCGCCTGCATGTCCTGGCAACTGTCGTATTGACCCGAACCGCCCTTGGTCGGATGGTAAGCCGGGATCGCGGCGCTGTCATTAATGTTTCCTCGGTAGCGGCCTTCATTCCCAGCGGCGCCAATGTCAGCTACAACTCAACCAAGGCGTGGATGAACTTCTTTACCGAAAGCATCAATCTCGAGCTGAAGGCTATACAGTCAAAAGTCCAGGTGCAGGCGCTCTGTCCAGGACTTACAGCAACGGAGTTTCATCAGAAACTGGGTATGGACCGCACCCGAATTCTGCCCGGCAGCAGATTCTGGATGTCGCCTTCCCGAGTCGTCCGGGAGTCACTTGCTGGGCTGGACAGGCGCGATTGGCTGGTGATTCCCGGATGGCGCTACAAGTTGATTGTGTTCGCTCTGCGGCATCTGCCTCGCCGGATTCGAGAACGCGCTGCTTTGGCCTACTCTCGAAAATCCCGCGAACTCACTTTGACAGGCAGTGACAAGAAGCCTTGAAGCTTCGCGAATTCGCCTGGGAAGATGTGTCAGGGCTCGCTCTTATACTGGTCGGCAAGCCCCATGTTGGAAATCCTCGTCGTCATACTGTCGGTCCTGGTTGTGCTTGATCTCGCCCTGACATTGTCGGGGCGGCGCGGTGGTCATGCCGATCTTGTCGCTCTTATCGAGAAAAACCAGGAACGAACAGAAAGGGTTTTGCGGGAGGAATTCGCACGCAGTCGAGGCGAGCAAGCGGCGCGCCTGCAGGAATTCGGTCAAACCCTCTCCTCACGTATGAACGACTGGGCCAATGCGCAGAAGATCCAGCTTGACCTGTTATCTTCGACTCTCGCTCACCTTACCGAAGCGAACGAGAAACGGATGCGGGAAATACGCCAATCCGTTGAAACCGGCCTCGACCGGCTTCGCGAAGACAACTCTAAAAAGCTCGAGCAGATGCGGGCGACTGTTGACGAGAAGCTTCACGCCACCCTGGAACAGCGCCTGGGCGAGTCTTTCCGCCTGGTCAGTGATCGCCTGGAGCTGGTTCACAAGGGGCTTGGCGAAATGCAAACCCTGGCTTCCGGTGTCGGAGACCTGAAACGCGTTCTAACCAACATCAAGACACGCGGCAGTTGGGGCGAGGTGCAGCTGGGCAATCTTCTCGAGCAAATGTTGACCCCTGATCAGTACTCAGCCAATGTGGCGCCTTCTCCGTCCAGCAGCGAAAGAGTCGACTTCGCTATCCGTCTTCCGGGTCGGGAGCCCGGAGAGAAAAGCCCCGTCTGGTTGCCGATCGACGCCAAATTCCCTCAGGAGGACTATCAGCGCCTGCTGGATGCGCAGGAGCGCGGTGCCCTACCCGAGGTTGAAGAGGCTGCGCGGGCCTTGGAAGCGCGAATTCGCCTTGAGGCGCGAAAAATCCGGGACAAGTACATCAATCCTCCTTACACCACCGATTTTGCGATTATGTTTCTGCCGACCGAAGGGCTGTTTGCTGAGGTTTTGCGTCGTCCCGGTCTGTTTGAAACCTTGCAGCGCGAATTCCGGGTTTGCATCATGGGGCCGACTACTCTCGGGGCCATTCTGAACAGCCTGCAGATGGGTTTTCGCACGCTGGCGATCGAAAAGCGATCCAGTGAAGTCTGGTCCGTACTCGGCGCCGTTAAGACCGAATTCGCTAAATTCGGCGCGGTGCTTGACAAGGTGCAAAAGAAACTACATGAGGCCAGCACCACAGTCGAACAGGCTGCCACGCGGTCAAGGGTACTGGAGCGGCGCCTGCGCAAAGTACAGGATCTCCCTGCCGAACACCCCGCTCCTCTCGAATTGCCCTCCGGGGATCTCGACATCAAAGCCGGAGTAAGCTAAACCCCAGGCATCCGGCCTGCTCGCAGTTTGGTTCCACTGACATCACCGCGAACTCGGGCTGGTCTTTTGTTATAACTATTACTTATAGTAGTTGCAATCAGTATTCTTTTCTGAAATAAATACGCTTCTTTTTTATGAGCCAGGAGACAAAACAAATGGGCGTCTTAGTTAAGGAAGAGATTAATCAGAATCAGAACCACTTGAACCCGTTCGAAATGGCCTTGAGGAATTTCGAGATGGCGGCCGACCTGCTCGGTTTGGACTGCGAGACTCGGAACCAGATTCGGTTGCCTGAAAGAGAATTAACCGTGAATTTCCCGGTAAAGATGCGTGACGGGAAATTCAGAGTGTTTACCGGGTTCCGTGTCCAGCACTCGACAGCTCGGGGGCCTGCCAAGGGCGGAATTCGTTATCACCCGAACGTCACTTTGGACGAAGTCAAGGCACTGGCCAGCTGGATGACCTACAAGTGCGCGGTTGTCGACATTCCTTACGGCGGGGCAAAAGGAGGCGTGATCTGCAACCCGAAGGAATTGAATGAGTTTGAGCTGGAGCACCTGACGCGGCGGTATACCTCCGAAATCGCGCATATGATCGGCCCGACCCGCGACATTCCTGCTCCTGATGTATATACCAACGCGCAGACCATGGCTTGGATCATGGACACTTACAGCATGGCCACAGGCAGTTATTGTCCCGGGGTCGTGACTGGGAAACCTCTTGCCATCGGCGGTTCCCGTGGGCGTAAAGAAGCCACGGCGCGCGGCTGTGTTTACGTTATTGCGGAGGCTGCCAAGCATTTGCAAATCAGCCTGAAAGGCGCGCGAGTCGCGATTCAGGGTTTTGGGAACGCAGGCGCCATTGCGGCTCAGCTCATTCACGACAACTACGACGCCAAGATAATCGCCGTCAGCGATTCCAAGGGCGCAGTCTTCTGCGAAAACGGTTTTGATCCACACAGGGCGATTGATCACAAGCAGCGGACCGGTTCTGTGGTGGGGCTCGCCGGCACGGAAACCATTCCGGGAGACGCGCTTCTGACCCTCGATTGCGACATCCTCATTCCGGCTGCTCTCGAAAACGTCATTACGCCGTGCGTGGCTAACAGCATCAATGCCAAAATCATCGCGGAGGCTGCTAACGGGCCGACCGTTCCTGAAGCTGACTGCATCCTGGAACAGAAGGGGATTTTCGTCCTCCCAGACATCCTGGCGAACGCTGGCGGTGTTACAGTCTCCTATTTCGAGTGGGTGCAGAACAATTCCGGCTTTTACTGGACCGAAGACGAGGTCAATGCACGCCTGAAGCAGATTATCGTGAATGCCTTCGAGGAAGTGCTTCTGGCATCTCAGAAATATAAGGTGAGTATGCGTCGAGCAGCCTGGGCGCGCGCCCTGGACCGCGTGGTCGAAGCGCTTAGAGTGCGCGGCATCTATCCGTAAGCCGCGTCTCGGTACGCCTGATTGTGGTGGGACTCTCTGGAGTCCGAACTCCGGACATGGGCGAAAATATGCATTCCGGCGTGCCGTATCTCTCAGTATGACAATCTCTACGTCAACAACGTCTTCTTCGGCTTTACACGACTGTGTATTTTCGCCAGACTCCACGGTCGGACTCTCCGGAGTCCGACCACCGCACACCCGATCGATTTGCCGGACTCCGGATCTGGAGGGCCGGCCACGATACGATCCCCCCTCCTGGGAAATACTGCGTTGAAACGATGCTCGAGCGCTTCGCGCAGTTCGATTCCAACACGACGATCTTCACCTCTGACGGCTCCGCGTGTCGTCAGTTGGTGGGCCATTTGGCCTGGCCTGGTGGCGGAAAGTTCTTGGAGCCGTCGTCCAGAACCAGCACCCAGTCGATTGCTTCCCCCTTATCCGGAGGCTGGAACTCGCGCACACCGGAATTGGAAAACTCTCCAGCGGCCGTTGCCTCACCGGTTCGCGGATTAAACCACCACGCTTTAACCTTTCTTCCCGTCACCTTATCCATCCGCACTTTGAAGGCGCGTCCTGCCGGGGAATAGACCATCACATAGCTGCCTGACTGGTCCCGAGTAGCGACGAGCCTCTTTGTCCCGGCGCCTGGAACCGCCGTCGCCACTTCGGCCGGTACGATCACGGAATCATCCGGAATCCTGGTCAGGAAGGGGCGCGATTCCATGAGCGCTCGACCGTACTGCATCTGGCCGGCCCCAGGCTGGTTGATTGCTTCGTACCAGGGCATCAACGGACCATTGATTGGCTGGCGATCGGGTGTCCACATCTGCCACACCGAGTGATGCCCATAGGTATGACCGAAAGCGCCGCTGAAAAGGTTCCAATACAGCGGGCGACGGACATCGGCAGCGATCGAATGACCGAATTCCGAGGCCTTGAAGGAGATCGGGTGGTCTTCGTAGATAGGCTCGCCGTCAATCACCGGCTTGATCGGAGTGCGAGCGTAGTCCTCAGCTGTCTTGGCATACCGGGGAGCGAAATCCACTTCATGACCGTTCTGGCGCATATTAAAGTCCAGCCACTCTTCGTTGTGGAACCACTCGGACGAGCCTCGTCCGCCGACCGGGTGGAAGGTGATGAGGTGCCGGCCTTGATCTCCGGCCCGTAGCCCACGGGCCATCGCGGCTATGATTGCCCGATGCTGGTCGTTCTCGATCGGGCGGTCTCCTCCTAGAATCCAGATAATCGGTTCGTCTCTATAGCGCCTCCCCAGCCATTCGCCGTAGGCTCTGGCATTTGCCGGCGTGAAAATCTCAGGCCCGGAGCCCCACTTCTTGTTCCATTTATCGCCCCAAGTCGGAAGCATCCCGATGAACAGTCCGACTTCCCGGGCCTTCTTGACTATCCAGTCCACGTGTTCGAAGTATTTCTCGTTGGGACGGGTCGGGTCGTTGTCGATAAGTGGGAGGTGGCCATAAGGATTTGGGGCTGTCAACCCGTGGATCTCAGCCAGCACGACCGCTTGCACAACCGTAAAGCCTTTTGCCGCCCGGTCTCTCAAGTACTTCTCGGCGTCTTCCCGGTTTAGGCGATGAAACAGTGACCAGGCCGTGTCACCCAGATAGAAAAAGGGTTCTCCATCCTCGTAGACGAGAAACCGCTTGTTGTCAGACACTTTAAGCAATTTGGAGGTGTCTGCGGCACCCAAGAGCCTTGCCGGAGAAACCAGCAGGGCAAACAGGATCACACACGAGCGAAGTCGGGACTTTGACATAGCCGAGATCATAATAAAGAACCGCGTTTTCTGCAGTGCTTTTCGCAGATATCATTGACAGAGGCAACCGGATTCCTGCCGGAGGGCACGATGATGAAACATCTTCTGACACTTGCTGCCGTCATTTCCTGTATGGCCTTTTTCACTGCTGACGAACCGCGCATGCCCGACACAAAACGGTTCACGAATTCAATCGGAATGGAATTCGTCCGCGTTGAGCCTGGGACTTTCCGGATGGGCTTTGAAGGAAAGCCGCTTGCCGAACAGGTCGTGAAAGTCACCGAATACGGAAGCCAACGCCGCATCTGGATTCCGGAGCAGGGAGATTATGACGAGCATCCCGCGCATGAAGTGACGATCAGCCAGCCGTTTTATCTTGGTGTGTATGAAGTGACGAACACGCAGTACGAGAAGTTCGATCCTCTGCACGCTTATGTCCGAGGCAAGAGTGGTTTTTCAATCGACGATGATGAGGCGGTCGTGTTTGTCAGCTGGCATGAAGCGAATTCTTTTTGCGACTGGCTGTCGCGCAAGGAAGGCTTGCCCTACCGGCTTCCGACCGAAGCCGAATGGGAATATGCCTGTCGAGCCGGGACGACGACCAGTTTTTCGACCGGCGATATCCTGCCTGCCGACTTCCTGAAGAACCCCGACAATAGTTGGTATCCGGAACCACACTCGAGTCGTGGCAGCCAGGAAGTGGTCAGGTTATCTGTGGGGAAAACGCCCGCCAACCCTTGGGGCCTGTTCGACATGCATGGCAACGTGGAGGAATGGTGCCTGGACTGGTATGGCCCATACGAAGCCAAAGCTCAGCGCGATCCAGTCGGGAGGAGCGACGGGGACTTCAAAGTCACTCGGGGAGGAAGTCACGGTACCGTCGCATTTTATCTCCGATCGGCAAATCGGATGGGAATGTTGCCGGAAGACAAGAGCCATCTGATCGGTTTTCGCGTGGCGCTCGGTCCGATGCCCTCCACACCGCCGCTTCCTCCCCTGGACCATCGGACTGCCAGGGAGAGCGTGGATCAATCAACGGTTCCCGGCGGCGGTCCAAATCCGAACGTCCCCTACTTTCAGGGCCCGCGCGAGTACGTCAAAATTCCGCCGGATTCGGCGGGCCCGCTTTTTTCGGCGCATAATCACGATCCCGCGATCGTTGAATGCCCGAACGGGGACTTGCTGGCCATCTGGTACACCACGGTGACCGAGAGGGGAAGAGAAGTGGCGGTGGCCTCCAGCCGGCTACGCAACGGCCGTGATCAATGGGAGCCGGCTACCTTGTTCTGGGACGCTCCTGATCGGAACGATCATGCGCCGGCTCTCTGGTTCGATGGCGAGGAGACCATATACCAGTTCCTGGGTTTGTCCTCCGCCGCCACCTGGGGACCGCTGGCGGTGATTATGCGCACCTCCAATGACAGCGGCGCGACGTGGTCGAAGGCGCGCCTGATTGCTCCCGAGCGAGGGCCGCGGCATCAGCCGGTCGAATCCGTGTTTCGGACTCGTGAAGGCTACGTGGTTTTGCCTTGTGACGCGACTCCCCTGGGAGGCGGAGGAACGGCGTTACTGATAAGCCGGGACGACGGAAAAACCTGGGAAGACCCGGGAGGAACGATCGCCGGCATCCATGCCGGTGTGGCCCAGTTGCGGGATGGACGACTTCTCGCTTTCGGCCGCGGTGACAACATACAGGGCAAAATGCCGCAAAGTATCTCGACAGACCTGGGGCAGTCCTGGGAATACCAGCCAAGTATTTTCCCGCCCATCGGGAGCGGGCAACGGCTCGTGCTGCTTCGCCTGCGCGAAGGTCCTCTATTGTTAGCCTCCTTTGCGCCGCCGATTAAGGACGGGTCAAATCCTTTTACCATAACCGATCGGTCTGGAACGCCTCGGGCCGTTGAAGGCCTATTCGTCGCCATCTCGTACGACGACGGGAAGACCTGGCCAAAGATGCGCCTGGTAACCGATGACGGACCGGCCCGAATGGTCAGGACGACCGACGGACAGCCTTTTGAGATGAGCCGGTACAGTGCCGAGCCCCGAGGCTATCTTTCTGTCTGCCAGGGGACAAACGGTGTAATTCACTTGATTTCGAGTATCAACCACTACGCCTTTAATCTGAAATGGGTGGAGGTAGGCGCTCCTGAGTAGCTGTGAAAACACCAGCCGTCCTGTTAGGCCAGCCTCGTGCAGGGTGTTTCTCGGCACTTGGATGCGCCGCTCCTGGTGTTCCCTGCCGACTCCGGTGATTCTGTAACCAATGGGCCATTTGCGCGTAACATGGAATTAGCGGCTCCGAGACCGCATTCTGTTTAAGAAGCCAGACCCGCCCTGCATCGGCCGGGTTTCTTCTCGTTTAATGTCAGACAAAGGCAATTGCTGTGAATATTGACCTTACTCGGTTCTTGACTGAAGAGCGAAAGTATTCGACAGAACTCGAGAAGCGACTGGACGAGCTGGAAATCTGCGAAAGGGGCTGCAGCGGTGAGCCAGCGGGTAGCAGTCAAGCCGTTGCGGTCATAACCGCTTTTCCCAGAGCTTTTCGGCGGCATCTCGGCGCTTTTGGACTGGCTGTCGCCCTGACCGGCGCGGGAGTGGTTTTTGCGGCCACCGCGCTCTATTTTGATGCCGAAACAAAAGTTTTTCTAGTGCCCTTTCCGCAGCTGATGGGAAGCCCGAGCGAGCGGGTGCGCCACGAAGAACAGGTAAGGGGAGCGGATCCCGTCGCCGCTAACCGGGCGCGCTTTTCGGCATTCCTGATGACTCACAATATCAAGGTGTCGGTATCTGCCTTGTCCCTCGGGGTAACGGGCGGGATTGGGACGGGGATTCTGCTGTTTTACAACGGAGCGGTTCTGGGAGCAGTGGTGGCCGACTATGTGCTGGCTGGCGAAGCCCTTTTTCTGTTGGCCTGGCTCCTTCCTCACGGCGCGATCGAACTTCCGGCCGCGCTGATCGCGGCGCAGGGCGGATTCATCTTGGCCGGTGCCTGGCTCGCGGGCGATCGACGCAAATCTCTGGTTGGACGCCTCCGAGAAATTTCACGCGACTTGGTGATTCTCACCTGCGGCGCCGCTGTTCTTCTGGTTTGGGCGGGGATCGTCGAGGCCTTTTTCTCCCAGTATCACGAGCCTCGTTTGCCGTACTCGGTGAAAATTTTGTTCGGTTGCGTGGAGATGACGTTGCTCTGTTTGTACCTGTTCTTTGCCGGGAGCCAGGAAGTTGACGAGTGATCGTTAAGACATGATCTTCTGCGCCAGTTGATCCAGCAGCGCGACTTGTGCCGGATTGATGCGAACCCGGGCTTCGTCCAGTGTGAACCAGGAGGCACGATCAACTTCCGGGAATTTTTGTTGGCGTCCCGATTTCGGAGGCCACTCCATGGTGAAGAGGTTGCTCCGAACCAGGTCGGGATTGCAGTCACCCTGACAGGCCCAGGCGTAAACCTGCTTCCCCCCTTTTTGAACAATCGGTTCGAGCGGCACGAAAGGCCCTGAACCTGGATGAATGCCTGTTTCCTCTTCGAATTCACGGATGGCGGCATCTAGCCAAGGTTCGCCATCGTTGGGCTCTCCTTTGGGGATGGACCACGCTCCGAGGTCACGGGAGGCCCATATGGGGCCCCCCGGATGCACCAGGAAAACCTCGGTTGCACGCTCGCCTGTGCGATACATCAACAAGCCCGCACTGAGTTTGTTCATTTGTTCCCACCCGAGTTCATCACATCGCTTAATCGCTTATTGGTTGAGGTCTGCCATGATACACGGGATAAGCGGGGCGTGTGACCTTCTTCGGTGGATTACGCTCGAGCTGCTTAAGCAAGTACTCCAGGGCCTTTTCCAGCTGAGGATCTCTTCCTTCCCGCCAGGCTTTCGGGTCGAACTCTACGACGACATCCGGCGCCACGCCGTTGTTTTCGATCTCCCATTCCCTTTCGGGTGTATAGAAAGCAAAATGAGGCGCCGTCACCGAGCCGCCGTCAATCAGTTGCGGATAGCCTCCAATACCGATCAAACCACCCCAGGTGCGCTTGCCGATCAGCGGCCCGATTCCCGCCCGGCGGAACATATACGGCAACAGATCTCCGCCTGATCCCGAGTACTCGTTCACGAGCATGACTTTAGGGCCGGGCAGGCAGCCGAAGGGGGTTCGAAAGTCCTCGCCGTCCCGTACAGCCCAGTAGCTCATGAGCGGTTTGCTCAGGTAATCAATGATGTAATCGGCCGCCTGGCCGCCACTGTTGAAGCGTTCGTCTATGACCAGTCCGTCCTTGTCTGTCTGGGAGAAAAAGTAGCGGTTGAAGAAAGCGTAGCCGCCCCGCGCGGTATCGGGCAGGTAGACGTAACCAAGCCTGCCGCTGCTGGCTTGCTCGACCTTGCGGCGATTGTCCTCGATCCACGCCAGGTTGCGAAGATCTGTTTCGTCGGCGATGGGGACCACCGTCACTTCGCGAGAGTCGGTCCCGTCCGGGTTCGGCCCTACCTTAATGACCACCTGCTTGCCGGCGGTGTTCTCGAAGAAACTGTAGATGTTGTCAGCGGCCGTCAGATCCCGGCCGCGGACCGCAAGCAGGTATTCTCCCGCCGTGACATTGACGCCGGGTTGGGTGAGAGGCGCCTGCAATTGCGGGTTCCAGTTTTCGCCGTTGTAGACGCGGGCAAATCGGTAGCGCCCGTTTTCGATCGTGTAGTCGGCGCCCAGAAGTCCGACGGGGACTCGCTTAGCGTTCGGGATGTCTCCGCCGCGGACATAGCCCGGATTTCTCACACACTTAATGAAAAAAGGGCCGCCTTTTGTGGTATAAATTCTTTTTTCAGAAAGAGTTAGTCCACAAAAGAGCGAACCCTTTTATGATTACAGAGTGTACACAAA
>Ga0116190_1002720_pt1 | contig 13810 bp, 21 predicted proteins | sample AD_JPNTR4_MetaG_FD_89808 | JGI IMG/M metagenome (GOLD analysis project Ga0116190, IMG submission 89808) | Active sludge microbial communities of municipal wastewater-treating anaerobic digesters from Japan - AD_JPNTR4_MetaG | ecosystem: Engineered > Bioreactor > Anaerobic > Digestate | place...
CATTTAAAGTTGAGACTATAAATAATTTAAGTGAAGAAACATTCATTGAACTATTCAAAGAATGGTCAAAAGAATATGAAATTGATGGATTAATAGTTGAGATAAATGATTTATATCTCCAAAATAAACTTGGTAGAGAAAATTCTAGCAATAATCCAGTGTGGGCAAGAGCATTCAAGCATCCAAGTTTTGAACAGTCAGCTACTACCGAAATCACAGGAATATCTTGGAACATTTCCAAACAAGGATATTTAAAGCCGACTCTCCATGTGAATCCAATTAAATTGGATGGCGTTACAGTATCAAATGTAACCGGCAATAATGCTCGATTTGTAAAAGACATGGGGCTAGGAATAGGAGCAAAAGTCGTTGTAAAGAGAAGCGGAATGGTAATTCCAATAATTGCCGATGTTATACAAGGAGTAGAGTTTCAAATGCCAAATGTTTCCAATATTGATTGGAATGATAATGGTGTTGAATTAATGACTCTGAATGAAACAGATGACCAGAGATTAAAAAAAATAATTGCTTTCTTTGGAATTCTGGAATCTGATAATGTTTCCGAGGGTGTAATCACCCAACTTTGGGAAGCAGGATTTAGAACAATAAAAGATATTCTGAATCTAAAAATAGATGATTTCCAAAAGATCGATAGATTCGGAAAAAGGAAATCCCAAATAGTTTATAATTCCATTCAGAAATCCATAAATGGTGTAAGTCTATCAAAACTACAACATGCTACTGGAATTTTTAATGGACTGGGAAGCAAAAAACTAGTTCTATTAGAACATTTCAAATCGAAACCAACGATTGAAGAGGTTATGCAAATCGAGGGATTTGCAGAGATCTCAGCAAAAATATACATTGATAATTGGGACGTATTTTTTGAATTTATCAAGGATATTCCAATTAAGATTCAAGAAAAAATAGAAATTGAAAAAACTGGAAATGATTTAGAGGGATTTCAATTTGTTTTCACTGGAATAAGACTACCCGAATACGAAAAAATCATAATTGCAAATGGTGGAAAAATTGGATCAGGGGTTTCTAAATCAACGACACATTTAATTATTAAAAAGAAGGGAAGTGGATCATCCAAAGAAAAAAAGGCTATAGATCTTGGAATTAAGATATTAGAAGTAAAGGATTTAGAAGAAATTATGGTGCAACTGCATCATAGATGAAAGCTTGATAGAGGTTATTTGTACTACTAAAAATTGCTTAAAAATAAAATTTCTTGAAACTCTACCACGAATTCTCAATGGTGAAAATTCAATATGGATAACAACATTTCAAAAGGAATTGAATATCATGATAATGAATTTTTTACTTGGTATAATAATTGGATTTGGATTGCTGCATGGATTCTATTTTATTAGAAACAAAATATATAGAGAGGTACGTAAGGGAGTATTCACTACTAGACTGGTTGATAATACTGATCAAACAAACTTCATTGTGAATTACGAAATAGAAGAGATAGCAAGATCCAATAAAAAATCCAAAATTAAAATCTTGTCCTTTAATTCCGAAATTTCAAAATACAATGCTGCCAATTGGAAAGATGCAATTACAAATTTCTACGATAATGCATGGATTAAAACCTCAGAAATCGATTGGATAAAATATACAAACGATCCAAACGATCCCAAGTTTATTAGGGATAAAAAAATAAACCAAATACTAAAATGATGCAGAAAGACTATTGGAATGAAAAAGAGAAATATCTACAAAAAATATCAGATCTAGAAAATAGGATCCAACAACAGAAAAATAACCAAATTTCTGTTGAAATCGGATCATATTATCTAGTATCATTTAATGATAAAATAGAAATGGTTCGAGTATCAGCTCTAACTAAAAAATGCGTGCTGTTTGAATTTTTACAAACAGAAAAGGATCCACAATGGTTTCTGACGTATAAAAATTATACTATAATTGAAGAATTATCAACAGAATTTATCAGAGACTTCAAAATCGAGCAAATATCCGAATGATGTTTTGGTGTGTTATAGGCCTTCATAAATGGCAGTATCATCATAAAATGGTTCCATATATTTTACCTGGAAATAGAACATATAATGTTGGAACACATTTTCGATGCTGTAAAGAATGTGACAAGGAACAAAGAAGAACAAACAGGCCAATAAGTGTAGGAAATGAATGGCTGACTATTAAGTCAGGAAATTCCTTCGATAAATTAATGATAAAATTTGCAAAATGGTACCAATCAATGAATTCTTCAATACAAGAATCTAAAAATCAACCAATTCAAAACGAAAACACCGAAATCAAAACACAGAAAAATCAACCAAGAAAAATAACCTAAACTTAACCAAATTATTCTGTATAATAAGAATGGACTCTGTAATTAAAATATTTGGCGCCAAGTCTTGGCATGATACAGTTTCCATAGTAGGAAATAAAGAAGCTCTAATAAGATTTCGAGATCTTATTCAGGATGCTATAACAAAAGGATTTTCAGATGGTGAGTTTCTAGAATCAGATGGTGAAGGATACAACATAGAAATTAAATTACATGATTGGGGATTCTATTCCGATGGATGGAACAATTTACCAGTTCATTATTCTGATGATCTTTCATCGGAGAAAAATTGGAAATATTGGGAAAATTTACATGATTTGATGACAAGTGGGAGGCGAGATAGTAAGATTGAAAAATTGGAAGGAGAGTAAAATTAAATTAATATATTAGAAAACCATCAATAGAAATATTGAATATAAATAAATCAACGGCATGGAAATAAAATTCGAGAATTTTGCGGAGAAGGAAAAAGTATTTATAGAAAGAACAGGAAAAAATTTTGATTTCTACTACAAAAAGTATTATCCAAAACTTATCTATTACACAAATAAGATTTGTAATGATACTCAAAAAGCTGAAGATGTATCAATTGATTCATTTTTAACAGCTTTTGATAAAATTGATATGTATGAGAGTGACAAGTCACAATTCTCAACATGGCTATTTACAATAGCTAGAAATCTAGCTCTTCAAGAAAAGAAAATGGATGGCAAATCAATCTCAATGGATGTAGAGATTGATGAAGAGGGAACAACAATGAAAGACTTCATCCAAGAGGAAGAATCGGAAGACGAGGCTAAATATGAAGCCATAAATAAAAAGGCCCAAATAATGCTTGAGGCGATAGGAAAACTGAAAGAGCCATATAGAAGAGTTATAGAAATGAGAGAAATTAAGAGAATGCAATATAAAGACATCTCTGAGCAACTTGGAAAAAATCTTTCGACAATAAAAAGTCAAATAAGGAACGGGCGCGGATTGCTAGTAAAAGCAACAGAAAAAGACTTTGCAAAGATTGATAGTCAATTTTCATAACCCAAATTAGCAATGGAAGAAGCATAATCTTATATATAGATTATGTCAAGAACAAAATTAATCGTCAGAGGATCAAATCCAAAAGAAAGGCTTTTATCCATTATAAGTCAATGCACAAATAGAAATCAGATATGTCAACACATCAAAAGGTACATCGATATTATTGATTTCTTAAAATCAAGAGTTAAATCAAATTCTGATAAATCTCCAATGGAACTTCTATATCTATATCAACAAAATATAGAAGTTCCATTGTGCATTTGTGGAAAAGAAAGAATATACCATTGTCAAGGATACAGACCAACATGCGGTGGAAAAGATTGCATAAACATAACTAGGGAAAATTCAAAAAAGAATTTTTGCCTAAAAACATATGGAGTGGAATTTGTTACACAACTTGACACAATGAAGGATAAGTCAAAGAAAACATGCTTGAAGAAATATGGGGTTGATAATATAACAAAATTAAAGGAAGTAATACAAAAAAGAAAGCAAAACAATCTTAAAAAATGGGGGGTGACGGATCCAATAATGATGCCCGAATTTAGAAGATCTGATGTGATGAGAATACACCATGATAACAAAATACAGAGTGGACTACCCAATAAATATGAATATTTAGGCCATATTGATAATGATATGGCAATTGAGTATTATTCTATAAAATGTCCAAAAAATCACATAACAACTATAAGTAAGTCAAATCTAAGTATCAGAAAATCTAAAAATCAAGAAATTTGCAATCTTTGTAATGAATATATTGGATCAATGGCAGAGCAAGAAGTTTTTGATTACATAAAAACAATATATTTTGGAAATATAACTAGAAGTGATAGAAAATTAATCAAACCATTAGAAATAGACATGGTTCTAGAAGATATTAAAATATGCATAGAATTCAATGGGGATTATTGGCATTCAACTAAAATCATTGATGACCAATATTATCATATGGATAAATCAAAATCGTGTATATCAAAAGGATTTAGACTATTACAGATAAAAGAAAGAGATTGGTATGAAAAGAAAGACGAAGTGAAGAATAAAATGAGCCAATTTATAGAAAATCACCCTATTAAAATAGATAAAAATATCTATACGTTGGATTTATCATGGTATGATGATAGATTTCTTAAAATTGGTAACTGGAAATTAATTGCACAAAATAAACCCATTCTAATAAATGTTGGCCAATATCTCCAGTGGAGTGGCGGAGAGGAGATATATAAGCTATTATGAAAACAACACACAAAATTCAGCTTCTATGGTCAACTTGGAGCGATGTGTGTGATCTTATCAAATTCAAAAATGGAACAAAAGGATATTATGTAGATGGTCATGGAAATATAGCTGATGCGTCTACTAATATTATTGGATTTTATTATAATAATGACAATGAGGGGTGGCTAATTCAAGAAGGCGATTGGATAATCAAAGATGAAAATGGAAACATATCATATATGACCGATCACCAAATGAAGAGATCAATTCAATTGGAAAAATTGAATATATACTGAAAGAAAATAAGATTATATAATGTATAATGTACCTCACGAAGTATTAGATAATTTCCAAGAATTGGAAGACGAGGAGTATAGAATAAAATTCATTGATCCACTCACCACAAACACATTTGATAGAGCTGTACTATCTGAAGAAAAAAGAAAAGGAGTAATTATAGAATGCTCACCATTTCCAACCAAAGAACTATTCGATAAGATATTAAAACTATCAAAAAGACTCCAAAATTACAAAATAGGTCTAATAGCATATGAAACCTTTAGATACATGTATAATTACTATGATGGTAATAAACATAGTACAACGAGTGGGATTCCAAAATGCATTGGAAATAGCTCTGGAAGTAGTCTTAATATACAATCTATTTATAACAAACCCTCAATATCCATTAAAGAAATCAATACACTTTTCAAGAATAAGTAATAAGAAACAAGAATCATCCCGTTCAGGGAGAAAGAATGAATGTCACTAACATCCTATTTTTTATTTTTGGATCAAAAATGACCAATCAAAATGAATCAAAAATATCAAAATTCAAAGACTTTTGGTGAATTCCTTTTTAGAAAAATATATAATTTCAACAATATTTGATCATATTGAATCAATTGGAGGGACTTTTTATCCGACAAGGGAATCTTTCCTATATGAAGTCAAAAGGGAAATATCAAGATCCCATCAAAAAATTGATAAGTACGATATAAAGATATTGTTTACATGTATGGGCGAAAAAGAATTTATGAATATTGCCCTTATAGGTCCATTATCAACATCTTTTTACGATTTACTTATTCCATCTAAAGTGGTAGAACGCGAATCAAAATTGAACTATTTACTAGAATCTGAATAAATATTTAATGATAGTACGAAAAGCTGCTCAAAGTGATTTAGAAAAAATCTATGATATTTATTCTAGTAGATATGACAGTCACGATGATCCTTGCATTAAATACACGAAATCAGATTGGGAGTGGTATCTAAAGAATGACAAAGCAATAGTATTAATTGGCCAAGAAAATGATCAAATCGTAGGATTAACATTTACTTATGATATGGGGATATGGGGATATATGGAGCATGTTGTTATATCAGAGACTCATCGTAACAAAGGATATGCTAGTCAATTAATAAACGAAACAATAAAAATAGGAAAATCTCTAGGATGGAGAATTCTCGAAGCCTGTTATTACAATGAAATATCAGCAATGAAAGAATTCTTTCAGAAAATATCTTGGAGGGATGGAGGAATCGATACCAGATGGGTTTATATAGAAATTAAGTGAATATAAAGTATCTACCCTTAACGGACTTATTGATTCCACTACAAACTCTACTTAGATTTCCATTATCAATTCCTGTTTCTCTTGAACAATCCATTAGGCAATCCCATTGGCTAATTATTATCCCATCTTTATCAATTTCTGAAACTGGCTTCTTAGCAGCATTTGGATAACTTATGGGAAAAATTTTACAATCTCTATTGTATCTAAATATAAATCCTCTAGAGTGATTAAAAATTCCATTACAGCATCTAGAAATATTAGCATGAGAAATATTCAAATTTCTTGATGCTTCTCGGGTAGATTTCCATTCTCGAATAAAATTCCCATTCAAATCAAATTGATATACTTTCTTCCTAGGGAAATTGGATTTTTCAATAATTTCAATGGGCCTATTTTTATTTCCCTGTCCAGTATCATCCGCATTTGTTAGCTTCTCTGATTTATACATTGAAATGTAATAAATTTCCCTAGATTCAAAAATATCTAACGGACAGACCTCTAGTATTTTAAATATTGGCTTTAATTTAATTTTAAGTAAGCTATTTATCCACCTTGTTCTAAAATTGTCAAATCTTTTGTCTTGCTTACAAATGTGTTGATATCTTCTAGTCTTTGGATTTATAGTTTTACCTATATACCTAACGACATTATCTCTGGGATCTATAAGAGCATATATGTATGCAATATCAGTTTTCATATTATATATATTAAACATGGTCCTCTCCATGTAAACAAGCATTGGAATTTTTAATATATAATTAAAATAGAAGAAGAGAATGTCAATAAAGGTAACAGATGCAAATTTCGATGGTGTAATAAGCGATGGAATTTCAGTAATTAAATTTGGAGCGGAATGGTGTACACCGTGTGCAGCAATGTCTCCAATAATAGATGAAATATCAGAAGAATACCCAGAACTAAAAGTTGGTAAAATGGATGTTGATGAAAACTCTGCAATTCCGACAAAACTTAAAATTAGAAGCATTCCTACTCTAATCATATATAAGAATGGAGAAGTCATTGAAAGGAAGACCGGAATGGTATCAAAGTCGCAGCTAAAAACCATATTAGATAATCACATATCATAGTGGATATTATAGAAACCATAAGTACTGGTAATGTCATATCAATTGGATATGACAAAGGATGTGAGGAATATGTATTTTCTGTTTTAGATAATTTGTATAATATTTCATATGTTGATTACAAATCACAAAAATTCCATAGAGATAGCTTCATAATAAGTGATGAATCATATATGAGAGATACTAAGCTTAATCTCATTATGAATACAAAACACGATAAGGGATATAATATTGTCAATCTTAATAATTTCGAATCTGAAGAATCTGAAACAAACAAGGCACAAGAGATAAGGGATTTTATACGATCCGTATCATCGCAAGGATATATGTGGTCAACTCAGGATCTGAAAATCAGAACTATATTTTTAAGCCAATCATATGAGGGAATCAATGGAGAAATGATAATGAGAGGCGGATCTTCTCTTATCTATTCATCTGATCTAGTCTTAATGATATCAGAGAATGAAAAATTCGAAATAGTCAAAGATACTAACTCTCCTTGTAGTGTAGAGCGAAATATGAAAAATTACACAGAGACATCAAAATACCTACATGATGATACGATCTCTGATCTATTTACAGTCACTACAACAACATCCATAAGCCACAAAAATAATCCCAAGATATAAGAGAATTTCCAAATGGAGGAATTTTCGTATATTTGTGATATGAATATCATAATAAATAAGAAAGCAAGGTTTAATTACGATATTTTAGAAGAATATACCGCCGGTATGATTCTTCTAGGATCAGAAGTTAAATCTATTATAACTGGTGATATTAACTTTGGAGATGCCTTTGCTTATTTCAAGGATGGAGAACTCTGGATAAAGAATCTTCATATATCAAAATATAAAGATTCATCATATCAAAATCATGACGAACTTCGAGAAAGAAAGCTACTTCTAACCAAAAATGAAGTCAAAAAAATATCAAGGATGATGGATACAAAGGGAACAACCCTTATTCCAATCGAACTCTTTACTCTAAGGGGGAAAATAAAACTGAAACTCGGGGTTTGTAAGGGTAAAAAGACGTGGGAAAAGAGATATTCTATCAAGAAAAGGGACATTGAGAGAGAATCAAATTTCCGATTTTGATATATAATATACGATAGTTAAAATGCTTGATACTATTGATCAAAACATAAACAATCCACATGATTTTCTTGCTTCCTAGTGAGCCTTTTGATATCAAAAAGGTTGATTACGAATTTAAATCTGAATTTACATCAATTTCTATATTAGGATATAGAATATATCTGTATGAACACGATAGATTTATCTCAACTGGGGAATTCGTCTCAACATTTGACTTCACAAATAATAGTGATTTAGTTATTCTAAGATCTTGGATGTTGAAAGCAGATCAATATGATAATCTGTTTAATATATTGAACAGTAAAGGACTTATGATGATAAATACGCCCGAACAATATCTTAATTGTCATTATTACCCAAATATTTACGATAAAATAAGAATGCATTCTCCCCAATCTGTTTGGTTCAAGGATCTCTCAGATGAGAACTGCGTCAATATGAGAAAGATGATCGATGGGGATGTTATTATAAAAGACTATGTTAAATCCGAAAAAGGATTTGATGATATTTTCTTTCTTGAAAATCAAATTATGAATGAAGAATTGATTAAACGAATCCATAAATTTAAGGATTCTAGAGGAAAGCTATTCAACGAAGGAATTGTCTTCAAGAAAAAATTAAATTTAAAGAAATATGGTGATAAAACCAACGAATTTAGATTGTTTTATTTGTACCACAAATTAATTTCAATAACTCAGAATTCCGATCTTGGATATGGAAACAATCCCTATATTAGCTTCCTAAATCCAATAATCGAAACCATAGACTCAAATTTCTTTACAATTGATCTAGCAGAATTAGAAGATGGAAAATGGGTAATTTTAGAATGTGGAGATGGGTCTGTTTCTGGGCTTTCACCACACCAAAATAGTCTATTTTTCTATACAAATTTTGATAAATTACAAAAAACAGCAAAAATATAACCAACAATATATTATTAATGAGGAAAATCCAAAAAGTGCGTAAGCACAAATTGAATGGCGAAGTTCGATTCCCACAAGTTAGGGTAACAGGTGATTTTGGTGGTAAAATAATGTCATCATATGAGGCCTCAAAACTTTCTGAAGAAATGGGTCTTGATCTTATTCTCATATCCGAAAGTGCTATACCGCCTGTAGTTAAAATTGAGAACTATAATAAATTCCTCTATGATCTAGAAAAGAGAGAAAAGGAAATTAAGAAAGGTCAAAAAAGGTCAGAAGTCAAGGAACTAACATTTTCTCCAAATATAGCAGATCATGATTTAGGAGTTAAGTCAAAAAAGGCTCTTGAATTCTTAAAGAATGGAATGAAAGTGAAGTGTACTCTTTCCATGAAGGGCAGAGAAGCTGCGATGTTCGAAAGAGGACAAATCGTTATGCTTAAATTTGCTACCTTAGTTGAAGAATCCGGAGTCCCGGAAGATATGCCGAAGAGGGATGGGAATAAGTGGTTTATGGTTCTTAAACCTAACAAGAAATGAAAGTTTGTGTAGCAATTTCATCACATAGTCCTGCCTTTTTCACAAAAATGACAGTGGGGACTCTTCTCCGTGAGGTAAAAAATCATGATCTGAATATCCATGTTGGATATCATTCGAATCTATCAGATTATACGCAAGATTTAAGTCTATTTGAGCTACATAAAATATGCCAACTTCATGCAGTTGATGAGATTGATTGGTATCAACACAACGATGATATTTATCGATATTCAAAAATGCATGCTAAAAATCTTGAGAATATCTTTAAAAATATTAGGTATTATGATTTTGATTATCTAGCCATATTAGATAATGATCTGTATATAAAGGGGGACTTCGTTTCCAATATAATAGAGAAATTTCCGGGAAGCGATTTAATAGGTTCCTATTTCGATGATAAATTCGAGAGACACACCCTGATAGACAATTGGGGAAATCCTGTCACGTTCGCTCCTAAATGCTCGGTTTGGAACATTTTCATTTCTAGAAAAATGTTCGACAAAATCATGGAAGACACAAGTGTAATTTGGCCAAAATTCATAGACGGAACATTTTATGACACTTTATCAGAAATTTTAAAAATATCTGAAGAGTGGGGGATGAATAGATCCATCGTAACGACGGAAGAAATGTCTACAATGATTCATCATTTTTTCCATAGCTCGTTCAACTATGGAATCGGAATGAATAAAAAGCCAATTGATGTCCCTCAAGAAATTTGGACAAGGGAATTTCCAAACGGTATTAATGATATCATAAAATGAAGAAAATATTTCTATTCCTAAGCATCTTAGTAGGCCTTTTCAGCTGTTCAATAGAAGAAGATCAATTTCTATCAACACCACTTATATTGGTTTTCCCTGTTGGAAAATCATGGCAAGTTCAAGATATTTCTATCTCTGATCCTGTCACATTTGTTTCTGATACAGATACCATAACTTTTGCCGGCAACTTAACATACTTATTCAATGAATCAGATAATCTGTTCTTTTATAATCCAGTTGGATCAGATCCAAATGCTGGAAGAATTGAAACATATTATATATGGGGAACATGGAAAAGTGAAGTTACATCATCTAACAATGAGTTTCTAACTCTTAATTTTCCAACAAATGGTGGTGACTTTCACAAATATTCATTCTTGAATGGAATGTGGAAAATAACAGATAAATGGTCAAACAAAATTGAGATGGAAGATGGCAATAAGCATTTAACAATCAAAGTTAATGACTGAAATTATAGAAAAAGATGATTTTGTCGTTGGACTCCAATCAGTAAAAAATCTGGGTGTTCCATTTGGAACTGCGGATATTATTGAGGGAAATATTTACTTTGTAAGAGATACAGTGGATTGTTCATGTGGTAGATATTTAGATATTGGGCTCTTTACAACGAAAGAAAAAAATATTACTATATGCTGCAGGAAAATTCATTATGAATCCGAAGATGCAAAAAAGCTTTTTACTCTGGATGTAGAGAAAAATACCATTACTCCAACAGAATATTCCAAAAATAATTGGAAGATATCTCAAAAATTCCTACAAAGAGAAAAAGTTCTTCTATCAGAAGGAAAGGTAGATATATACTCACCAATTGTTTATGCATTTTCAGAGTATTTTAAAAAAGTGGATATATCACAAGAATCACGAGACAGAAAAATTAATATAATAAATGAAAATCTTTGACTACTCAGATGTAATTCTAGTTCCTCGGAAGGGAATTGTCAATTCTAGGAGCGAATGTGATACTTCAGTTAAGTTAGGAAAATTTACATTCAAAATACCGGTAGTTCCATCCAATATGGAATCGATAGTTGATGAAAATCTATGCGTAAAATTAGCATCAAAAGGATATTTCTATATAATGCATAGATTTGGAACTGACAATAAGGAATTTATTAAAAAGATGAGAAGTCTTAACTTATTTACATCTATATCAATAGGGGTGAATGAGGACTCGTATTCCCTCATTGCAGATTTGATAGAAAGTGATCTAATGCCAGATTTTATCACAATTGATATTGCCCACGGTCATTGTGAAAAAATGGAAAAAATGATTAAATTCATCAAGACATTTGGACAAGATTCACTTTTAATATGTGGAAACATATGTACAAGTGAAGCCGCGTCAGATCTGGAAAATTGGGGAGCTGATTGCTTAAAAATCGGAATAGCTCCAGGAGAAGTTTGCACAACATATCAGAATACTTCTTTTGGTAGCAGGGGACATCAAGCCTCAACAGTTTTAGAAATTTCAAAATGTTCCAAATTGCCGCTAATAGCTGATGGTGGAATAAGGAAAAATGGAGATATAAATGTAGCATTATCAATGGGGGCCTCCATGATCATGATCGGTGGCATGTTGTCTGGATTTGAAGATTCTCCGGGTAATGTTATATATCATAATGGAATACCTCATAAGGAATTTTGGGGATCAGCATCTCAATATCAATCATCTAAAACAAATAGAATAGAAGGAACAAAAGTTCTAAAGGTTCTAAAAAATAGAAGCCTCATAGATGAATTAATTTCTTTAGAAGAATCCATACAAAGCGGAATATCCTATGCTGGAGGTAAAAACATATTGGCTTTTAAAGGAATTAAATATCATGTTAAGAACTAAAATTTATCCATTTGGATTTATTGTTAGAATTTTTAACTCTCATTGATACCCAACTCAAAGTTAAAACACTACCACCACTTCCTATTAGAGCATAACATTGAAATAAATCACCTTTTTTAAAATTAAAATATCCAGAATTTGCAAATAATCCTGTGGATCCAGCTCCCACAGATATACTACCAACCGAGGATCCATTTTTTGATAGATGAAAAACAGTGGAACTGCTTCTACCATTGGCATTTACGTATAGACTCCAATTATCTATTCTCCCTTCATAATCAGATTAAATAAGTATTTAAAGTCTCAACTACAAAAAAATCCAATGACTTTAAGAGCCTTCCTGATGCGACCTTATCTAGTTTTATTAAATTTTTTACTAAAGAATCTATAAATAATCTCCCAATAATATTCAATGACTTAGTGAGTCTATCTTTATCCATATTAAGTTAATTTTTCCCATCTCATCCACGTACCACTCACCATAGATGCTGTGTTAGCTGGAACAGTCCAATACATACCCGCTACCCCACTCGATGATGTTTCAAAGCCAGCAAAAATCACCACAGCTAAATTGAAATTGGCGGTTATCGTAGATGCACCACCTCCCTCTGAATCTAATCCAAATACGAATGCATTTTGTGCTCCACTGGAAAGTGTATGCCTCCATCCAAATCCAGAATATGTCCCAGAATCCGCCTTGATTGACATAACAGGATTACATGTTGCGTTATTGCCTCGCCAATATCCGTAAAGTTCCACTTTATATTTTGAATTAGCATCTACTGAAAATGTCAAACCACTCACTTGTTGATTCGATGTACCAGAGTTTGATGAATTGGATGTTAATTGTAAAATACCTGAAGCTACTGTACCAGGACCTTGCCATCCCTGAAAACCTTGAACACCTGTAGATCCAGTTGATCCTGAAATTCCCTGAAATCCTTGAAGACCTGTAGGTCCAGTTATGCCTTGAAGACCTTGAACTCCTTGAAAACCTTGAAAGCCCTGCCTTCCTTGAAAACCTTGATTACCGGCCATGCCTTGGAAGCCTTGAAGTCCTGTAGAACCAGAACCATTCAATAAAAATGATATTGCTGCAAGTTGTCCTATACTTCCGTCGGCTGATATCACGGATAATACCAAATCAACATAATCTGGGGTAGACGATTGATATGTATAATTTGTTACTTGATAAATTCCAAACGATGAAAAATCACCCACATTGTATAACTGGAGATAAACAAGTCCTCCTGATGAGAAGGCCGTTCCGATCGCAGTTAGCCATGTGGTTGCATTTGCAGATTCAGCAGCAACACTAATAGATATTCTAGTGACTGATCCATATGTTGATGAATCAGTCACGAATCTTTTTGGACCAG
>Ga0116190_1002728_pt1 | contig 13796 bp, 12 predicted proteins | sample AD_JPNTR4_MetaG_FD_89808 | JGI IMG/M metagenome (GOLD analysis project Ga0116190, IMG submission 89808) | Active sludge microbial communities of municipal wastewater-treating anaerobic digesters from Japan - AD_JPNTR4_MetaG | ecosystem: Engineered > Bioreactor > Anaerobic > Digestate | place...
AGGTCGTGTAACCATCTTCGAAGACGAAGCCATCAAAGGAATTGTTGGTCGGGCTATTACGCCGAAACTGCCGGTTTATGCCGATCCCGGAACCGTTCCTTATGTGAAAATGCGAGGCTATAAGATTCAAGCCTTTGCAGGAAACGATCAGCGGACTTCCAAAAATGAAGCTTACCGAAAACAAGCCCTTATCAACCAGGCGTTTCCCGAGTTGGAAACGGTGATCACCTTCGAGTCGCCTTTTTGGCGCTTGCGTGTGGGCAATTTCAGAACAAGGGAAGAGGCGGAAGAGGTATTGAACGAAATGTGCAAGGTTTTCCCTTCGTTTGGAAAAGAAATGTATATCGTACAGGATGAGGTGAAAATACCGGTTGATCAACCTGTCAATTAATAAATGTACAAAACTAATTTGGACAGTATGTCTATTATTGAAACCACAGAAAAAAAAAGTCAAGCACTTCTTATTTCGGATCATGTAAAAGAGGTGATCTCGTTATTGGGTGAAGATGTAAACCGCGAAGGTTTGCTAAAGACCCCAGAACGGGTAGCCGAAGCCTTGCAATATTTGACCAAAGGGTATGCAGAAGATCCCGAAGAAATGTTGCGCGGCGCGCTGTTTAAAGAAAAATACCGTCAGATGGTCATTGTGAAAGACATCGATCTGTTTTCGCTTTGCGAACACCATTTGCTTCCTTTTTTCGGGAAAGCTCACGTGGCTTATATCCCCAATGGATACGTCACCGGCTTAAGTAAAATTGTTCGTGTAGTTGAGGTATATGCCCGCCGGTTGCAGGTGCAGGAACGATTGACCACACAAATTAAGGAATGCATTCAGAACACCCTGAATCCACTAGGTGTAATGGTGGTCATTGAAGCAAAACACATGTGCATGCAGATGCGCGGAGTAGAAAAACAAAATTCCATTACCACCACTTCCGATTTTACCGGAGTTTTCAATCAACAGAAAACGCGAGAAGAATTCATCAATCTCATCAAAAAAAGTCCTCTCTTTTAAGAAACCCTCTTTGAGGAGGTCTCACAATGTCTTTTCACCCCGCGTCTTTTCATCCGCTTTTGTCAGCTTCACGCGTTACGCTTTTTTCGCCAGTCGTTTTCGTTCGGTTTCGTCGAGAATGATTTTTCGGATACGTATCGCTTTTGGGGTCACCTCCACGTATTCGTCTTCCTTGATATATTCCAGTGCTTCTTCGAGGCTGAAAATAACCGGAGGAGCCAGTTGGGCCTTGTCGTCGGTTCCCGACGCGCGCACGTTGGTAAGTTTTTTCGATTTAGTAACATTCACCACCAAGTCGCCCTCTTTGTTGTGTTCGCCCACTACCTGACCTGCATAGACTTCGGTTTGCGGTTCGATGAAAAAACGCCCCCTGTCCTGCAATTTATCCAATGCATACGCATACGCGTTGCCCGATTCGCCGGCAATAATCGATCCGTTTTGGCGTTTTTCGATAGGCCCTTTCCACGGTTGAAATTCCAAAAAACGGTGCGCCATGATGGCTTCGCCGGCCGAAAGGGTGAGAACGATGTTGTTTAAGCCGATGATTCCCCTCGACGGGATGCTGAATTCCATGTGCATTCGGCCGTTCTTGCTTTCCATGGAAAGCAATTCGCCTTTGCGACGCGTTACGATATCGATGATCTTGCTGGCATATTCATCGGGAAGATTGATGGTGAGCTGTTCTACCGGTTCATAATCTTCACCTCCGATTTTTTTGATAATGACGCGCGGCTGTCCTACCTGAAATTCATAACCTTCGCGTCGCATGGTCTCGATCAATATCGACAAGTGCAACACCCCCCGCCCGTAAACAATCCACGAATCGGAACTGTCGGTTTCTTCCAGCCGCATGGCCAGATTTTTGTCCAACTCGCGCACCAACCGTTCGTAGATGTGTCGTGAGGTAATGTATTTTCCATCCTGTCCGAAAAACGGCGAATTGTTGATGGTGAAGAGCATCGACATGGTGGGTTCGTCAACGGCAATCGGATCCAAGGGCTCGGGATTTTCCAAGTCGGTAATCGTATCGCCGATTTCGAACTCTTCGATGCCCACCAGCGCGCATATATCGCCCGATGACACCTCGTCCACTTTTACCCGATCGAGTCCTTCAAAGACATTCAATTCTTTGATTCGGGTTTTAATGATCGACCCGTCGCGTCTGCACAACGCATAATCGACGTTCGGGCTCAATGTACCCCGATGCAGGCGTCCGATGGCTATTCTCCCCACATAATTGGAATAATCAAGCGAAGTAATGAGCAGTTGCGGCGTACCTTTTCGCATTTTCGGAGCCGGAATGTATTGGATGATGGCATCGAGCAGAGGTGTAATGTTGGTTGAAGGTTTTTTCCAGTCGTCCGACATCCATCCCTGTTTTGCCGAGCCGTAAATCGTGGGAAAATCGAGCTGATCGTTGGTGGCACCCAAATTAAACATCAAGTCGAAGACGGCTTCCTGCACCTCTTCGGGGCGGCAATTGGGTTTGTCCACTTTGTTGATAACCAGTATGGGCTTGAGGCCGATTTCGAGTGCTTTTTGCAGCACGAAACGGGTTTGAGGCATCGGTCCTTCAAATGCATCCACCACGAGCAGGCAACCGTCGGCCATGTTAAGTACACGCTCCACTTCACCTCCAAAGTCGGCGTGTCCCGGAGTGTCTATAATATTAATCTTCGTATTGTTATAGCGGATGGACACATTTTTGGACAGGATGGTGATTCCGCGTTCGCGTTCCAAATCGTTATTGTCGAGAATTAAATCTTGAGTGGGTTGGTCGTTGCGGAAAAGGTGTCCTGCCAAAAGCATTTTGTCCACCAGGGTGGTTTTGCCATGATCGACGTGAGCGATTATGGCTATATTGCGAATATCTTGCATCTAACGATTTTTTTTGAGCGTGCAAAGTTACGCATTTTGAAGGAAAAATACTAATAAAAAAGCTTCTGCGGTGAACAGAAGCTTTTTAAAATTTCATTTTTTTGTGTTTTAATGCCTAATCATTTATTTCTTTACGGTGGCGTTATTTACAATTTGAACAGGATTCAGTTCTTGAATTTTCTTCATCACGCTGTCAATATCGGCTTGTTTTTTAGCCTCTCCTTCAATGGTTACCACACCGTCTTTCACACTTGCGGTCAGCTTGGGATAAGCTACCAATATTTCCGGCAATGTAGCTTCAATCGTTTTATCAAGCTCGGAGTAATCCGGAGCAGGAGGAACTACTTCCACATTGTTTACTACCGATTTGATATTTTTCACTGTACCTACAATGCTGTCAATCGCAGCTTTTGTAGCATCATCTTTAACAGTACCTGTCAGCGTTGCAACTTTGTCGGTCACTGTTACAGAAACATTTGCGGCATCGGGATTTGTTGCCAATGCCTGTTGAATTTGAGCCTGAAGATCGGCATCACTCACTTGCTTGCATGAAGTTATGCTCGTTCCTAGAACCAGCACGAACGTTAACAATGAAATTAATTTTACTGCTTTCATAACTTTTTTGATTAGAGATAAAACACTTATATTTAAACGATATCAATACTATAAACATACTAGAGGATGAAAATGTTCGACCAGCATACATAAATTATGTTTTAACCGGCTAAATAATATTAAAACAGTATGCTTATTTTTCGAAGAAAGGGCTGAAAATAATCAAATCGATTTTTTCAGGTAGCCGATAAAAGTAAACATCCGCTTTTTTTTCGGATAGGAAAAGTCGTTGTCGTTGGCATAGGCTTCACGCTCGAAACCGATATTTCGGTAGCCCTGATACCGGTCTTTATATTGTATCCAACGGATAAGCCACTCCACCACATACCACAGATAAAAACCGATGATGCCCAACTCTAGCATTTGCCGTGTATGAATGGATTCATGGTTGATGATGCGTTTATCGAGTTTCGGCTGATCTTTTCGGGCGAAAACGATACCGAAAAGATTGATGGCACGAAACCCTTTGACCGGCAGCAGCGTCGAATAGATGATTTTCATTTTGTCGAAAAGTCCGGTGATTTTTTTCCCGGTCAAAGTTAGCAATTATCGATAAATTTTGTACCTTTCGCCGACAAAATTTTTTAGGCTTTTTTCAGCTTCCTTGTATCGGGTTAGTCGGCATATTCATCAGTGAAATGCGGTTGTAGGATTACTACGGAAAGCCTAGATATGTTGCTTTACAAATCGGGAAATCGAAAGAAAGCCTAAGAAAATAATGCGTAACGATAATTTTCAATGTGAGATGAAAACATTTTATTCGACCGGTGTCTTGTTTTTACTGATTATGTTTGTTGTGTGCCCTACTGTCTGTTCACAGGAAAAAGCGGCTGCGGTACCTAAATCGCCTTTCACCATCGATCTATGGGAAAAAGGATTGCCCAATTCCAACGGAATGGAAGCGCAGGGATACGATGATGCGAAGTATAACTTTAAGCCGTGTATCACAGTATATCTTCCCAAGACAACCCAACCTGCAAAAGCGGTAGTTGTGTGTCCGGGAGGAGGATATGCCAATTTGGCCATGAATCACGAAGGACACGATTGGGCTCCTTTTTTCAATAATCTGGGCATTGCCGTGGTGGTGCTCAAATACCGCATGCCCAACGGCAATCACGAAGTGCCGTTTTCCGATGCCTGTGAAGCCTTGCGCCTGACCAAAGCGCATGCCGGCGAATGGAACATAGACCCCGATTGTATCGGGATCATGGGTTCATCGGCCGGAGGACACCTGGCTTCGACGGTGGCAACCCATGCACCGGCAGAATTACGACCGGCTTTTCAGATCCTGTTTTATCCGGTCATCACCATGAACAAGGAGGAAACCCATGGCGGTTCGCGCCTGAATTTGCTGGGAGAAAATCCGACGGAGGAGATGGAAAAGTTGTACAGCAACGAATTGCAGGTCGATTCATCCACTCCGCATGCTTTCATCGCTTTATCCGATGACGACAGGGGAGTGAAGCCCGTTAATTCCGTGAAATACTACCTGGCGCTGCAACAGCAGGGTATTCCGGCAGCGCTCCACATTTATCCGAGCGGTGGTCACGGCTGGGGTATCCGGGAGTCGTTCAAATACCACGTCGAGATGCTGACGGAATTGCGCTCTTGGTTGGGAACGTTTTGACGACTCCTACACTTCCTACACTTCCTACACTTTCCTACGCTCTCTTATGTAGTTGTGACCCGCTCCGGATCTAACTTTCCTACACTTCCTACACTTTCCTACGCTCTCTTATGTAGTTGTGACCCGCTCCGGATCTAACTTTCCTACACTTCCTATACCTGTATCCACAACATTTCACCCATGCACCCTCCGCGTTTCGATATCTCTTTTATGCGTCGGTAAATCCCATGAATCGCGATCGTTACATATCCCCCTCTGTTTCGGTATCTTCCATGAATCTATGAATCCCGTGAATCCGATCAATCCTGCCTACCCCTATTTCAAAACAAAATACAAAAATATCAATATACTTTGTTACTCTACCGGGTAATGGCTGAGATGGTGTTTTATTTTTGTTGCCCCTTCAAAAATTGCCGGCGCAAATCTTCATCCAATTTTTCTATGGCATACCGCAACATGGTCCTGGGCATTTCGGCGTAATGTTTCAGCAAAAAAGCCATTTCGGCTTCTCTGTCCCTTTTTCCAACTTCTCTGAGCATCCATCCCACAGCCTTATGAATCAAGTCGTGATGATGATGCAGCAATATTTCGGAAATTTTGAGCGTGTCGTCGAACTCGCCGCGACGAATAAAATACAACGTGGCAATAATGGCAATCCGCTGTTTCCAAAGGTTGTTGGAGCGAGCTAAGTGGTAAAGCAAATCTCGCTCTTTATCAAACAAGTAACCTCCCAATAGCGTAGGGGCAGAGGCATCGACCAAATCCCAGTTATTGACAAAAGCAATGTTGTCGAGATACAGGTTTACTATCGAAGTTCTTTCCGATTCGTCCGCTTTTTCAAATTTGTAGCAAAGCATAAAAAGAGCGGTCGACCGGTATTCGTGAATTTCGCTCCTCAAAAACTCTTCCGATTCATTCAACGTGATTTCTCTGTAATATTTTTTGGCAATTTTGCGCTGAACGGGAACATTCACCCCTATAAATTTGTCGCCTTCCCCGTATTCGCCCGGTGCCGTTTTGAAAAACCGCAAGTGATGCTGTGCTTTTTCCTTACAAGCCTGTTCATTTAATTCGGCAATTATGCTGTGCGTTAAATTTGTTTTATTCATTGAATTTACTGCTTCCCATTTCTCCGGAACACTTTTGGTCATTTCGTAATTGATTTTTTATCCTAATTTTCGATGAAAGGGAGTCATCTCAAAATGCAGGGTTCTCTTCGTAGTGCCTCGGAATTTCCTGTTCTTGAGCAATTGCCAACAACGACAAACTCATTGTCAAAAAGATGATTGCTGCTTTAGTCTCAACTCGGCTGGAAATTTTCTCCTTGTTGCTTTCATATGGCCGCTAAATTAGTTATTTTTTTCAATACAATGAGCGGCATGTTTCGGGGGGGTACTATAATATACCAATATACCGGGTTTTAAAGATTTAAGTCTTTTACTTGGTGGGAAAAAGGTGAAAGCAAAGTAGATGGCGGATGCTCTGCAATTTATAACCGGAAGCTGTAGGGCTATCTTACTAAAGAATATGAACTTTGACTACAGCCAAATCACCTTCTCCATTTTTCAACGTAATTATATCGGAACCTTTACCTTCGTCCACAGTTTTTACAGATAATACATAGTAGTCTGACCACTTCCCTGTTGAGATAAGTACCTGTGATACGTCTACACTTTCCAATATGTTATCTGTAGCACCTAAAATCACCCATTTTGTTCCCCAATTCAGACGAACAAAAGCCGAAAGATTATTTACCCCTACAAATTCAAAAATAGTAGCGCTTTTATCCATCTCAAATTCTAAAGATGTGGATACATGAAAATTTGCCAAAGTTCCTCTTTTATCCCTTATTAAATAAAAAGTGTCGCCCAGCCCTAATGATGTCACCTCTACTTTGTCTCCTTTCACTACAGCAGTTGAAGCATTGCCTTTTATTTTCTTTATCGTATAAGGACCTCCTACGCCAAAATTCAAATCTATTGTTTCGGTATGCCCCTCATCAAGATACACGCCAATACTAGGAGGGGACAGCGACTCGTTTGTTGATTGAATAAAAACTGTTGCAATTTGATCTTTCGCATCAGTTATAGATATTTCTACTCCCAAATTGCTTAGTAAGTTAACAATAACTTTGTTCCCTTCGATTGTAACTTTTGCATCTGAATCATTTGACACATCAGCCTTGTATTCTCCATTTCCCTCGACAATTTCAAATTCGAAATCCACTTCCTCAGTCGTCAGCCATTCTTGGTCCATTAATGGAACGGATAATTTCAACTCACGGGTTTCTTCATTCGTTAGTTCGTTTTCCGAGCTACAAGCAAAAAACAAACATAATAATAGAAACATTGGATAATACCTAAACCTTATTTGACGGTTGACATGGCACATACAAATTTGTTCTTTAGTATTATACTCAACAAAACATTTTGGAGACATTTTCATAATAAATTACATATAAATATTAAAATGAGTAAATTTTATAAATAGAATGACAGGCAAAGTAGTGAATAAAATTTGTATTAGCCCGTAATAATCGAGCATTTTAATTGTATTTATTCTTTCTTAACTTCTTTGTCATTATGCTTGAGTTTTCTGTCTTGTTACCCGTTTAGGAGTTGGGTTTTTCTAACGGGTACTACTGCTGTTGCCGATTTCGAAGCACTGTCCTGTTAAGTTACAACTACTTCAGATATGAGCAGTGCAGCTTAAATATACAATCCATCGGCAATCAACTATGTCGCTTGTTATGGGCAGGTGTTCATTTTTTCTATCAATTTGCTACTTCGTTTCTGTCCGCCGTGTGATGACTTTGGTGGCTCTTGAGTAATTGCAAATGTGCCACCAAATGCATGTGCATAAGTTTTTGTGATTTATACCTTATCCAGTTCTTCACTTAATGCTTTCCTTTTGGGATATTCAGTTCTTAAGTATGAGATAATTTCATTTGCTTTGTCCCTTCCTCCCATTTTAATAATAATCTTTCGGATATAGCTGCACGTATTTTGGTAATGGTCTTTTCCCATGCTTTTTTCATGTAACTCAGAATCCCGTTTGCACATAATTCGACTATCTCCTTTGAATAATTCCTGGAAAGATATTTCTCGTAACGGTCGATTGTGTTTAAATCGGGCATTCCTGTGCTATGTTATAAAGCATTTCATAAGCGGCATCAATTCTTCCGCCAATATCGCCATTACAGTCATCAGCGTATTGCAGGGCTTCGGTCATTTGTTCCATTACGGCAGCGACATGCTTGCACACCGGACCAAAATCGTAGGGACAATCGCAAACATGCTTCGTAATTATCCCGTTTTTAAGCGTAAGTTGTACGGTAGAATCTTCGAACCTTCAACAATGACTTCATACACACCGGGGCTTATTTCATCGGGTTCGTGTACATGTCCTTTTTTGAAGTACTGCAAACCACGTTTCAGTATGGTTTCGTCTATATATTGCTCAAATTGGTTCAGTGGAATCTATACATGAAAGAACAATTTAATCGAGAAGAACTTAATTCTTATCTGATTATTTTCGGAATTGTTCTGTTTGCTGTATTAATTATACCAGCTCATAGGGAGATTTTAAAATGAAAAAATCGGCACTGCTTTTTATCGTGAGCATTCTTAGCGGATTTCTATATACAAAAGCCCCCTTCCCGGTTGCATTGCTCATTTCCGGTTCAGGGCCAACAGATTGAGATGGTAATCAGCCGAACTGAAAATCATAGAGAATATGCATCATGTGCTGAAAATTGTGGAGGCGGATAGAAATAAAAATATTGCAACCTACATGAATCCCAATTTACCGATATCGGATGAACCCGTAAAAGCGATTACGGACTTTATAAAGAATAACGAATCCCGATATATTCATTGAAAAGAAGTCCTCCCACGATGAGTGCGAGGCCTGTATATGTGGTGGGATAAATGCTTTCGCCTAAAATCAAGTGTATTATAAAAAGCGACAGAAACGGTGAAAGATAACACAGATGATTGATGAGTGCAGGATTGTTGGTTTTTTTCAATGCTATTCCAAAACAAATGAAAGGGATGGTCATCTCGAAAAGCCCCGAATACACCGCAGCTAAAACACCCTGCAACGAAGAAATTTCGATTTTCATGAACGGAGCAATCATCAACAATTCTATCGTTCCGAAAAAGAAGTTGAGAAATAAGCTTACGATCGGATCGGTTTCGACATTCATTCTGTTTATGAGCCAATAAGTTGCCCACACAAAAGCACTTCCAACGCCTAAGGCTATTCCGAGTGCCGAAAGGTTGGTTCCCGTTAATTGCCCCGGTCCTATGGAAATTACGGCAACTCCGGCCAACGAAATCGCCATGCCGACAAATTTGACAGCAGGGATGCGTTGCCGTGCAAAAACGGCTAACATCAACGAAAGCACCACCGGCCACATGTAATTGATGGGTTGTGCAATCTGAGCCGGAAGCAATTCGTATGATTTGAACAGAACCAGATAATATATTGCAGGGTTGAGTGTTCCCGCAATGGCAAACATCCGCCATTGTCTGCGACTGACGGAGCGAAGCAAAAACCATCTCTTGCGAAAGGTGAGAATGATTGCAAATGCGATCAACGCCGTGATGGAGGAAATCAGAAGCAATTCGTAATAAGTAAGGCTCGATAGCGCCAGTTTAAACGCCGATGCTACAGTGGACCAACTCAAAACGGTTATGGAAACGTAAAGAATAGCCTTTTTATCGTCTTTCATGCGGAGAATTGAAATGTTTTACTTCGTAATTTTCATTTTTACCCCGGCATAACGGGTTTTCCTCTTCTAGGGGATCGACATGCAAAGATGTGGCAAAATTACGAATTTCCAATCAGATTATGTGCTTTTAGCTGTGCGTACAAATTTCAATATCAACCTGCCAATGAACAGGCTGATGATTAAACTGTTGGCTATTTTCCGGGAATTGCATCGATAAATAATTATCCTGTTTACATAGAAAACCGTAACGGCAACAGCAACCTCAAGTACAAACAGGCCGAAACATTGAAGCGGGCATATGGCGTATTGGCTGAGTTTGGGATGAAAGACTATGAGATGGCTTCCATACAAAAAAATATCACCTAGTCTTTGAGTAAAACTGATTAACTGATTAACCGATTGAACAACAAGGGGGAAGTTATGCCCTTGAGTAAAACTTAATTGGTTGATTATCTGTACTTTAAATACAAAAGAAAAAATCGCTTGTGGTCATGAATCAAGTGGAATAAGAAGTAAGCATTGCCGCGGTTGCATATTCACAATTTTTGGGGAAAAGAGACGTAACCGTCGATAAAAACGAATAAAATTCCTCGAAACAGACCTAAAAATCGAAATTTTTCAAGCCAATTTTTTCACCTGCGGATTTTAGGAGTTTCTTTAATTTCAATTTCAAAAGTATCCATAAAGAAAAAATATTTTATAAAACAATTTCAAAAGTTTGCTGCTCAATAAGTCTTTCGTATTGCTTATTAAGCGATTCATAACCTAAAAATGAAACACGATTATTTTTTGATAAATCTTTAAAAGAAGAATACTTTATTTTGGTATTGTATTCAGCTTTTCTTTTATCGTGAGCCACAATAAACATACGGGAATAGAAATCTTGTAGATCATTAAATTTTAAAAGCGAATTTTGTATATCAGTAGAGTGTTCCACTTCGAAAAAAGAATGGGGCATATTTCGTTCATTAAACCAAATAACATCTATAGTTGAACTTCTTTGAACAATATTTTCATAAGAATATTTAGGTAATTCATTTATAGTCCTGATATCTCCTAGTCTCCTTCCATCAAAAAACTTCTTATTTTTATCTTGATTGGGGACAAATGTAAATAAACCATTCATTTTCCCAATAATTAGCAATAATCCTTGATAATAAGAATGGTTAAACTCTTGTAATTCTTTAGAATCTTTATTTTTTCCCGTTTCAATAATTATTCCTTTACCTTCAATTTCAGTTTTCATGCTTTTTAGTCCATATAAACCAGGCTTAATTTTAAAGATATTTTTGTCTAGTTGCACTATTCTTCTGATACTAGCAAAGGGTGTTTTGGTTTTCCATTCGCAATTTTTTATTTTGAAAACTTCCTGATTTAACTGCCCTAATGTTGCTACACCCCCGAGTTTTTCTAAAGTTAATATTACTGCCTCATTTTGTGTCATTTATGCTGCTCTATTAAATTTTACATACAGTTCATCAAAAAAATTGTCATGGGGATTTTTACCTTTTACATCAGAATTACTTAGAATAAAATGAAGACCTAGCGTATCTATTTTTTTACAGAAATTTCCTAATCGAATTTGCTCGTTATCATTAAAATCTTCTTTTGCATAGCTGTCAAGTTTCACAACGTTGTTTATGAAAACTTGATTTATTATATTGCTTTAAATTTAGGATTTTATTTTTAAACTCCAAAGGAGTTTGATAAAAAATTTCTGGTTTTAGTTCAAACCATTTTTCGACGGCCTGAAAAGGGGTTTTTACGCCCTGTTCTTTTCTCACTCCGCCATGTCTTCTATCAAGCGAACGCAGACAAACAGATCACATCCACGTGAAGACAGCCCGGTTCATATTCCTTAAACTTTTTGGCTTTTCCCCTTTCCTGTTGAGGTACCTTATTTATTTCATTTCTGCAAAGAGTTCGGTAAATTGAACTTCCGGCGGCAGCCATGTTGTTTTCCTGATGGAGATAGATAATGCTTGTTCCGGCTCATTTAAAACATATGCGATCTTATGAGGACGTGAGCTTTTGTCTTTACACGTTTCCCTATTTTTCCACTTGTTGATGGTGGCAGGAGAAGTATGAAAGGTTTTGGCTAATTGAAAATTTGTCAAAGAACATCAACAACGTGGTGAAACTTCACAACTACTTGTATATCGCCATGGTGAAGTTTTACGATAAACCGTGATAATCGGCATTCGATTAATTGTTTTTGTCAACCAACTTAACACTCTTCCTTCGCTCCTTGTTCGCTCTTCCTTCGCTTCATGCTTGCTCCTAAGCAGGGACAAGTGCACCGGTTTTGGTGGGGTGGGGGTAGGGCTTTTCTGCGTATTTGACGTATATGAAGCGGGATTCACGTGCGTTGACGGTGCGGAATCGAAGCGAGAAAGGTGCAGCCTTGGAGCGGAGATGGTGCGGACTTGGTGCGGAGAAGGTACGGACTTGTGCAGTCTTGGTATGTCTAGTTCTGAAATACGTTTTGTCTAGTCCTGAAATACGTTTACAGTAAATGTAAACAAAAAACAGGACGAAACAGACAGAAGACGATGGCGAAGAGGTTGTGAAAAGCGGCGGGAGTGCAGTTGTGAAAGGCAGCGAAGAGACAGTGGGATAAGCGACGAAGGACGGCGACTGAAAAGAGCGGCGGACCGGTGAAATAAGTGACGTAAGGGGGGGGTGGAAGGTTGTGAGAGGCGGCGGATAAGTGCCGGCGGGGGTGGCAGAAAGACGGCAGGGTGGGGAGAAGGGAGTGAGCGTTCCGCAATGTTTTTCTGAAAGTTTTTTGCCTTGTTTTCCCATAATGAATGCAAATACACTATCTTTATGGCCTCGATTTTTGTTACGTGCGCTTGGATAAACCTCGATTTTCATGTACTTTTGCACACGATGAGAAAAAAGGGATATATAATTTGTCTTTTGTTGCTGTGTACTGTGGCTTCTTTTCCGCAGGCATACATCATTTTGCCCGATTCATCCCAGATTACGTCCGATCGCGATTCGTTGGATTTGTTGCCTCGAGAAAACCAATCGACACCTGACCGAAATGTGCGTTCTGCATCGGATTCGGCGAAAGAGCAACCGCGGTTCACCTCGTGGAAAATCGACGAGCGAACGGGTGAACGCTTTCCGGCGCCTATGGATACCGCTCTGTATAATTATCAGCACACTACTTTGCCCGATGGCTATGCTGTGGCTGTTGGGCATTTGGGAAATTTGGGGCTGCCGCTTTTTTCGAAAATATTCTTCGACCGGAAAGAGAAAAGTCAGTTTGTCTTTTACGATGCTTATTATCCTTATAATAAAGATCCCGAAAATCATTTGTTCCTTAATGTGCGTGTTCCCTATTCGCATCTTAGCTATCACACTGCCGGAAGCACCGAAAATCAGGAAGAACGGTTTGAAGGGCGTTTGACCATGAATTTCGGTAAAAAACTGAATCTTGGATTCGATATCGATTATCCGTATGCTCGTGGTTTTTATAATTCGCAATCGGCTAAACATATCGACTGGGTGGTTTATGGTAATTACTTGAGCGACCGATTTGAAGCACATGCTTATGCTTCCACCGCAAGTATTACCCATTACGAAAACGGCGGCATCGCCGACGATCGTTTCATTATGCAGCCCGATTCCATTCAACAGGATTTCAAGACCGGAGACATTCCCACGAAATTTTCGCAAACATGGAATCGACTCAAAACCGATCAGTTTTACCTCACCGGTCGTTATAATCTGGGTTACCGGAAAGAACCGGTTGAGGAAGACGAAAAAGGTGAATTTGTACCTGTGGCAAGCATTATTCTCACATCGAGATATCGACAACAATACCGGCGTTTTCTATCATACGATACGGCTTATGTCGATCAGGAAAAAACTATTCAGGCCATCGATACCGTTTATCGGCATCGTTTTTATTCCGG
>Ga0116190_1002738_pt1 | contig 13750 bp, 14 predicted proteins | sample AD_JPNTR4_MetaG_FD_89808 | JGI IMG/M metagenome (GOLD analysis project Ga0116190, IMG submission 89808) | Active sludge microbial communities of municipal wastewater-treating anaerobic digesters from Japan - AD_JPNTR4_MetaG | ecosystem: Engineered > Bioreactor > Anaerobic > Digestate | place...
ATGCTATAGAAAAATGGTACGAATTAAAACCAGAAATTTTTAAAGACAATCCATTGCAGTTTAAAAATAAAGTTTTATCTTTGCAATTAAGTTATCATAAACAACCTTGTGAAACTTGACAATAAACCATATACCATAAACCAAAATCTTTCAGACTTTTTAGACTTTTTGAATCATGCCACACATATTTAAACCCAAATTATTTGCAGTACTCAAATTAGGGTATACAAAAGAACAATTTACTAAAGATGTATTTGCCGGGATTATAGTAGGAATTGTAGCTTTACCATTGGCTATAGCATTTGCTGTAGCATCGGGTGTATCGCCCGAAAAAGGATTGATAACAGCGGTAGTAGCCGGATTTATTATATCTTTTTTAGGCGGAAGCCGTGTACAAATTGGTGGTCCAACAGGAGCATTTATTGTAATAGTATACAGTGTTTTACAACAATATGGATATGATGGATTACTTATTTCTACTATCTTAGCCGGACTCTTATTAATTATATTTGGCATTTTAAAATTAGGAATTTTATTAAAATATATTCCCCACCCTCTCATTGTTGGATTTACAAGTGGTATAGCATTGGTAATTTTCTCAACTCAAATAAAAGATGCATTAGGATTAGAGATTGAAAAAGTACCGGGAGAATTTATACACAAATGGGCAATATATTGGGAACACATTTCAACATTTAATCCATATGCTATAGCTATAACTCTTACAACTATACTTATAACCGTTTATTTCAAAAAAATTACTACAAAAATTCCGGGATCATTTGTTGCTATCATATGCGTAACGGTTTTAGTTCAAATCACACAAGCACCTGTTAGTACTATTGAATCTGTATTTGGTTCTATTCCTCAAACCATATCATTTCATATTCCACAAGTAGATTTTTCAAACATTCAAATGTATATAGCTCCTGCTTTAACAATAGCATTGCTTGGTGGTATAGAATCATTACTTTCTGCTGTAGTATCTGATGGTATGATTGGAAGTAAACATCAGTCTAATACTGAATTAGTAGCGCAAGGAATAGCTAATGTTGTTACACCATTTTTTGGAGGTATACCTGCCACAGGAGCTATAGCACGTACTGCAACTAATGTAAAAAATGGTGCTCGTACTCCTATTGCAGGTATGGTACATGCCATAACACTATTATGCATAATGCTTTTTGTAGGAAATTGGGCAAAACTTATCCCTATGAGTTGTTTGGCCGGTATACTTATAGTTGTGTCGTATAACATGAGCGAATGGCGATCTTTTGTGAATATTTTCCGAGGTTCGGCATTTGACATTCTTATACTTGTTGTTACCTTTTTACTCACCGTATTTGTAGATTTAACCGTAGCTATAGAAGTAGGTGTAGTATTAGCTTCGTTATTGTTTATGAAACGCATGAGCGATGCAAGTATGCTTACCAAAGAAACTATTGACAAAGATATTTTGGAAAATTATGCTTATTTACCAAAAGAATTAGCTATATATGAAATTAGTGGTCCATTCTTTTTTGGTTCGGCAAAATCATACTGCAACACACTCCGCGAAATTGGCAGTAAAGCAAAAGTCCTTATTATTCGTATGCGACATGTTCCATTTGTAGATGCTACTGCTATCCACAATTTACAAGATGTAATTCGTGAATTACAACACGATGGTATCAAAATCATTTTATCGGGAGTAAATGAACAGGTATATAATGAATTAGAAAAAAACAGAATTGTGTTTCTTGTAGGTAAAAATAATGTAGTTAGTACATTTGATAAAGCATTACAAGTAAGTTATGCTTATTTAGGAAAAGAAGAAAAAATGTAAAAACAGCATTACAAATCTTCTTTTTCTGATAAATTTATGTGCATTTTATTGCTAACCATATATGTCATAAAAGCTGCAACTATAATTATACTTACAAATCCAAAAATACTTGCATTTCCCCACATTCCAATTTTTTCAAAATTTGGATGAAATACTCCATGTTGAATTACATAATACGATACAACAACCGAAGCATTATGTATAAAATGTGCTATTATTGGTACCCAAAGATTGTTTGTGTACCAATACAAATAACCAAATATAATTCCCATGCAGAATCGTGGAATAAAATTATATAAATCACCATGCAACAAACTAAAAATAATTGAAGTAAGCACTATTGCTAATTGTACCTTTCCAATAGCAGCCGTGGCATAGCGTTGCAACATCCCTCTAAAAAATAATTCTTCTGTTATAGCAGGAACTATTGCTATACAACATATATTTACAAGCAAATCGGCAAAACAAGGAGCTTTAAGTATAAATTCCGTAACTTTCTGATTTTGAATAAATGATGTGTAAATAAATGATTCTTTTGAAGCAAATAATTCAACTATATATGTATTTATACCAGCCCAAAAATTCATTCCCGGTATATTTATTATTATAATTTGAATTATAAGAAACATAAAAAAAATATTTGGGAATTTATTTAGTTTCCATTGACTAATAATATCACATCTGATAATTTTAGACATTACTATAGCCGGTATTAAAAATATAGAAATTGACTGAGTAAATAATAAAAACTGAATGAGAGCTTTTGATTCTACATATTGCACAGAAATTGAAACTTGTTCAATAAAATCAAACATAGTTTGCCTCCATACAATAGAACCTATAAACATAAACGCATAAAACCACAGTAATCCAAAAATGATTGAAAAAATAAAACCGATAAATATTCTACTCACTATTGATAATGAATAAAATTGTTCCGGTATTATACATGTTTTTAATTTCATTATTTTCTGTATAAATCGAGCTTTATTATTTTAGTTTTTTTCACACAAAACACTCTTTAGATTAAATGCAGTAAAAATAAAAAAAGAATACATATTATATTTCCTTTCCTATTACTTCTTTTTCTGTACACTGTAACATAACAGGTACAATAGTATTTTGAACTGTTTTTGCTATGTGTGCAGCTACTTTTATATAATTATCGGTATATCCACTGTACATACCATTTTTTTGTTTCGATTCAAACAATACCGGACGCACAGTATTATTGAATTTTCTCACATATAAAGCATGAAGTTTATCTGACAACTCATGCATAAGAACACTTCTAACATGGCGAATATGAGGTGCTATTCGAGGTTTTATATGTAAAGCATCGGTATTTTCTCTTTCGCTGTATGTAAACACATGTAAATAACTTATAGGTAACGATTGTATAAAACTATATGATTCTTGAAACAATTCTTCTGTTTCACCGGGTGTACCAACTATTACGTCTACTCCAATAGCAGCATGCGGAATAATGTTTACTATTTCGGAAATTTTGCTTTGAAATAATTCTGTGGTATACCGACGACGCATAAGAGCCAATACCGCATTACTACCTGCTTGTAAAGGGATATGAAAATGAGGCATACATGCTCTTGATTGTGCAACAAAAGAAATAATATCTGTAGTTAACAAATTTGGTTCAATAGATGATATTCGAATACGTTCTATCCCCGAAACTGTATCAAGTTTTTCAAGTAATTGTAAAAAACTTTCACCGGTTGATTTCCCGAAATCACCTATATTAATTCCTGTAAGAACTATTTCTTTTACTCCTGCTTCAGCTATTTCTTGAGCTTGAGTTAATATATCGTCAATTCTTGCATTTCTACTTGCACCTCTTGCTTTTGGAATTGTACAATACGAACAATTATAGTCACATCCGTCTTGAACTTTCAAAAAAGAACGTGTGCGTTCTTCTAACGAATATGAACTTTGAAACAAAAAAACCTCAGAAATTTCACAAGAAGATACTAATTGTGGCGAACCAGCAGCTTCATACTCTGCAATTTTAGTAGGAATATTAAACTTATCTGTAGCTCCTAAAACAAGTGAAACCCCTGCTATAGATGATATTTCATGAGGTTTTAATTGAGCATAGCAACCAACAATTATAATTGTAGCGTTTGGACTACGAGTATATACTTTGCGAATCATATACCTGCTTTTTTTATTGGCAGCTTCTGTCACACTACAGGTATTAATAATATAATAATCGGCCTTTTCACTAAATTTCACACGAGTATACCCATGAGATTCCATTGTACGCGCTATGGCATCGGTTTCGGCATAATTTAATTTACAACCTAATGTATAATATGCTACTGTTTTTTGTTTCATTACACTTAAATCTCATTACAGGTATTCAATCTTCTAATAAGAATACAAAACTTGTAATTCGCTATACACATATTGTAATAAATCACTTACATATTCTTGTGTAAACGAAAATTGAATTCCTGCTTTAGCATATATTTTTGGTATAGTACACGTATAACCTGTTCGTAGCATATTTTCATATTGCTTAATAGTTTCTTTGGGATTATGTTTATAATTTTTCCATATTGCTATAGCACCTAATTGAGCAATACCATATTCTATATAATAAAAAGGCACCTCATAAATATGCAATTGTTTTTGCCACGACACTGCACGTACATGTTCCCACCCTTGCCAATCTATCATATGTGTTTCATGCGACTCTAACAACTGCATCCATATGTGTGTACGTTCTTCTATAGTATGATACGGATTTTCATATAACCGATGTTGAAATTCATCAACTATTGCAATCCATGACAAAATAGATATAATACCTTCTAATTGACTGATTTTTGCTCGTTTTACATCTTCAGCATTATCAAAAAACACGTCCCAATGTTCCATTGAAAGTAATTCCATACTCATAGATGCAAGTTCTGCAACCTCCGATGGCAAACTTTTAAATTCCACTAATGGTAAATGCGAAGAAAAGAATGAATGCAACGCATGACCTCCTTCGTGCATAAGTGTTTCCACATCACGAATAGTTCCTGCAGCATTCATATATATAAAAGGCATATTACTTTCATACAAAGGATAATTGAATCCACCGGGAGCTTTACCAACTCGTGATTCTAAATCCATATACCCCTGAGAATACATAGTTTGCAAATATTCTCCATACGAAGGGTCTAGAGAATTAAAACAAGCAACCGATTTACGTATAAAATCATCAATTGAAGTAAAAGGAACCAATGCCGGTTTATTATCTGTGTCAACTTCGGTATCCCAAGGTTTAAGCGATTCATATCCTAATGTAGCAAGTCGTTTTCGTTGAATTTCCTTGACTATAGGCGGCACGCATGCCCGTATTGAATTATGAAATGCAAAACAATCTTCTTTTGTATAATCAAAACGACCTAATTCTTGCAATTTATAATCACGATAATTCTGATATCCTGCATTACACGCAATAGTATGTCGTTTTGTAATTAAATCTGTTAATAGTTTTTGAAGAGCTTCGGCATCAAGCATTCTGCGTTCCGAAATTTGTTCAAAAACTTGTTTTCGTAAAGCTCTATCAGTACTTTTAAGATATACAGCTGCTTGTTGAAGTGTTTTTTCTTGCCCATCAATATGAACAGTCATTTTCGAATTAATAACTCCATATTCTTGTTCTTGTTGTTGCAATTCAGCAATTATGGGCACATTTGCTTCACAAAATAAACTTTCACGATTTGCTATATCACGTAAAGCAATAGTGTATTCTTTGGGTAATTGAGAAATATATGGTGATGCCAATATTTTTTTATCCAAACTATTTGAAGCCTTTTGAACCTCAGGTTGAATTTGTGAAACAAACAATTGAAATGATTGAGCAAGTTTTTGATCTTGCGTATTACAGTTCATTTTTATATACCGCCATGCCAAATCTTCTTCGAGCACAGCTTCAAGTTCACTACGTTTGAGCATCCACTGTATAGTTGAATCAACATCAGTTATTTCATAGTTTTGTAAATATTCAAAATATGGTTGAATACTCTGCCATGAATCTATACTAATAGTAGGCGAAACAAATGTTCTTTTTTGCTTAGCTTGTTCAAATACAGTATTCATTATTTTTTAACGGGAACCGATTTTTTTTGAGCTGCCGGAGCTTTTACATTTTTAGGAGCAGCAGTCTGTTTTACAACTGTTTTTTTAGGTGCTTTTGCAACAGCTTTTGGTTTTACTTCATCAAGTGTTTTTTCTTTAGTTTCCGATGATTCATTTGATGTTTCTTTGGCTTTTGCATCAAATTGCAACATATTTTGAGCATGTAAAATTGCATACCAATTCAAAACTTTTTTCATATCAGATATATACACTCTGTCCTTATCATAATCAGGCAATACATCTTCAAAATATTCTTTAATATCGTTGTTTGAGGCATTTTTTTGAACAGAACACATACCTTTATTTTCAATTGTGTATATTTTTTCAAATATAGAAACAAGAGGCACCTCTTCATCAGTAGTATAAATAGCAATATCTTCTAACGCACTCACTTTTGTTGTTTGATACACCGGTATTCGCTTTTTGGTTTCAAGCGATTCTACAATAATACTTTTTTGATTTTGAGCTACAAGTTTATACAAACCCGGATACCCTGAAATTGCTAAAATGTCCTTAAGCATACGTATTGATTTAAATTAATATTTATAATTATTTTATTCCTCGTTGTTTTTTTATTCTATCAAAAGCTTCATTTATCTTTTTAAATTTTTCTGTAGCAGATTTTTGCACTTCTTCACCCATATTACTTACTTTATCAGGATGATACTTAACTGCCATTTTTTTGTATGCTTTTTTTACTTCTTCATCGGTTGCGTTTGCATTTATTTCTAAGGCCTGATAAGCACTTTCCAAATCATCGTAAAACGTTGCACGAATTGAATTTGCATCACCTGCTGATATTCCCAAATATTTAGAAATATCGTCTATCACTCGCATTTCCGAAGCATCTAATACAGTATCGGATAATCCAATTTTATAAAGAAAATGTAATAATTCCAAACGTGCAGCATAGGTCATATTGCTTTTTATTTGCAAACATACTTCGTACAATGGAATTTCTTTTTGCAAAACATCGCGTAATACCTGTAATAATTCAAGTGTAGCTTGTTCTCCATATGCCTGTCGCAAATATGCTTTTACAAAATCAAGTTCTGCACGTTTTACGGTACCATCAGCTTTCATAACAGCAGCTATAAGCACCATAAGACTCAAAGCAAAATCGGCAGGTGTAACACGTTGCCCATACCCTGCTGTACCAGATTGAACTGTTACTGTAGTATTATCAAATACTGAACCTATTGCCAAACCAATTAATGCACCTATAGGTCCCCCTAAAGCAAACCCCGCAGCAGCACCTATTATTTTTCCAATTTTTGCCATTTATTTGTTTATAATTTTTGCATGTACACTCAATACCTGAGGAATGACAAAAGTATTATTATTTTCAATAATATACTGTGATTTTTGTTTACAAAATTCATCGTCAGGTTGCATTTGTATTCGTTTTTCCACTTCGTGTTGTTGTAAACCGTCACGAGCCATTACCCTTTGTATTCGTGTTTGTTTATTACAATCTACAAAAATAATTTCAGAAAAATAAGTATACAAATTAGTTTGAAACATAAGAGCCGATTCTAAAATTACATAGGGAGCACATTGCAACTGTGCCCATTCAAAAAAATCATTTCGCACTATAGGATGTACTATAGAATCTACCCTATTTTTAATTGCAACATCAGAAAACAAGGCTTGCGCAAGAATGTGTGTCTGCAATATATTGTTGCTATATACCTTTTCACCAACCAAATCAACTAATTGATTACGAATATCCTCATGAGTATTCATTAATTGTTTAGCTCTTATATCACTATAATATACAGGTATTTGCAAGCATTCAAATATTTTTGCTATTACACTTTTTCCACTTCCTATACCACCGGTTAATCCTATATATTTCATGGAATTATTTTGTATCTATTATATAACCTACATATTCAGGCGAAACCTTTACTATTCGTCCCCATGGTGAACGTGCAACTACTTCTACGGGAATTTCTCCGGTTAAAGCATTTTGTTTCATAAAATCCGCAATAACTTTAAAATCATTTGCCGAAACTTGTGGTGTTTTACTCATTCCGGTAAATACTGTAATTGTTACAGAATGTTGCATTAAATCAATAATAATTGAATCGGGAACATGTATAGGAGTTATTGGAATTGTAAACTGTTGTTCGGTAAATTTTTCTATCGATGCTTTTACTGTTACTACCGTATCACTGTATGTAACATTTGTTATGGGTTGTAAAGAAATTTTTCTGGTAAACGATTCTGCTACTTGACGTGCATAAATTTTAGTGGTATACACAGAATCTATAGATTCTAAAACTATTTGAGCGCCATATACAAATATAGAATCGGGTATTACAACAGGTGTTTGAGATAATTGATATTGTTGTAAACATTCTATATCATATAAAGCAACTACTTTTACCTTTTTTTTACTTACCGGAGCAAATATAAAAGTAACAAATTCGGGCTTTACTGATTGTATCTGAATACTCTTAGAAAACAAATGTGCATCGGTAATTTCTTTTGCAATATTTATTACCAATGTTGAATCGCCATCGATGTCATCTTGAAGTCTTTTTTCTATATTAACATCTATTTGTTGCGATGAATACATGTAATATTGCAACAATGAAAAACCACTTGCAGTAACTTGTACCACTATCTCTTCTGGTGCTTTGGTAATAGGCGCTTTTGTTTTGGGAATATGAGAATACTTTGCTTGTAATGTTATATCTACAGTATATGTTTTATTTAATGCATTTATTAACCACAAAAGCGAAGCTATACAAAAGAATACCGCAAACAATAGGGTGTTTCGGTTAAATTCTTTTTTAATATACCGTATTCCTTTTGTATATATAGAAAGCAAACTCATAGCGTAAAAATAACAAAGGTTGATGACATTTCACCAACCTTTGCAAAAAAATAAAGCAATTTTTTACTTTTTATCTAATTGTAATGCTGTAGTATCAGCAACTAAAGCTGATTTATCAATTTTTACATGCACATCTTTTGCTATTTCTATAATTACAATATTATTGTCTTTTAATTCTACTACTTTAGCATATATACCTCCAAGAGTAACTACAGAATCTCCTTTTTGTAATCCTTCTCTGAATTTTCGTTGTTCTTTTTGACGTTTCATTTGTGGACGCACCATAAAGAAAAAGAAAATTACCATAATACCAACCAAAAGGATAAGATTTCCCATTGGATTTTGACCAGACGCTGTTGCCTGTAAAATTATACTTCCTACATTCATGTTTTTTGTATTTAAAATTATTACTATTTACTATTTAGTTGGTTCTGCTATTTTTGCAACAAAAGAAAGTTGTATTTTACCTTCTTCTGAATTACCATATACAGTTACCGTTTTTGATTGATTTCCGCTTCTGCCTGCTGAATTAAATTTCACAACAACTTTACCTTTTTCTCCCGGTTTTACAGGTGTTTGAGTATAGTCGGGTGTTGTACAGCCGCATGATGCTTGTACTGTTTCAATTGTATAATCTGCTGACCCCGTGTTAGTAAAAAAGAATGTATGCTCTACAACTTCTCCTTGGGTAATGGTTCCAAAATCAAATTTTGGCTCATCAAATACAACTGTTGTTTTTACTACCGAATCATTAAGTTCTGTTGCATCTTCTTTTGTCTCGCTATTGTTACAAGCACTTAGAATACCTGCCAAAACTACCATAACAAAAAATCCAAACTTTTTCATATTACTATATTTTAAAAATTATTATTCTAATAAACCTCTACCTTTTTTAACAATAATTTTTTGTTGCCGCAATTCTTTAAAAATTGTATGCAACAATCCGTTCACAAACATATTACTTTTTTCGGTACTATACCACTTAGCAAGTTCAATATATTCATTTAATGTTGCCTTTAGTGGTATTTCGCAAAATTCTACTGCTTCGGTTATAGCTATTTGCAACAATATCACATCAATTTCGGCAACTCGCTCTTGTTCCCAATTTTCTAATTTTTTATCAATATACACATTGTATTCATTCCATTTCTCTATTGTTTTGGTAAACAATGTCTTTGAAAAATGTTCTATCTCTTCATCTTTATATTTTGGTAAAATTTCTCCTCCGCCTGCAACTGTTTCTTTAAACTGTTTTATTGTTTTTTCAACTATTGATATAATGTATTCAATTTCGTCGTTCCAATAGATAGAATATTCTTCTAAAAATTGATATATATCTTCTGATTCCAATATAATAGACGAAAGCACTTTTCGAACGAATTTTTTATCATTTTCGTATGTTGAGAGTGATTGAATATATGTATCATACAACGACGACTGTACAATTGTTTTAAACAATTGTTTTATAAGCGGTTGCTGATGAGACCATGAAATAGTATGTTTTTTTACTAACGATTGAAATTGAGAATTTGATTGAATTTGTTGAATGACTAGATTGTTTGCAAATGGTAATAATCGTTGCCACTCATTGTCATCTTTTATAATTCTGTTTTTTATTTGATCTATTCTAATATGAGCATAATGTTGTAATTCTGGTAATAATTGCAAAAACAACAAATATAATTCGTATGATTTTTCTATACTATGGTTAAATTCTTTGTAGTGTTCTGCAAAAATCTTTGTATCACTTTTACGATAAGAATATACTGTCTGTAATGTCTTTATTCGTATTAAACGTCTATTAATCATTGTAAAAAAACTCTATTTTTTAGACTGCAAATGTACTATTAATTTTTAATTGGTTATTATTAATCCACAATTATTGTCTTATTTTAATATTGTTTTATACAATAATTAACGACAGTGTAAATTGATTTGTAAACTAAATTTTTTCAAAGTCTATTCTTATTCTGTAAGTGTTAGTTTTGTATTGAGTAAAATAGTACTTGAACTAGAACCTATCATTATTTCAAAATCACCGGGTTCTACAGTTAATTTACCTGTTTCTGTATAAAATCCTAAATCGGCACGTTGCAATCTAAATTCTATTTGTTTGCTTTCACCGGGGCTAAGCGTAACTTTCGTAAACCCTTTTAATTCTTTTACGGGACGAACAACCGACGCTACCTCATCACGTATATACAACTGTGGTGTTTCTGTACCTGTTCTGTTTCCTGTATTAGTAATATGTGCTGTTATTGTATATTCTCCCTTTTTAGTTTCTTTAAGTACAATATTTGAATAAGCAAAGGTTGTATAACTTAATCCGTGACCAAATGAATATAAAGGGGTGTTTTCTATATCCATATAGTGCGACCAAAATACTTTATTAAATCCTTCGGGACGACCGGTATTTAAATGATTATAATATACAGGTATTTGTCCAACACTGCGAGGAAACGACATTGGCAATTTGCCTTGCGGATTATAATCACCAAACAGTACTTGTGCTATTGCATTTCCGCTTTGTTGCCCCAGTTGCCATGCTTCCACTATTGCCGGTATATGTTCTCCTGCCCATGATATAGTAAGAGGTCGTCCGTTCATAAGTACCAAAACTATATTTCTATTTACTGCATACACAGCCTCAAGTAATTCTTGTTGTACTCCGGGTAATCCTATATCAGAACGGCTTCGTGCTTCGCCCGATTGAAAACAATTTTCACCTAAAACCATAATTATTACATCGGCTTTTTTTGCAACTGCTATTGCTTGAGCAAATCCACTTTTATCTGTTGTATTTATATTTACAGTATGAGTAAATCCGGCAGCATTGGTATGCACTAAAGCTCCTTGAGCATATACATAATCATTAGTATATGCAGATATACCTTCGAGTACCGAAACTGCAGTGTTTTTAACAGCTTGAGCTCTCCAATTTCCTAACGGAGTATCTTTATCATTTGCCAAAGCTCCTATTACAGCAATATTTTTTTGATTTTTTGATAACGGCAACAGCGATTGTTCATTTTTTAACAACACAATAGCTTCTAATGCACTTTGCAATGCTTCTTTTGAATAATCTGTATTTTGCAATATTACTTTTTCATGTTCTTTGTCACAATATTTATAGGGATTTTCAAACAATCCCATTTTAAATTTTATACGCAATATTCTTCGCACAGCATCGTCAATTAATGATTCTTTTACTACTCCTTTTTCAATAAGTGTTTTTAAATCATTTCTATAAGCATACGATTCCATATCCATATCGCAACCTGCTTCTATAGCTAATTGTGCAGCATGATATCGGTCCTGAGCATATCCATGTGTTGCCATTTCCATGATTGACCCCCAGTCAGAAACCACAAATCCTTTAAAATTCCATGTATTTTTTAAAACATCGCGAACCAACCATGAATTACCGGTACAAGGTACACCATTCAATACATTAAAAGCATTCATAACTGTTGCCACATTATTTTCTACAGCAGCTTTAAACGGAGGCAATATATCATTGTATAGTGTAACCTTACTTACATCTACTGTATTATAATCACGTCCTGCTATTGGAAAACCATATCCGGCAAAATGTTTGGCACATGCAGCTATAGTTTGACTATGCGATAAATCTGTACCTTGAAATCCTTTAATTTTAGCTATTCCTACCTGTGCAGTCAAATAAGGGTCTTCTCCAGCTCCTTCCATTACCCGTCCCCACCGCGGATCACGCGATACATCAAGCATAGGAGCAAATGTCCAATTAATTCCGGCTGCCGATGCTTCAGTTGCCGATATACGTGCAGCTTGTTCTATGGTTTGCATATTCCAACTTGCTGCTTCGGCTATAGGAACAGGAAACGCAGTTTTATACCCATGAATCACGTCCATTCCAAATATAAGCGGTATACCCAATCGCGATTGTGTAACAGCAATTTCTTGTAACTTACGAACCTGTTCTACACCATATACATTTAATACTGAACCAACCAAACCTTGCCTTACATCGTTATACTTCCTTTTAGAATTAGATTCTTGTGGAAGAGGACCTGTTGCATCCCAAAAACCATTGTATTGAACCAACTGTCCTATCTTCTCATCTAACGTCATACGCGAAAGCAATTCATTTACTTTCTCATCAATACTTTTTGATTTTTGCGAACAAGCAAAACTCATTGTGGAAATTACCATAATTATTACTATTTTTTTCATCTACTTTATACGTTATTTCATGGATATTACAACACACCTCACTGTAATCATAATATACGTTTATGATTTCTTACAAACACAGTATATTCATAGTATACAACTATCAAATATACAAAAGATAATTATACAACACATGTTATCTGCATATTTTAAAAGAAAAATGTTAGATTTTGAAACATCAACCTTAGTGTATTTAAAACAAAATGAAGTTTCATAGAAAAGAATTTGTGAAAATATTTTTTTTTACAAATTAAATATCCTATATTTGAACAAGGAAGAATATAAAAATGAAAAACTATGAGTGAACAATTACACAATGAATTTAAGGAAGACGCTTATTCAAAATCTATTCGTGCCGGCAAACGCACCTATTTTTTTGATATTAAAGTAACCAAAACAAACGATTTCTTTTTAACTATAACAGAAAGCAAACGTGTGTTTCAATCTGAAGGACAATTTAGTTATGAAAAACACAAAATCTTTTTGTACCGCGAAGATTTTGAAAAATTTATGGAAGGTTTAAATGATGCATTTAGGTTTGTAGAACTTAATAAACAGAGCGAATTACATTCATTAGAATTACAAGACGAGTATAAGAATCACTGTTGTCCGATAAAAAATTAAGAGAAGGAAGATGTTAGTCTTCCTTTCTCTTTTTTTAGTAGATTTGGTTCGACTAACTATTCTACTATGGACAAAACTACATATTTTTTTGGTAA
>Ga0116190_1002741_pt1 | contig 13744 bp, 9 predicted proteins | sample AD_JPNTR4_MetaG_FD_89808 | JGI IMG/M metagenome (GOLD analysis project Ga0116190, IMG submission 89808) | Active sludge microbial communities of municipal wastewater-treating anaerobic digesters from Japan - AD_JPNTR4_MetaG | ecosystem: Engineered > Bioreactor > Anaerobic > Digestate | place...
AAGCTCTGCGCCTGGGCTAATGCCGCTCTATGAGGCAAAACTCATACATCAATTCGATCATCGCTGGGCAACCTACAGCACGCCGAATGTCGCGCCTGGCGAAGAGCCACGTTGCCGAGACCTAACTGATGAAGAGAAGCGCGATCCACGGCTCAGCATTCAGCCTCGCTATTGGGTAGAGGAGCGCGAGGTTTTTGCTCGCATCGCGGATGCACCAAAGGCGGTTATTAAAGCTTGGCGTAACAGAGATATCCTTGAGCTGCGCAAATCACTTCGCGAGCCTGGAATTCCTCAGCAACTGGCTGCCCTTGCCGATAGCTCTGACTTGCTAGCAGCGGTAGGAGCTTGGCTTGAAGCAAAAAGCCCTCGATGGCTAATGGGATGGAGAGATATCACCAATGCGACCAATGAGCGAACAGTCATTGCAAGTGTGCTACCAAGGGCGGGGGTAGGCCATAAACTACCGCTTTTTGTCACTTCAAAGAAGGAATATTTGAGAGCATGCAAATTAGCGAATATGAATTGTTTAGCATTCGATTTTATAGCGCGTACTAAACTTGGCTGTACAGATCTAACCTATTCTTACTTAAAGCAACTTCCCGTTCTTTCCCCAGAAGCCTATAGCCCCAACGATCTCGCCTTCATCATCCCCCGCGTCTTTGCACTCACCTATACCGCTTACGACATTGCAGGCTGGGCAGAAGACCTCTGGAATTCGCTAGATACGAATATAAGAGCGCGCGTCTACCGAAGATCTCAGCTAGAAGACAATTACTACCGAAGAATGTCCGAGCCCGAGATCCATCAGAGAGGAATTGCGCAAGATGAGGCTGCAGCGCCCCAAGAGCCTTTCTACCTACCCGATTCCTTCTTCGATCGGTCATTCTCAACCGAATTTTTTCCACCCTTCCCCTGGAGCCCTGAAAGGCGTGCCGTGCTCAGGGCGGAACTCGATGCATATTACGCGCGCCTCTATGGTCTCGATCGCGATGAGCTTCGATACATCCTCGATCCCAAAGATGTCATGGGAGCCGACTATCCCTCCGAAACTTTTCGAGTACTTAAAAACAATGAGCTAAAGGCCTATGGCGAATATCGCACTCAAAGACTTGTGCTAGCAGCCTGGGATGCCCTTGAAAAAGGGGAGCTGACATGAATGCCAGCGACCTTGTCCTTGCAGAAAAAGCTGGTCGAGAAAATGGCTTTGAATACGTAGTAGAGCGCAGCTCGCACAAGCTTGTCCTAGGCTCAGCCTATCATCCCATACGAGTATTCATCAGCCATGGAGAAAACGCAAACTCTTGGAATCTATGCTTCGATAGCCCCTTCCTATCAAATGAATTGTCTAGAAACTTCCCCGACATCGAAGAAGATGGCAACTACAATATTTGGAGCCTACAGCTCTTGGCTGCTTTTCTACGCAGAGCTTCTGAACTTGCACGCAGCATGCCCGAAACATCGATCTCTAGATACCAGAAAGAAATCCAGAATGCACTCGATACCGAACCAGACATAAAAGGGACTGAGCGCGAAGCCCTAATCCGCCAGCGAATAGGCCAGGACATCTATCGCCAAGCCCTTATCGACTACTGGGGAGGCTGCTGTGCTCTTTCTGGCATAGACATACCCGAAATCCTTCGCGCTAGCCACGCCAAAGCCTGGTCGGAATGCGAAACCGATGCTGAACGCCTCGATGTCTACAACGGCTTCCTATTTCGCGCCGACATCGACGCCCTCTTCGACCGCCATCTCATCACCTTTGCCGACGAAGGCTGCCTTATCCCCTCGCCACGCCTTACCGATTACCAGCTCCGTGCCCTCAACCTCGACGGCAAGCGCTACATAACCCACATCTCCCCACAGCACCTGCCTTATCTCGCTTGGCACCGCCAGCGCCTTGTAAAGTAAAAGCCAAGAAAGAAAGCGAAACCATATTTTACTGATATATGACAGCCGCCCGACGGTACTTTCTGACAATGGATTTGCTCCTAAACGCCTGCCTAAAGAGTGCTTCTTAACGATGGATTTGCTATGATTTTAGTATCGATAAAAGAAGGAGATAGACCTTAGAGCCAAAGGACTGTGGCCATCTACAATTCTCTTTAGTATCAAGCTTCTTTGCATTATGAATAGCTACTTCAGATAGAGCCAGATATTCTTCAGCATCTTTAAGATCTTTTGTATAATAGCCTTTCAACTTTTGAATTTCACCAATTATTGCTTTACAGCCGCTTTTATCAAGTTCATCTAGAAATGAAATGTCAAGATCATTATCTGAAAGCAGATGAAGCAAAAGCCAGGCTTCAAAGCATGGCCTACTAACTGCGAGCAAATATCCTTTTTGTTCAATTTTTTTTGCAGCATCACTAAGGGCTTTTTCGCCCCAACGATCATAATCAATAACTGCCCAGAAATTGTCAGATAGTAGAAAGCCGACTTTCTTTCTAAATGCATCGAGAGAATTGATTACGTGCTTAGGAGCAGATTTGCTAGCCTCTTCTCTCTTGATCAATTCAATATGGATACGCGAAGGATGCTCTGCAAGTTTTTCTTTGACTGCTTCAAAATACCGTAGCTCCGTCAGAGATCCTTCGCAAGCAATTCCAATAAGGCGGGCATCACGAAAACCACTTTGACGCAAAAATGAGCGACGTCTATCTAGTTTTGCCATGTTTGTTCTCTTATGTTGCGCACTATTGGTATAGCGCCAAAACGGCCTTTTAAATAACCTTTGCGTATATCTTTGTCATATCGGGGCTTGAATTCCTCAAGGGAATAAGTATGGGATGCAGCTTGTTTATCTTTTTCGACAAACCAAATCTCGTCTTTTCGTAAGAGATCGAGATCAAGAATATCGAGTTCATGTGTAGTAGCGAGAATTTGGCTTTCTGTTTTTGAACATGAGAAAAAGTATTCAAGAAATGCTCGCGTAAGATGAGCATGCATGCTTCTATCTAACTCATCGATGACATAGAATTTTTCATTTTCGCAAAGATCTACAAGAGCAGGTATAAGATCAATAAGTCGCATTGTTCCGTCTGATTCTTCTGTCAATTCGAATAATATAGTCTCAGATTGATCAGGCAGTCTATGCGCCGTCATGAGCTTGAACAGATGCAATTTGCCTTCAGAATCTTTTATAAGGCGATAACGCTTTCCACTAGGAGCAACAATGTTTTTCTGGACATTTTTTGTAGCTTCCTTCATGATTTCCTGAATCAAGTTTTGTGGGAACCCTTCACCGATTCCACTTGAATCTATCTCGATTTCTGAAATACCATTGATTCCCAAATCCAGATTCTTGAAAAATTCTGCATAGATTTCTTTCATTTTTTGATTCGGGAGCGCATACATTCCAAAATTAGCATATATGGCATTAGGATAAATTATGACAAGACTATCTTTGAACCAATCATAGATATCCTTATATCGCTTACTGTTTCGAGTTACTGTTTCAGTAAGAAATGGCTGATTCGGTCTTGTCCCTCTTGCAATGTAATCAAAGAATTTCTTCTCTTCTATATTATCAAATGATCCGAAGACTTCGACCTTGGTACTATTTTCATGCCCTATCCGTAAGAACAGTGTTTTTTCTGTAGTTGCTCGAATATGGATGAGTTTCTCCTCAAGGATCGATCGATTATCGAATTTAATCGAGTATGAATAGATTTTGCCTTTTATTCTAACCACTATCTCAAAAAAACTAGATTCACTTGAAGCGTTTTTTCTTAGCCTGAATGGAACTCGCGGGATACTTTCATCGATTTGGGTTCCCTTGACAATAAATGTTCGTATAAAGTCAAAGCATTTAATGATGTTTGATTTTCCCGAGGCATTAGCACCATATACTATTGCTGATTTAACTAGGTTAGGGTCATAACGTTTTGGATACTTAACTACATGTTCAGGATGCTTAGCCGTCTTGCCTGCAACAAAACTAATTGTTTGAGGGGCATCAAACGAGAAAAGATTCGAAAAAGTCACTTGTAAAATCATTAAGCTCTCCTGTAGCTTATTGTAACATATCTGCAGAAATTTGCAAGAAAAATAGCATTAAATGAGGAAATATCACAAAATATGTAAAATAATAATGGATTTGATATTTAGAGTTGCCAAAATCAAGAAATCTTGTCAGGCGGGATTAAGGATAAAAGCAAATAGAGGTATAATAAAATGCAATTGACTGATTTATCCAGGAGCCAAGAGCATGAAAAGAGAGATCGCCATATGATTGTACTAATAGCGCCTTATAAGAAAATGAAATTAATTGCTGACTCGGTCATAAATCAATTTGATATTCCAATTAAAACTGTTGACGCTAATCTGTATGAAGCTATTGAGCCGGCCAAAGAGGCTGCAGCAAAAGGCGCAATTCTTGTAAGCAGAGGAGGTACCGCTAAGATCATTCATCAGACTCTTGGAGTAGAAGTTATAGAAATTGGCGTTTCTAATTATGAACTCTTAAGGGTTCTACGACCCTATATATTTACAAATCGAAAAGTTGCGGTGGTAGGATTTAGATCTCTGACCGATAGCGTCGAGCAGATATGTAAGATCCTCGATATCCCTGTCATCTGTTTCCCAGTTGATAGCGAATTAGAGGTTGAATCCAAGATTAGATCAGTAGCTGACCATAAAATTGAATGTGTTATTGGAGATATGATTTCAATTCAGTCGGCTAAAGGAATTGATGCTGAATTGCACTTAATAGAATCTGATGAATACGCTATATGTGAAGCTCTGGAAAAAGCTATCCTCATTGCTAAACGGTTAAGGCTTGAGGAGGAAAATGATATTAGAATTAGCGCTATTTTTAATTCGGTCCAAGAAGCCATAATTGCCATAGATGCAAAAGGGTTTGTAGCCAAATCCAATTCCAGGGCCTCAGAACTACTAAATATTCCAGCTCTTTCTGGTAAATCGATATATTCATTGATTCATGATAAAGAACTTTGTTATACCATGGGAAAAGGTCGCGAAGTGTCTGGTAAATTAGAGGAGATAAATGGGAAAAAAATAGTAATCAATATGAAACCTCTTATAATGAATAACCAAGTTAATGGAGCGGTTATTGTTCTCCAAGAAGTTGGGAAAATACAAGCTCTCGAGAGAAAAGTGCGAAGGCAGTTGCATGCTAAAGGTCTCACTGCTAAATACACTTTCCAGGATATTCATACAAAAGCTTCTGTGATGAAATCGTGCATAGAAGTTGCTCGTCAATATGCAAGAACTGAAAGCAATATTGTTCTCTATGGCGAAACAGGTACAGGAAAAGAGCTTCTAGCCCAAAGCATTCACAATGAGAGTTCGGTGAACGATGGTCCTTTTGTTGCTATTAATTGTGGTGCACTTCCTCCAACTCTCTTGGAGAGTGAATTATTTGGCTATGTAGAAGGTGCATTTACCGGGGCATTAAGAGGAGGCAAGGTTGGCCTTTTTGAGCTTGCACATTGTGGGACGATTTTTTTAGACGAAATTAATGAATTAGATTTTCAACTACAATCAAAACTTCTTCGTGTATTGCAAGAAAGAGAAATAATGCGTGTAGGTGATACGAAGATTATCCCTGTTTCAGTACGAGTAATAGCAGCTTCCAATGTATCCCTAAAGGAAGAAGTAAAAAAAGGCAGGTTCCGAAGAGACCTTTACTATCGTCTTAATGTGCTTGAGATAATAATTCCACCTCTACGTGAAAGAAAAGAAGATATTGAAGATCTATTTATGGACTATATTGCAAGAAGGTCTCTTAAAGATAATTCACCTTTAACAAATAAATTATCTGAATCTTTATTAAAGAAACTATCCGAATACAGCTGGCCAGGAAATGTACGAGAATTAGAAAATATTGCAGAGCGTTACTTAGTTCTATACCCGCTTTTAGGAGATCAAGCTGAATTAACTATAGCTAAGTCCCTAGTAGAGACTGAATACCATATGACTGATGGAGTAATGGATAACTTTAATTTAAGCGGCACATTAAAGGATATAGATAAAAGAATCATTCATAATGTCTTTAATCTGGAGAATAGAAATATAATGCGTACTGCTATCCGTCTTGGTATAGATCGACAAACAGTAAAGAAATACCTTATGATAGAGCCAGACCAATAATAATGATGAAAAAATTTAATCAATATGTATATTTTTTCCCAGATTTTTACAATTTTTACTATAAATAGAATTATTAAATATAGATTAAGCAAAAAATGATTAGTGAAAAGCATGCATTCTAATTGAAAAATATTGAAAGCAATCTAAATGGTTGCATCTAGCTTATGTATCAAATACTGTTCTAATAAATTATGAAAATTTGGCACAATATTTGCTTAATTATTTCTAACATGTATAGCAAATGGGCAATTATTGCTGATGATTTTACAGGAGCAGGGGATTCTGCTGTCCACTTTGTCTCTCAGGGAGATCCCGTATTATTGCTAGTTAATAAGAATGCTTTCAAAGAAATCGGAGATAAGCCCGAAACTATTGTATTGAATACAGATACTAGATTCTTGGATAGAGATACGGCTTATCGTAAAGTATTTGAAGCAACCTGCAATCTGTATTCATGGGGCTATCGCAATATTTTTAAGAAGATAGATTCAACACTTAGAGGGAATCCTGCTGAAGAAATTGCGGCAGTTATGGATGCAGGAGGATTTAAATTTGTAGTCGTTGCTCCCTCAGCTCCAAAGAATAGAAGAACTGTTGTTGATGGTATCTGTATGATCAATGGAGTGCCATTACATAAAACCACCATAGCAAATGATCCATTTACGCCAATAACTAGTGACAAAATATCTGATATTTTTCAAATAAGATTTTCTCAATCTATTAAAGAACTACCTCTGTCTTGCATTCGATCCAAAAAAGACAACCTCTTTGAAATAGTCAAGAATGAAGTTACAAGAGGAACACGAGTTTTTATTTCTGACGCTGAATCAATAGAAGATCTTAAGAAGCTTTCTTCCTTATCTTCTTTAGAAGGTATTCTTTTTGCGGGTTCTTCAGGTTTAGCAGAAGCCTTGGCTGGTAGTGTCAATCATTTTAGCTCAATACATACTCCTGTCATACCGCTCAATCAAATATTATTTACAATTGGATCGCTATCCGAACAAAGTCAATTACAATGCAAAAACCTGCTAGACAATGAGGATATCAATGAAATTATTGTCGATGCATCAAATATCGTTATCGATCCGCAAAAAGAGAGAGATAGGATTCTTAGAAAATTGGATTATCTAAGACAGAAATGTCCAATTCTTCTTAGGACTGATGCCATAATAAATAAGACAAATAGCGGTTCAATAGATAAAAATATTGGGGCAATTGTATCTCAATTTTTAGGCGATCTATCTCGAGAAATCATCCAAAGATGCAATATCAAGCTTTTATTTGCATCGGGAGGAGATACTGCTTCTCAAATTATTAAATACCTTGATACCGATGTTATACGGTTTGTAAGCGAAATTATACCTGGAATTCCTTTTGGATATTTCAATTCTCCTGCGGTTGGTCGACGCATTTATTTTATTTCGAAATCAGGAGGTTTTGGTGAGGAAGACGCAATGCTTCAATGTCTACGGCTTGTATCCTCTGGTGCAGTAAATGAATGACAAGGAGAGCAATAATGAAGCAATTTGAAACAGTGTTGGTACCACATGTACATTTTGGAAATGGAATGATAAACAAGATTTCCGAGATAGTCTCATCTATCTGCGATAATCATCGAGAAATTATGCTTATCACCGATAAGAATATTTTTTCATCTAGGTTACCACATCCTATTATTTTCAAGCTTCAAAATGATGGATTCAAAGTAGAGATATTGGATTCAATTCCTCCTGAGCCAACAAATCATGAACTGGATGATTTAGCAAAAAAATTAAGATCAGTACCTGTTTCTGCAATTATTGGTATTGGTGGTGGTTCAGTAATGGATAGCTCAAAGATTCTTTCGATACTTGCAAAATATTCAGTTACAACTGAAGATCTTTCTCAGCATAGTGTTCCAGGCAAAGGGTTGCCATTTATATTGATTCCCACTACTTCAGGTACTGGAGCAGAAACAACTCCCAATGCTATAGTGCTATTCCCCGAAAGACAACTTAAAATCGGTATAGTCAGCCCATTCTTTATTCCTGAACATGTAATCCTTGACCCTGAGCTCACGCTAGGCCTTCCACCTTCTTTAACTGCTTCTACAGGAATCGACACAGTATGTCATCTCTTGGAATCTTTTTTAGCTAAAAAGGCTAATTCTTTCTCTGATATGTTTGCTTTGGAAGGCTTGAAACTAATGGTAAATTCATTACCCATTGCATTTCAAGATGGTAAAGATCTGGAAGCTCGTTCAAGTGCTATGCTTAGTGCTTTTTATGGTGGAATATGCATTTCTGCTGCAGGAACCAATGCTGTGCACGCTCTATCATATCCATTAGGAGGTATGTTCAAAATACCGCATGGCCTTGCTAATTCTATTCTCTTAATTCCTGTTATTGAATATGAAAAAGATCGAATATTTAGTCGCCTTGCCATGACCGCTGAAGTGTTGGGTTGTTCAACAGGTCTTGGAGAATATGAAGACGCATCTTCAGTCGTTGAGCGATTGAATTCTCTCATAAGATACCTACAAATTCCTACAAATCTTCAGCAGTTTGGTGTAAAGCCTTCTGCGCTTGATTATTTGGTTGATGCAGCTTATGAGATTCGGCGACTGCTTGATAATAATCCAATTAAATTGAACAAGAATGATATCAGGGCAATTTATGCCAAGGTAATATAAATGAATGCAAATGAAGATAATGCAAATATTAATTGCCCAATTTTAGCTTTGACCATGGGCGATCCCGCAGGAGTCGGACCTGAAATCATAGCTAGAGCTCTTTCTCATAAGAATATTTATGAAATATCGAGGCCTTTAGTTATCGGAGATGCTAGCATAATCAGTAAAGCTGTCGACTTGATAGGCAAACCTATTATGGTAAATGCCATCGATGACCCGTTAAAAGCTCAATACAAATATAGAACAATTGATGTGCTAGATCAGCAAACCATTGATCTCCAAACATTTGAATTCGCAAAGATTTCTGCGACAGCAGGAAATGCAGCGTTTGAAGCCATCCATAAAGCTATAGAGCTAGCGCTCAATCGGATTGTCAATGCAGTTGTGACTGCTCCTATTAATAAGGAAGCCTTGAATGCAGCTGGTCATAAATTTTCTGGTCATACCGAAATATTTGCTTATTACACAAATACAAAGAACTATGCGATGATGCTCGTAACGGGCAATCTTAAGGTAGTACATGTTTCTACGCATGTTTCTCTGAGAGAAGCATGCGAACTAGTTAAAAAAGATAGAGTATTATCAGTAATTAAGCTTGCACATTATGCTATACAAGATTTTGGAATCCAAAAGCCGCGAATTGCAGTTGCAGGTCTTAATCCGCATAGTAGTGATGGTGGTTTGTTTGGATCTGAAGAAAAAGATGAGATCATTCCTGCAATTATTGAGGCTCAGAGAAATGGAATTAATGTCGAAGGTCCAATATCGCCAGATACGCTTTATTCTAAAGCTGCTGGTGGCTGTTACGATATTGTTGTTGCTATGTACCATGATCAAGGCCATATCCCTGCAAAAATGATCGGCTTTGTTTGGGACAATATTTCCAAGAAATGGGAAAAGGTAAGTGGTATCAATATAACTCTTGGGCTTCCGATAATACGAACCTCAGTGGATCATGGCACGGCATTTGACCAAGCATGGAAAAACATTGCATGCGAAGAAAGCATGTTAGAAGCAATAAGCTATGCTTCGATTTATGCCAATAGAAACATAAGGCCTCAATGTATGTAGTTACTTCAGCTGAATGTATTTGCTGATATATCAGCATTACATAAATAGATTTTAAGGAGGATTGTATGACACAATCTATTAAGAGAATTGCCATTATGACAGTTCTGATTATGGTATTAACTACATTTGCGTTTACAGCTGAAAAGCCTGTAAGGCTTACATTTGCAACACAAAGCGTCGGCACAAGCGGATATGTTTATGCTTCTGCGTTTGCTAATGTTTTCCTTAAGGGGCTTCCTAAAGGATCTGCAATCGATATATCAACGACTTCTCCTGGTGGATATGGATCTCCAATTCTTATAGAGAATGGAGAAGCTGATATTACATTGAGCAATTCTGCTCCCGCACTATGGGCAGTAAAGACAGGGATCCTCAATAATCCACCAGCAAAGAATGTAAGAGCAATTGCTGGCGGCTTTTCCAAAGATTTCATAAATATTCTTTTTACTCAAGATTTTGTAAAAAAGACTGGCATTAAAACTGTAGAAGAGATAGTTGCAAAGAAATACCCAATACGACTCGTTCTAAAGACTTCTGGTTCATTTGGAGCACTTGCTTGTGAAAAAGTATTTGAAGTCCTTGGAGTGACCTTTGCTGATATCAAGGGTTGGGGAGGAACCGTGACTCAAACAGGGTCAGACGCAATTGTGAGTCTTCTTAAAGATAATAAAGCAGATGTAACCATAGATCATATTGCTGCAGGCCAGAGTGCCACTACTGAACTATGCATGACCAGCCAGATGTTTTTCCCTGAACTATCAGCAGAGACAAAAAAGAAACTCAATGAAGAAGGATTCGAAGATACAGTTATTCCAGCAAATACATGGAAAGGTCAGACAAAGGATATCCAAAGTGTTGGTTCACCCCAATGCATCATCGTTTCTGCTAGTTTGAGTGATGATATTGTCTATGCAATGACGAAAGCTCTTTGTGAAAACAAACAGGATCTTATCAATGCAAGCCCTGCACTTGCTGTCTTTGATCCTAAGGTCGCCTGGCAACCTCTCAAGACAGGTGCTCCACTTCATCCAGGCGCTATGAAATATTATAAAGAAGCTGGCTATATGAAGTAAAGATCAGACAAGGGGCATACCTTTATTAAAGAAAGGTATGCCCTTTGATTTTCTTAGGAATCCGAAAAGGAGAACAATCAATGGACAACGCTTTAAAGTCAAACAAAAGCTCGCGAGAAAGCATAGCTCTCATAGTATGTGCTCTATGGTTTATATATCAATTATACCTTGCGTTGATCTCTCCTTTGCATCCGATGATACAGGCTCCAATTCATCTGATATTTGGTTTAACTACTGCTTTTCTTTTTCATCCTGCGAATAATAAACATCCAGAAAAGAAATGGCCCCTAATTTTTGATGCTATAATATTTGTTGGTATAGGTTTTCTTGTTTGGTATATTATCTCTCAGGCAACTCGGCTTCAAGAACGTATTCCCTATATTAGCCCAATAACACAGCTTGATGTTGTAGCCATGGTGATCATTATGATCATCTTGATGGAATCTGTTCGTCGGACCTTGGGATGGGCTCTCTTCATATTTATCTCAATTTTTATTTTTTATATGTGGTTTGGGAAATATTTCCCGGGTATTCTCAGATTTAGGGGCACTAACCTCAAGAAATTCACTGAACTTATGATTATGAGTTCTGATGGTATATATGGCACTCCATTATATACTTCTTCTTCTGTCATATATTATTTCGTAATGTTTGGTGCTTTCTTTTCACTTTGCGGTGGAGGACAAGTACTGATTGACATTGGAATGAAGGCTTCTAATAAGAGTTCTGGTGGCCCAGCTAAAGCCGCGGTTATATCATCTGGGCTTTTAGGAATGATTAGTGGTAGTGCTGTAGCTAATGTATCTACAACAGGAGTCATGACTATTCCTATGATGAAAAAAGTAGGCTATCAGCCACATGAAGCAGGTGCAGTAGAAGCGGTAGCCTCTACAGGAGGACAAATAATGCCTCCTATTATGGGAATAGGAGCATTTATAATGGCAGAGATGCTAGGTGTATCCTATATTCATATTGCTACTTCTGCTATTATCCCGGCTATAGCTTACTATCTATCAATATTTTTTCTAGTTACATTTATTGCAAAAAAGAGAGATTTAGACAAGAAAAGTGCTTTAGTCGCATTTGATACAAAACCAATTATTCCAAGACTCTATTTGCTTCTACCTGCTATTATTCTCGTTTATTACATGGTAATTGGCGCTTCGCTAATGAGAAGTGCCATGATAGGAATTTTCTCTATTATTTTAATCAATTTTATTGGTCTTCTCCTTCCTGGACGACAGAATTATATTCCTCTGCGAAAACTGTTGAGCGCAATAAGGGACGGAGGGAAACAAGCTGCTGAGATTGCAATTCCAACAGCTGCATGTGGAATAATTATTGGAATAGTTATACAGAGCGGATTGGCAACAAAAATTAGCAGTCTGATTGCAAGTGTTGGAATTTCTAATAAGCTAATAGCCCTCATGATCGGCATGACAGGATGCTTAATTCTAGGTATGGCTCTTCCTACAGTAGCAGCATATTTGGTTTCGGTAGTCCTGTTTGTTCCCTCATTGACTGGCCTTGGTATATCTCCTCTTCAGGCTAACATGTTTATCTTTTATTTCGGCGTGCTTGCACAAATAACTCCTCCTGTATGTTTGGCTTCATATACCGCTGCTGGTATTGCAGGTGCTAATGCAATGAAGACTGGATGGACAGCTTTTAAATATGCTCTTGTTGCTTTTCTTATCCCATTTGTCTTTGTGTACGACCCGAGCATTCTTCTTATAGGAACACCATATCAAATTATTAAGGGCATAATAATGACTGTCATAAGTGTATATTTGTTAGCTTCTGGTTTAGCTGGGTATATGAATGGGAAAATAAATAGCTTGTTGCAAGCCATACTAATTGTAGCTTCTGTCCTTGTAATTGTTCCAGAAATCATAAGTTCAATAATAGGAATTATAATCGGCATTATTGTATTTATAATAACATTTGCGAAAAGAAGGAATATTGAGGCTGTCAGCGAAGGGAGAGTTAGCAATGTATAGTCATAATTATGACGTTATTATCGCAGGAAGCGGCCTTGCAGCTCTCTCTGCTGCAGCTAGGTTAATTGAGCTAGGTATTTCTAGAATTGGGCTATTTTCTACTGCATTTGGTGGGACTCCCTATATTGCTGCCATTAATTTCGTCTTGCCTGACAACCCATATGGTGATACTCCAGAATTGTATTGTCGTGATATGCTCGAAGCTGGCTATTGGATAAATGATAGATCTATTGTAGAAAACATGACAAAAAAAACAGCCCAAGGCTATGAATTATTATGCCGTTGGGGGATTGAATTTGCACGTACATCTGATGGAACACTCGTTAGAAGACGAACAAGTGGTTCTTCTTTCCCACGGTCTTTATGTAGAACTACTGAACTCGTCGGACAGCATATCGAACAAGTTATGAAGCCTATGCTTATCAAAAAAGGAGTTGATTTTCATACGGTTGTAGAGATAGTAAACCTAATCGTCGAAGAAGATAAAGTTATTGGATTTTTGCTTAAGGGAAAAGATGGATCACTTCATCCTGTGTGTGCTTCTTATGTGATTGCGGCATGGGGTGGGGTTGGCACACTATTAGGGAAATCAACTTATCCATCAGATGTAAATGGTCGTACTTTTGCTATGGCCTTTGAAGCTGGAGCAGATTTATCGGATTTTGAATTTCTTGAATATGAGCCAATGGTTGTCTTATATCCTGAAAAAGCTTTTGGTGAGCCTTGTCCAACCGCAATGTTAGCTGAAGGCGCATATTTGCTTAACACCAATAATGAAAGATTCCTTTTGAAAGCAAGGCCAGAAGGAGAAGCCGGAG